>Ga0065711_1047998_pt1 | contig 12045 bp, 16 predicted proteins | sample Hoacrofraction12_FD_59098 | JGI IMG/M metagenome (GOLD analysis project Ga0065711, IMG submission 59098) | Hoatzin crop microbial communities from Cojedes, Venezuela - Epithelial fraction 12 v2 (version 2) | ecosystem: Host-associated > Birds > Digestive system > Esophagus > Crop | place... | reverse complement strand
ACAAACGACCTGTTTGCTCCTTCATTGTCTCCCTTCCCCATTTTTATCGCTGCAATGGTTGCCCCACCCATCGGGAACATAGCCGCGGCAGCTACAGATGTTGTAATAAAGGGCACCGCTATATTTACAGCCCCAAGTGCCTCCCATCCAACTCCCTGTCCGACAAAAATTCCATCTACCACGTTGTACAGGTAGGTAACAAAAAGTCCGCCGACAGATGGCAGAATGTATCTCCACACTTTCCCAAACTTACCCATTTATAACGCTCCCATAAAAAATGGGACGAAATCCACATGGATCTCATCCCACTTAAACAATCTTTCTTTGATTGCAAGTCCTCTGACAAGCATTGAAACTATACCACAAAACAAGATTTTTTTGCCAGATTAAATTCACAGGATGTTCGCCCCTGTTCCTCACGCATTCAGCCTGACAATTTCAATTCTGAAATATTTCTCCAGCGTAACCTTTTTTGTATATACCCATTCCGGTATAGCGAAAGCATGTAAATACTTGCCAAATTCCTTCAAAGGCCTAATGGAATGAGTAAAAAAGCATACCAGGCGATATTTATCGCTTGAGATTAACATAACAGTGTGTTCAAAGCTTTCAAGCACTCTGCGTTCGAGGCGCAGACGATGTCGCTGCGAGTCGCGACCTTTTCGAGCAGGCGCTTCAGGTGGTCGCAGGAGCCGGTTCCCATATTGAGGTCGAGCTCGTACGCGTGCCCCCAGATGTAAAAGAGTCGGTCTCCGGGATTCTCTGAACTTATGAATTCGTCGAGGAGCCCCGTGACCCGCGGATCGTTAAACCTGCATGTAGGCTGCAATCTAATGAAGTCCTGTGGAACGGCAAAAGAATACGTTGACGCGACACCCCTGGTGTAAAGAAAGCCCGCGTTTTTGATGAGCCGTTCCGCCTCGCCTGAAGTCGTTCCGAACGGGTACACATACCCGTACACACTCTTCCCGAAAATCTGCTCGATTTCCGCTTTGTCCCCGAAAATTTCCCTCTCGAGTTCTTTGCCGGTCAGTGTACTCACAGCCTTGTGCTGTGCGCCGTGGCAGGCCACTTCGAAGTTGCCGTAAACGTCCTGCCATTCGTCCTTCGGTATGCGGAACTGCTCGACATATGTGATCTCTTCATTGCTGCGGGGCATCTTGCCGTTTATGAGTTTTTCCTCGAATTTTCCGCCTCCGCCGATGCAGCCGACCGCCTGCTTAATGCCTGTGAGCGAGCTGTTCAAATTAAACGTGCAGCAGTTAAGTCCGGCATTTTCAAGTATGCGGATAATTTCCTTATCCTGCTCAACGCCGTCATCAAAACTCATTGTGAAATACTTGGTCATGGGGTAATTATACAATTTGGAATTGCGCAGCGAGGTGAAATTCTAAAAATCCTTCATAAGATTAGACTCGATGATGGTTGAATCACTTTTTCTTCGTTATCTTCCCCGATTTGCTTTCCGCAACCGGAGCAGAACTTTACCCCGTCATCACACTTAGCTCCGCAATATTTACAAAACATAAAGATCACCTTTGATTTATGGTTTTCCCCGATTCGAATTGTTTTCGAATTTGTGTGGATAACATACATAAGCAAGTCTCTGTCAAGAGACTTGCTCAGACCGCTAATAGTAGATTAGCAACTGCCGCACTATCCTTCAGTACATCCAACTCGGTTTGGATAGAGCTTTAGATGTACAAATCCGGAAAAGTACATCTAACTGTCTATCCATACCAAGTTAGATAAACAATAGGATAGAACCAAACTTCGTCATTGATTTTTGAACGCATTTTTGCTATCATACATTAACGAATAAGGGAGAGGAAAATTTATGTTTAACATAGAGTTCTACTGCACATCTGACGGTAGATCTGAGTTATGGGAATTTCTGGATGATTTACAAAGGAGAGGCAAAACCAACAAAGATGCTCGAATACAACACAAACAAATATCGCTATATATTCAGCTTCTTGCCGATCACGGCTCAAAACTTGGCGAAAACATCACCAAACAAATCGAAGATGACCTATGGGAACTCAGACCCGGAAACAACAGGATATTTTACTTTTATCACAAGAATAACACTTATGTGCTTCTGCACCAGTTTCGCAAAAAGAGTCAGAACACACCTCGAAGAGAAATTAATAAAGCCAAACATGAACGCGACGATTGGATTTCAAGGAAGGAATAACTATGCCTAACTGGGATGATTACAAAAAACATGTACAAGAAACAAACCCCGAGGTTGCCAAGGATTTTGACGAGGTTGAAGCGCTATCCAAGATGGTAGGTGCCATGATTGAACAGCGTCACAATCTCAATTTGTCTCAGAGAGATTTGGCTGAACGTTGTGGGATTCCACACTCATCTGTGGCAAGAATCGAATCCGGAAAAACAACGCCCAATCTGAACACCTTACTCAAAATATACCGTCAACTTAACCTTGAAATTTCGGTCAAACCCACGAGTAAAGGTGCATGATTTAAGCTACTTATATGAACGTATCTCTTGTAAAAACTTATTCATACAACCATACAATTCTGTTTTACGCTTCTTAAGTTCGTTTAAACAGCTCTGATTGGGTTTATGAGTCAAAGCATCTCGTAATTTCTTTACCGATCGATTTCCTACTTTTTCTTCAGATCCAAATATCTTTTGCAAAAGTAAATCATCAAAATTATATCCGGCAAATTTCAGTGCAGGTTTGACCTGAGTCATGTTAATTTTGAGTTGTTTTTGATTAACAGTCTTTTTCTTATGCGACAAATATTCTGAGAGTATCACCTTATAGACAACTTCACATTCTGTAAAAGTATTTTTCAATTCATTGATTTCTTCCCTTGCCTTTGGATCCGAAAGCAGATTATCTAACTTTTTTAAATTATCACGTGCCCTTAAACGTAATTTTCTTTGTTTATCAGGAGAAATTCTTACCATAAATAATGCACAACCTTTATGTACGAATATAGTTTAAATCATCAATTATCAGAGTCCAGTGCTATTGTCATCATTGGTCTTATACCTGAGGCTTTATCCAACGTTATTGGACACGGTAAACCAGAATAATCAAAAAAGCCTTCATCAAACATTATAAACTCCCCATCTTCATCGATTTTCCAATAGCCTGTAGCATACTCATCATATTCTAACTTCCAAAGAGTGAGCGCTGACGTCATGTACTCGATTGGATACCAACCCTCATAATTAGCATAATCATCAGGTTTGTAATATTTTGCTCGAGATACGGCATATGGCGTTGCCAATGCCTGTTCCGCTATTGAAGGATCAAATAAGTAAATATAATCCTCAAATTCAATAGTTCCAGATTCATCATAATAACCGTCTTCCGTCAAATAGTAAGCATAAACAACTTCGATATGTGTATCTTGAATAATAATTTCTCTCTCCTCGTCAGAAAATGCAGAATTATAAAATTCATTATTTAACAATTGTCTAATCTCAGAATTCTCACAATCCACTGTTCCCACACCACTATAATCCGAGTCAAACGGTCTAAAATCCAGGACATATTTGCTCTTCAGGACAGCTTTCCCATCGGAAATATCACTTACCACCCATATGATTGGTGACATTTCATTTGGATTGGAACTCTCCTGCGGATACATACCCAATTCGATTTCATCACCAACTTCCAAATCAGCAGGAATCAATGACGGTTCAGCCGATGCACATGAACATACAGTGAAAATCAAAACCAATGACAAAACAGCAGCAACAAACCTTTTAACCCAAGTATTTTTCACAAACCGCTCCTCCAATAACAATTGCTCACAAAAGAGAAATCAAAAGATATTATCGAATGGCATGTAAAGCCATTCGAATTTTGCTACATGTAGTGTAGCAAGCGGTTTAAGTAGCTTTACTAATCACCAACCCCGTACATCCCATCTCACAACTTCATATCCCCATCCTTTATCAGTCCCATCCTGCGCATAAGTTCGCTGAAGAGCAAAGACAGGACAGCCGGGGCAACCAGGCAAACCACAATAATTCCGGCAACAGTAAATCCATTCAAATTCCCGCTCTCGGTCAGTGCGGAAACTGCGCCGATCGGGCCGACCAGACCGCATGTTCCCATTCCGGCGGAGACACCAGTGCATTCAAGTTTAAAAAGCATTGTCGCAAGAGGGCCGGTAATACAGGATGCGAGCGTGGGCGGAATCCAAATCAGAGGATGCGTAACGATATTGGGCATTTGAAGCATTGATGTTCCGAGACCCTGGGAGATTAGCCCGCCGGTTTTGTTTTCGCGAAAAGAAGAGACCGCGAAGCCGACCATCTGCGCGCAGCAACCGGCCAGAGCCGCACCGCCCGCAATTCCGCTGATGCCGATGGACGCACAAATCGCCGCACTCGATATCGGGAGAGTCAGAATTATCCCGACCACGGCGGACACAACAATTCCCATGAGGAACGGGTGAAGCATCGTCGCCTCGTTGATTACGCCGCCCAGGAAATTCATCGCAACCGCAATTGCGGGACACGTCAGAATCGCCACAAGATATCCGCTGATTAAAGTCGTCAGGGGAGTTACGAGAATATCAACCTTCGTCTCCTTGGACACCGCTTTTCCAAGCTCCGTCGACACCAAAACCGCTACAAAAACTCCCAGCGGTCCCGCAGCATAAGGCTCGCCCGGATACGCGTTCGCATAGAGGCCCACCGCGGCGGCACAGCACATTACAAGCATCGGAGCTTTCAGTGCATATGCAATTCCGACTCCGATACACGCGCCCGTGGCGGCGGATGCGAGTTTGCCGGCATCCGCGAGAGCTGCGGCGATTGCTTTTAGGAGAGAGTTATCCGGCATCCCCAAATAAATCGACAAAGTATTAAGAATCGTTCCTACAAGAAGCGACGCGAACAGACCTTGCGCCATGCCTGCCATCGCGTCGACAAAGTAAACTTTGCCCGAGATTTTAATGTTTTTGCGTTCTAAAAATTCCTTCATAGTACCGTCCCTTTTTCTATTAGCTTATACGTCTTTTTCTGATATAATACCGCAATGCAAAAGTCAACATCAAACAGAACCACTCCAAAGGGGATAATTCTCCTTTTTATAACGGCAATAATCTGGGGTACTTCCTTCATCGCGCAGGAAGTCGGCAGCAAGTCTCTCGGCCCCTTCACGTTCATCGGAATCCGAACAATTCTCGGCATGCTTGTTTTGCTGCCCTTTCTTCTGATCAGAGACAGGGGCCTTAAATTCGACAAAAAACTGCTTAAAAGCGGTCTCATTCTCGGCATCGTATTCTTCTTCGCCGAAACTCTTCAGCAGTGGGCCTTCACCTACTCGACTTCCGGCCGAATCGCCTTCATCACGGCATTTTACATGTTCATCGTTCCGATAATCGGCGTATTCACCGGCAAAAAATACAAAGCGCTGACGTGGGTAAGTCTGGTGATGGGAATCGTCGGACTGTTCCTCATCGTAATTAACCCCGAGGATTTAGGCGCCCTCAACCCCGGCGACGGGTTTACACTTGCGTGTGCCGTCTTCTTCGCCATCCAAATCATTCTCATCGACAAATTCACCGGCGAAGGCGTCGACGGCATCCGCCTCTCCTTCATGCAGTTTCTTGTGGCGGGAGCGATACTGATGGTCGCCATGATGATTTTCGAAAAGCCCGCGCCCTCATCCATAATCGAAGCCGTCCCCTCGCTCGCATACTCGGGCTTCATGAGCTGCGGCATCGCATACACGCTCCAAATCGCGGGTCAGAAGCACTGCGCCCCGGTAATCGCCTCCCTCATCATGTGCCTCGAGTCCGTGTTTGCCGTCATCGCGGCGGCCATCATTCTCGGCCAGCACATGAGCCTTCGTGAAGCCTGCGGCTGCATCATTATGCTTTTGGCCATCGTTCTATCACAGTTTGCGAACCGGGAGTGACGTTGCCTTAAACAGTCCTTAAATAATCACGTCCGCTTCTCCTTCACCGCAATGCTCGAAAAGCATCTCTAATTTTTTAATTAACTCTTCATCGACTTCGTAATCTCCGGGATTTCCCTCTGAGTTGCGTTTGTTTATCCTGCGGTACCACTCTTCATATGTTGGAATCTGTTTGTCAGTGACACACACTGCACGAGGTCGCGTAAAGAACAATCAAACCCCTGACTGTTTCCGCAGGCGTAAGCCGAGGACCGAGTCGGGGTTTGAGGTCGCACCTGAGGTCGCAGAAAAGCAAAAGGAAATCCCGACTTCCTCCGCAGTGGCGTTAGCCGCGAGGACCGAGTCGGGATTTCCTTTTGCTTTTCTTGGCGGAGACGGAGAGATTCGAACTCTCGTGCCGGTTGCCCAGCAAACGCATTTCGAGTGCGCCCCGTTATGACCACTTCGATACGTCTCCATTTGACCGCTCAGTTATTGTATATAAAAAAATTCCGAAATTCAATCACTAATGCAAGTGTGTTATTCTTTACTCATATCAATGAGGAGACACATTTATGTTTGAAGATAAAAAGAACTTCGCGTTCGATCTTTACGGCACGCTTATCGACATCAAAACCGATGAGAACAAAAGTGTTCTGTGGAGCTCGATGGCAAACTACTATTCCATGTTCGGCGCATTGTACACCGATAACGACCTAAGACTTGAGTACTCGAGACTTTGCAGACTTGAGACCGACGCGATAATCAAGAAATCAAAAAAAACTCGCTATAAGCTCGACGAACGTGAGGCGGAAATCGATTTGTATAATGTTTTCGCGCAGCTTTTCGAGAATAAAGGCGTTAAGGCAGATGAGGCTGACGTAAAGCGTGCGGCGGTTACATTCAGGAGTATCTCGCTTGAGAAATTAAGGCTGTTTCCGGGCGCGATTAATCTGCTCGAGACGCTTAAGGCAAGAGGCAAGAAAGTGTACCTTTTCTCGAACGCACAAGAGCTTTTCACCATTCCCGAGCTTCACGCGACAGGTCTTTACGACTACTTCGACGACATCAAAATCTCATCTGCAATCGGTGCCAAGAAACCATCACAGGCCTTCTACACCGCTGCCCTTAAAGGTCTAAAGGCAAGCGAGTCCGTCATGATCGGCAACGACGAATTTGCCGACATCAGAGGAGCGATGACAAGCGGCATGAGCGCTTGCTACATCCAGTCCGAGCAGTCGCCGTCGTTTCCGAGAAACCTGCCGTGCGTGCAGATCAATACGCTCACCGATTTACTTTACTGATAACGCCAAAACAAAGGAGAAATTTTATGTCAGCTTCATGGCTTAACGATGCAATTTTCTACGAGATTTATCCGCAGTCATTTTACTCACCTTCAGGCGAAGGCGTCGGCACCTTAAAAGGCATTGCAGACAAGCTCGATTACATCAAAGACTTGGGTTGCAACGCGATATGGCTCAACCCCATCTACGACTCCCCCTTCAAGGACGCGGGCTACGACGTTCGCGATTACAAGAAGGTCGCCCCGAGATACGGCACAAATGAAGATGCCGGGAACCTCTTTAACAAAGCTCACGAAATGGGCATCCGCATCATCCTGGATCTCGTTCCCGGCCACACCTCCGAGGAACACGAATGGTTCGTTCAAAGTTCCAAAGCCGAGCCCAACGAATACTCCGGCAGATATGTCTGGACAGACTCGTGGTTCAAAGGCATCGCCGGCAGGCCTTATATCGGCGGCGAGTGCGAGCGCGACGGCACATACATGCTAAACTTCTTCAAGTCCCAGCCCGCTCTTAACTACGGCTGGCTGAACCCCACAGAATCGTGGATGAGTTCGATGGACTCGCCCGAAGCCTTAGCCACACGCGACGCGATAAGAGATGTGTGCGATTTCTGGCTCACGATGGGCTGCGACGGCTTCAGAGTTGATATGGCCGACTCGCTTGTAAAAGGAGACGACGAGAAGCACGCGACCGCACTTATTTGGAAAGACATCATCGGCAGCATGAAAGAGAAGTTCCCTGAATCGGTTTTCGTCGCCGAGTGGTGCTATCCTTACATTTCCATCAACGAGGGACTCTTCGACATGGACTTCTACCTCGACCATCCGGGCAACGGCTATAACTTCCTGCTGCGCGACTACGAGACCGAAGGCGAAGACAAGAGCTATTTCAAAGCATCATCGAACTCATCGCCGCTTAAGTTTTTGAATCAATACATTCCCGCCTACGAGGCAACTCTCGGCAACGGCTATCCGAGCCTCATCACCGGCAATCACGACACCAATCGTATCGCCTACACTTTGGACGAGACCGAGCGCAAACTCGCGATAGCGTTCATCCTCACGATGCCGGGCGTTCCGTTCATCTACTACGGCGACGAGATCGGCATGCGCTATCTGGAAATCAAAACACACGAAGGCGGCTACACAAGAACCGGCTCGAGAACGCCGATGCAGTGGGACGCTGACACAATAAAAGCAGGACTTAGCGGCAAGCTCTACCTCACCTGCGATCCTTCTGCCGACGCACCAACTGTCGTAAGCGAGCAGACCCGTAAATACAGCCTTTACAACACCGTAAAATCCCTGACGCACTTGCGCCTGAGCGAAAAGTCTCTTTGTGCCGACGGCTCATTCAAAGTCCTCTTCGCACAGGAAAACTCGCCGCTTATGGTCTATTCCCGCGACGATTTAATCGTTGCCGTCAATCCGTCTGTTAATGCAGCCTCCTGCAGACTCGACATATGCGACCACAAAACAATCTGGTCCATCGGCGAAGGCAAACTTGAAGACGGCTCTATGATGCTCAAGCCGCAGTCGTTCGTGGTACTGAAGAAGAAACATTGATTCTGATCAGCGCACAATTTGCGTGTAGCTGTTTCCGGTTCAGTCTTTTTCCAAGAAATTTCATTCCCACGACAACGCTTGCTGTGAATGTTTTTTCAGGAAGATTTACGTTTAACCTGCTTCGAGTATATTGACACAGGCTACGATGCTCTCCTTTTACTCAAAACATCTGAAATTTTATTGCTGAATATTTTCTTTTGTTCCTCGTATTTTTCTTTGAATCCTCTTCCGTTTTTGCTGTTCAACTGGGCAAACTTAACAGATTGCTTTTCAACAAAAGGATCAATTAAGTCTATGAATAAATCATCATAGTTATTATAAGTTCTCCTCGCGTTAACATTTCCTTTTTCCACATCTATACGATAATACTTATCTTTATCAAAATAGAGAATTGTTTTTTCAATAACAGATTTACCGTTAACTTCAACCTGCCTAATTTTATGATTTTTATCAAAAACGTAACAATCAAAATCAAAATCAGGGAACAGGCTCAAAACATCTTCTTTTATTGAGCTTTCAAAATCAGTACACATCAATTATTCTCCTAGTATTATGAATCCATTATCTAAATAATATCGTACCGGCAATGGCAATTCATACTGTATTCCACCACCTTTGGATCCTGCCCAATCCGAGACAATGCTTTGCGTAACCTCAGGTATTTCTCTTGTTATTATAAAAGTTTCATATATATTTATATCAGTACCTGGTTTCAATGCAAGATGATTTGGATTTGCGTCTTTAACTGTAAAATATCTTGAATTATCCCTAGTACCTCCATATCTTGCAATCTTTTCTCCCGGTTCAAGACAAACAGATGTCTTTGATCCTTCTACAGCCCCATCGTTAGGCGGCCATCTATCCCAACTTTCAATTGGAGATAAAGTGGATTCCCGAGAATTCAAACTATTCAATCCACTACTTATACATTTTACGCACAGAATTACGTTTAATATTAAAATTACAAGTTCTACGGTTGCATATAAATAACTTCCCGAATTATAGTCATTAAACACTTTAAGGAATGAAGGTATCAGGTATAAAACGTTTAGTATTCCTAAAACCATTGTAAGTGCTGATGTAAAGACACACATTCCCATCAAGAAACCAAAACAAACTGAAATCAACAAACCTATCAAGTAATCTTTCATTGTATGATTTAACATTTTAGGATCTGTTACTTCACAATCAATTGCCCATAAAAACGAATAAGAAATCGATGATAAAACAGAATATATTTCACATACTATCAATTCTTCTTGCAACGTATATTGCCCGCTCGGATCCGAATACCTCACAGGATTGGAATTCGCAAACAGGTATCAGTTCTGGCTTATTGGGCTCTCGAGCGTTCCCTCATACGAATCCTCGGAAATAAACCTTCCGACCTCCGGGTCCATGTAGCGGGCTCTGAGGTAGTAAAGGCCGGTCGCATCCGTCTCTTCTCCCCTGGAAGCCGTACGAGTTGTTTGTCTCGTACGTGCTCTCCGTCAGATTCCCGAACGCATCGAAAATATACGTGTCGGATATATCGCCCTCCTCATCAACAAGAAGTCTCACCGAACCGCAGGCATCGTATAAGTAGTAAAGCGTCTCTTCTCCCTGAGTTCTGGAAATCAGATCAATTCCTCTGGTGTAATTAACAATCTCTCTATCACACTCGCTTCGAAGCACCTGCGAATAACCGGACGAGAGGTCGAGCACATAATTTGTCTTATCTCCGTTTACGCTCGAAGAAATCCTGTTTCCCTCATCGTCGTAAGAATAAGTCGCATCAACAGAGCTCCCTCCGGCATATCCGGTAACACCTGTAAGTCTTCCGAAAGAATCGTACGTATAGGTTGATACAAGAACTCCGCCCGAACTCTTCGAAACAAGATTACCTTCACTGTCGTATGTAAACTCTGTACTTCCAGCCTTAACAAGCTGATTTATCTCGTTATATACATACTCTGTCACATCTCCGTTAACATCCACGGACACGCGATTCGAGTTTCTATCGTATGTATACTTTGTTACGTAAGTTCCGGAAGCATTTTCGACGGTCTCGGACACAAGCCTTCCAAGGCAGTCGTATTCGTAAGAAACCTGCCTCTGGCCTTCGTCCGCACGTGTTATATTCTCGACGGAATCGTATCTTCCACAACTCCCTCTGATAACGTTAATACACTCCATCCTCATTTTTGATTACGAAAGGAATGTAACGATTTTATATATGCAAATATTTCACTAAATCCATCAAAACTACACAGAAAACATGAAATCAGATAAAAAGCCAATAAACAGGAAAATTTATCAGCTCCATATTTAATTACGAACCCACCGAATATCACAACGAGTAAATCAAACGCAAGGATTCGAACATAAGCTGTGCTTTTTTTCTTCAATATAAGAATAATACTTGTAACACAAAACAAAGTACTCATCGCAAACCACATTATCAAGGAACTCTCGTAATCTTTTTCTTGTCCGTAAATCTCACATTCAGCACCCATCAACACTGAAGTTATGATATTTAAAACAAAAAAGCTTACTCCGCATATCAATCTCTTTTTCTTAAGTCGTTCTTCCGGTCCGTCATAAGCTATTTTTACAACTAATGGTTCTTCTTCAATTTCATCAACGTATGCTCTGATACTATAAAAATAAAGTGCTGTTAATGATACCTGAACAGTAATAAAACGAATAACTTTATATGTAAAAGTTTGATATTGTGCAGTTTCATTAATATACAAATATGCAAAAGAAAAAATTAACATTACAACAAAGTATATCCAGGTTTTCATCTTTTTATCATTCCAAACCAGAAATACCATTGCACACAAAGGAAATGTCAAAAACATAAAAGCCCCGGCCGTAAAAGCTTCATTTGTTGTTGCAAAAGAGACATACAATTCATATACATAACCAAATGCTACAGAAACAAACTGTGCCAAAAACGCCAGCTCTATACCAAAATATTTTTGTTGTTTTACTACCTTCTCATTCATAAATAATACAATATAACAGTAAAATAACTAACAGCCATAATTTAGAATTGTCGTTTTTTCCAATAACTATAGAATTCTTTGTTATTTTGATAATACTCATCCAATGAATCCGTTAAACTTATAAACAATGAAACCACAAAACCTGTAGATATCCACAAAAATTTTTCAATAGAGTATCCACATACTAACGCACATGAAATTATTATAAGAAAATCCAAATCCATAATTTTTCCATATGCATTACTGGATTTAAATATGATAAATACAATTCCGGCCAAACAGAAAAA
>Ga0065711_1047997_pt1 | contig 12045 bp, 7 predicted proteins | sample Hoacrofraction12_FD_59098 | JGI IMG/M metagenome (GOLD analysis project Ga0065711, IMG submission 59098) | Hoatzin crop microbial communities from Cojedes, Venezuela - Epithelial fraction 12 v2 (version 2) | ecosystem: Host-associated > Birds > Digestive system > Esophagus > Crop | place... | reverse complement strand
TTTTTTTTTTTTTTTTTTTTTTTAATTTTCCTCCTTGTGTTTCCTTTCATGCTTTCAGAGTGAAAACTTGAAATCTGTACTGGGAACTAAACAATTGTTTTATGGGTTTCCTTCTTGGGAAAGTGTTGGAAATAAAAATAAGCATTTTTTTATTTTGAACATTTCAGCAGCTCTAAAAAACACTTTTGAGAGGTGGCAGGGGCAAAGGAGTGAAGGATGGTAATTTTCTTATTCTTATTCCCCCTGTGGAGACCTGACTACCGATACTCTTCCCACAGCACCACCTACAATGGCAGTCTAGCTGCAGTCTGCTGTGGGGAGAGATTAAGCTTTTGCATCTGTGGCCTTAAAGTTCTTGGGGGGTTCTTGCACTGCTGTTTTGGTAAAGAGATTTATAGAGGCATTTGGTGAATTTTAGTCATTTTATTATCAGTCTGCAACCACAGAAACGTGCATGTAGTGACCACTACCATCTTAAGCACTGCTGCAATTTTTACAGATCATCTTACTTGTCTGCCTTATGTCTTCTTTTATATCAAAGTTTTCATTAGAAAGAAATAAGACAACTTATATACAGAAACAGACAGGACCCTAGTGCAGCTTTTTTCTGGTCGGACAGTGCAGAAAATCACAAGAATGAGGTGGAGGGCCAAGGCAGGGACTCCCTAGGAGAAGAGGATCACTTGCTAGTGTAAAGTTGACATGGCTGAGAATAAATAGTCCTTTGCATCCTTCTTTAGAGTCACAGAAATCTCAGGAACGAAGAAGTATGATCTAATCATGGATATTTTAGTGTAAGTGTCCTCAAGAGACTCCAAGTACTTGTTGTCCGTAAGTTGTATTCTGGCCAAAAATCTCTTTCAGACAATTCAAGGTTACTAAGAATCAAACTTCTAGGATTACTGTCTTCATGGACATGTAAATGAATCACAAGGCTTCCACCTGCTATTGGTGTAAGAATTCATATGCAGATATCACTCCAGATTCTCATCCCGTCACGCTCAGGTTATGAGATCAAAATGACAAGGTATTTCTGTTTGATTAAACAGGAGACAGAAATGGGTGTTCAGTTGCTACTTCTGAGAATAACAATGCTCCTCTTCAGCATCTCTGTATTCTTATGTGCTAAGTTAATTTTTCCTGGTAATGGCTTTTAAATCTTGTTTTGTGCATGTGTGTTTGGAATTACCATTTCACTTCCTTGTGTCTTTCCTTCCATCTGCTTTGAGCTCTGCTTTTTTGCTTTCTTTTTTTTATGGATTTCTAGATCTTTTGGATTTAGACAGTTAAATATTTCTGAATTTCTTGTGTTTGTATACCACTTATAGATAGTTAACAGTAGGTGCCTTTATTATCACATCCCAGCTACATCTTGAAACTATAAGTAAGTTGCTCGTGTAATTGCCGTTAATAGCAAAATGCCTTTGAATTTCAAGTTAAAGGTCTTTCTACTATTTGTTTTCCTTCTTTTTGTCATGCTTTTATCATTCCATTGTTGTCATTGTTGAGCCACTCTCCATCACCTTTGAGAGGTCCTGGAGGACAGGAGAGGTGCCCGGGGACTGGAGAAAGGCCAAAGTCACTCCAATCTTCAAAAAGGGCAAGAAGGAGGACCCAGGGAACTACAGGCTGGTCAGCCTCAACTCCATCCCGGGAAAGACTGGAGCAGATTATCCTGGAGATCATCAGCAAGCAAGTGGAGGAAAAGAAGGATATCAGGAGTAGTCAGCACGGATTCATCAAGGGGAAATCATGCTTGACCAATCTGATAGCTTTCTACGATAACGTGACTGGCTGGGTAGATGAGGGGAGAGCCGTGGATGTTGTCTACCTTGACTTCAGCAAGGCTTTCAACACAGTCTCCCATAACATCCTACTAGGGAAGCTGAGGAAGTGTGGGCTGGATGAGTGGTCGGTGAGGTGGATAGAGAACTGGCTGAATGGCAAAACTCAGAGGGTTGTCATCAGCGACGCTGAGTCTAGTTGGAGGCCGGTAACTAGTGGTGTCCCCCAAGGATCAGTACTGGTCCCAGAAGTTCAACTTCTTCATCAGTGACCTGGATGAAGAGTTAGAATGTACCCTCAGCAGGTTTGCTGATGACACCAAACTGGAAGGTGTGGTAGATACACCAGAAGGCTGTGCTGCCATTCAGTGTGACCTGGGCAGGCTGGAAAGTTGGGCAGAGAGGAACCTGATGAGGTTCAACAAAGGCAAATGCAGGGTCCTGCATCTGAGGAGGAACAACCCCATGCATCAGTACAGGCTTGGGATGGATCTGCTGGAGAGCAGCTCTGTGGAGAGGGACCTGTGTGTCCTGGTGGACGACAGGTTAACCATGAGCCAGGAGTGTGCCCTTGCTGCAAGAAGGCCAGTGGCATTCTGGGGTGCATTAGGAGGAGTATGGCCAGCAGGTTGAGGGACGTTCTTCTTCCCCTCTACACTGCCCTAGTGAGGCCTCATCTGGAGTACTCTGTCCAGTTCTGGGCTCCCCAGTTCAAGAAAGAAGAGGAGCTACTGGAAAGAGGCCAGGGGAGGGCTATGAGGATGGTGAGGGGACTGGAGTATCTCTCCTGCGAGGAGAGGCTGAGGGAGCTGGGCTTGTTCAGCCTGAAGAAGAGAAGGCTGCAAGGGGACCTAATAAATGCTTACAAATATCTGAAGGGTGGGTGTCAGAAGGATGGGGCCAAACTGTTTTCAGTGGTGCCCAGTGACAGGACAATGAGCACAAACTGAAGCACAGGAAGTTCCATCTGAACATGAGGAAGAACTTCTTCCCTCTGAGCGTGACGGTAAATCAGGTGGTACTGCCTCTGGTGAGTTGGTATGCCTCATCTTTCCACAGCGGTGTCACAGTTCTTCTCTCACAACATGTACTAAGTAAATATCTGATAAAATAGGCACATCACCAATAACTTGCATCTGTTAATAAATCATAAAGACCCCCTTATTCAAAGATAGAGTCCTCTGTTTCAACAGTCTCTGCAATATAATATATTATGATTCACAACTGGAGAAAGTCTTCATACAAGATTATATCCATTTTGCAATCTGACATTATTCAGGCAGGATTGTTGTATTATGCAGAGAATAATTACAAAATACTGTTCCTGTAATACTGTGGTTTTTTGTGTATGCAGATTATTAAAAATGGTTAATCTTAAAATCATTGCACATACACTGCAGTCAACAGGGAAGATTGTCAGCTTTTGTGTGCTGATGTAACAACATTAGGGTTAGTGGAGTCGAGGTCCTGGACTTATTTCTGCTCCATTATTGTTCTGAGGTATACAAAGGATGAAATCTGTGTCTCCATTACATCCTGCAACACTTGAGTAATTCTTCACAAATCAAAGACGAATCTTGGATTCACATTGTTTTTTCTGACTCAGCATTTGAGCATCATTGGAGTGACAATATCTCTTTTTTCAAGTTCTGCAGAAAGTCTGAAACCACAGACACAGGATCAGGAATCTGAGTCAGAACCCAAATGATTCAAGACTCTCAGGATGTCAGAACTGTCAGTTTCATGCAACATGTTTATAAACCAAATACAGGTTTCCCTTTGCTCCTGACTGAAACATAAAAGACATCTAAAATGGAGGGCTTCGTATTAATACAGCTCTACTAAAATTTAGGATACACACTCTTAACATCTACAGGGTTTTTGACTCAGAGGTGGTTAAGTTGTTCATAATGGTACTGAACTCACTGGAATGAGAAAAGGTGAGAATCATCTCACATTAGCATAGAAACATAAAGCCAGTGATCTCCCACTCTAAACCCATGCATCTCCACAGGTTGAGCTGAACAGTGACTCAGCCATCCTTCAGAAACGTGACCATTATCACCAACACAGCAGGATCTTAATGTGACACAGATAGATTAAATCCATGCTATGAAGACAAAGAACACGTCACTAGCTGATGCAGGGGCGCAAAGGAGTGGATTTGTATTTCTTATGATTATTCACTATATTTTTGAAGGGCAGTTTCATCTGATGGTACTAGAATTGGGGCAGGTGAGTGGAAAAGAATTCTTAAAAGAGGATTTTATTTAGTTAGGGGAAGCATTCCCCACCCAACACTGGAATATAAGGTTAATATTGTAATAATTATAACTGCCTGATAGCTCTCATGAGATGAGATTAATATGAAAAACAGATAGCCACTTATTACTTGCATTTGCACCAATGTAGCCTTGTCTAGCAGGTGTGTCAGTGTTCTTTGTAAATTTAAGGTTATTTTGTTAAATAAACAGGAACAATATTATAAACATAAAAAATGCTGCACCAGTAGGGACACTGCAGGTTTCAACCCTTTTACACCCAGCGTCATAAATCCAACCTATCTTCAGTTAAACTAACTGAACTGCACTGTTTGTAAATGCTGAGAGAAGGATCTTACACTTGTATGCACGATTTCCAGCCACAACTGCTTCATTACAATAAAGGCAAATGATAACCCTCTTCTGTACCTCACACAAATCCAGACAGTGCTGTACAAACTCAACAAATAGATGTGAAGATTGCACAGAGCTTATCCCTTTGCCCAGCTCTAAAAGAAACCACAACCTCAAATAAAACTGCAGCTTGCATCCCATTTGAAATATTATTCAGCTAAGCTCTATTTATTACCATCAAAAATAGCACACAGAGGGACAGCCAAAACAGTCCCGTTTCACAAAGCACAACTAAGATCAGCTGACTGGAACTCACACTTATGTTCATTGAAGGGCTGTATTCTCATTTCGTGCTCCTTGTTTTTATTTAGAGTTAATGGTGAATGTCTTTTCCTTATCAACTGTCAAATTGTCAGAACATACTTTGTGTGTTCAAGGCTGGAGGATTCAGGGGCTGTCAGAGGGAGGGGGAGGACCATCTGGTTTGTTGACAGAAGTTTACTCCCAATATTTTATACTGAGTAATTATTCAAGGTCCCTTGTATTTTGTGTCTCCCAGAGAGCAGGTATTAAAAACGTCCACTATTAAATGCTTTTCACATAGAAAGCAGGATTTTATGACCCTGTAACTGCAGGATCAGTGGTTTTACGCTCTTTAGCCTCTGCAGTAATGTGTGCCTGGTTCCCCCATGCAGGCCATGCTGTGGTTAGTGTTGATTCAGTAAACAACATTTTGTTTCATCTCCACGGATATTAGGTCTATAGAGGACAGATTGCATTTACTGATAGTGCCTCATGGTCTTAAAGCACACTTGACTAATTCTAGCTATCATTTGAGGTTTGCTGTATTTTAAGCAAGGACAGAAATTTTTTAAGAGAGATAAAGTAGAAGAAAGAAAAATAAAGTAGAAGAAAAAAGAGTAAAGGAGAGGAGGAGAGGAGAGGAGAGCAGAGCAGAGCAGAGCAGAGCAGAGCAGAGCAAAGCAGAGGACAACCTTGTTGTCTACCTGAGGGTAATAACACTCAGGGAGATGGGATATCTGTCCCTTCCCACTTCTGACAAGGAAGTCAAACAGTGGAAGAGGGGAAAAAGTCATAAGCCTATCCTAATAACCATAGGGGGACTCCCAAAGCATGCCAACTACCTTCCCAGAAGTTCATTGGGCAATACAGGTTTCTTGAAGAGCAATGCTGAGGTTACGTCTTTGTGGTACCATCAGCATTTCCATGTCAGGAAAGGTAAGCACTTCCCATACAATCATTCTCGTTGAAAAATCAACTTAAGATAGGGCAACAGCTTATTTCTGAAGAAACAGCTTGGCAGACTACAAGGAAGGTAGCTTTGCTGTCCTCCTGGCATCTACTTACCTACAAAAGAATTACTTATGGAGCAATGTCAGTATTCAGTGCCAGGACTCAGACTGAAGTCTTCTAAGAGTAAAAGTCTAAAATCCTAATATGGAGTAACCAGTGTGACCCTTTTTTCATTCTTGAGACCTGTGCAATACGTATCTGTCCTCTCCTACACCTCTCTGCTTCAGCACAGGGTTCAAGTGCCGTTCTTCAGAAACCTCAAAACATGTAACCATTGCTTGAAATTTGCTAAGGGCTTCTCAGAAATCATATTCTAACATCACTTTCCTGTCCCTTTCTAATCAGATTTTGGATTTGGTTTTATGATTTTTTGTTTTTTTTGTTAACTCTTGCAGTACTATGTAGTCAACTTCCAAGCATCAAAGATTTTATTTTTGGTGGCTGTCTCTCAGTTTATAAAATTATGTCTCTGCCACTATCTTTGGGTTTTATATCTGTTTTGGAATATCCATTGTGTCATTCCTCATCCTTGTAGAAGAAAAAGAAAGGTCTGATTCCTGAAGTTGCACCTTCCTCTTGTTTCAACTTACACCATTTGGATGGAAGGTTGTTTAATTATTATCCAGTGTTCCAGGTCAGAGAAAGATTTGTACCTCTTTTGACAACAGATGGCTGTCCACTCAAACACATCCTGTGATGCGACACTTTCATAAACCACACCAGAATTCATAAGTCATGCTTGCACTCATTATCTGTATTGTCATAAGAGTCAATTAAAACAAACAAACAAAAAAGAATGGAATAGAAGAGTTAGAAATGTTGAATACCATGAAGATGTCTTCCATATCTAAGTTACCCAAGCTCGCTTTTAACCCTGAATAATCTTTGCTGCAAATAATGTCTCTCAGTACCTGTTTTTCTGTCTATTTACATACATATATACGTAATACTAGTCGCACTAACGGTAGCCCATGACGGTAGCTAGCTATATCTGTTCTTCACACACTTCCCTCCCCTCTACACCCCTACCAAGTAACTCCTGCTGGGAAGATGCGCCAGCCAACTCCCTTGATGTGTCCTGCCCCAGAGACGGCAGCCAGATGGCCTGACATCTGCAGCAAGAAATTCTGGCAGGTCGCCCTGAAATCTCCCACTCAAGGGAGCTGTTGTTATGTACTGAAGTCCTTATCCCTAGAAAGACTTCTGTGAATAAAATATATAATAAATGCTAAAATACAATAAATCCTAAAGAAAAGGAAAGTAAATAATATTTTGAAACAGTTTACCACAGCCTCAGAAATGACTTTTACCCGTGGGCTGTATTTGCTATGGAAGTCCACCAAGTCTGTCATCATTCAGTACTCAAACACAATATGTGCCACAACACACACTATGATTAGAAATTTTTATTAATATCCATTAGAGGAGGCCATGGTATACACGCATGGTAGAACAGAAGTGGATCAATTCAAAGAGTAACAATTTTAATGTATGCATGCTGTATCACTTGCACTGCTTTCAGAGTACATATTTTACAAACTTTACTGAGAATTCAAATACCTTTCAAAAAGAGGCTGTTTTGCACTCCATTACTACCAGGTGAAGTAGAGAGACAGACAGATTGACAGAGTACTGAGAGAGAAAAAAATAGAGGGAGATAATGTTAGTAATATAAAACACCTCTTGAAATAGCATAAATATTATTTTATGCTAATTCAACGAGAAATATTCTAGTTTCAAAGACCAGCTGTGCAGGAGTCAAAGTGCAGTATCCCCAAAGGAAAGCTGGAATCACCCTGGCCCTGTTAGGACCATCTCCATTACTATCTGCACTGAGTCCCTGGATGTTAATTCTTACACATAACAAGTTCCTAAGAGAACTTCCTTACCAGAACTTAAAACAAGAAGTTCTGCTATGGGTTCAAAAAAAAAAAAAGGTTAACAACAAATTGCCCTTTTAAAGTAATCTAACTTTGAAGAACAGTTAGAGAATTAGAACATTAAAACAGTAAGAAGAAAAAAGAGAGAAATGGAGAAGGTATAGATGATACAGCAAAGAGCATATTTTAATGTCAGTATGAATTTGCTGTGTATCTCTGTCCTTTTGGCAGAACTATAAATATATGTATAAACATGCAAAGATCAAATCTGAGCTCTGAAGGGCCTCTTTTATTTTAGATTCATCTCAAAACTCTACAGTGCATTCACTGTGCAATGACAAATGTTCCTCAGCTGCATCCCAAGCTGAGCAGCAAAAGTCCAACAACCTTAAGGGTGGGCATGGACACGGCAGATACTTTTGCACCCCTCCAGGGAAACCAGCATACTCAAGCACCTCTCTGAAATGTCTGTACACCAGTGCACATAGCATGGGCAATAAGCAGGAAGAATTAGAGATCTGTGTGCGATCGCAGGGCCGCAATCTCATTGCACAGAGACGTGGTGGGACAGCTCACATGACTGGAATGCTGTCCTAGATGGCTACACACTCTTTAGGAAAAACAGGCCAACAAGGCGAGGTGGTAGAGTTGCTCCATATGTGAGGGAGGAACTGGAATGTATTGAGCTCTGCCTGGGGGTGGATGAAGAATGAGTCAAGAGCTTATGGGTTAGAATTAAGGGACAGGCTCATATGGGCAACACTGTTGTGGATGTGTACTACAGGCCACCTGACCAGGATAAGGAAGTTGATGAGGCCTTCCACAGGCAGCTAAAAGTAGCCTCACAGTCACAGGCACTGGTTTTCATGGTGGATTTCAACCACCCTGACATCTGGTGGGAAGACCACATAGCCAGGCACACACAGTCCAGGAGATTCCTGCAGAGCATCGATGATAACCTTTTGATGCAAGTGGTGGAGGAGCCAATGAGGAGAGGCATGCTACTGGACCTTGTAGTGTTGAACAAAGAGTGATTGGTTGAGGATGTGAAGGCTGAGGGCAGCCTCGGCTGCAGTGACCATGAAATGGTGTCTTCAGGATCCTGCGTGGAGGAAGCAGGGCGATAAGTAGGATCAAAACCTTGGACTTCAGGAAAGCTAACTTTGGCCTCTTCAAACCTACTAGGAAGAATACCATGGGTCAGGGCTCTAGTAGGTAGTGGGTTCCAAGATAGCTGGTCGCTGTTTAAGCATCACTTCCTCCACGTTCAGGATCGGTGCATCCCCCTGAGCAAGAAATCTAGCAAAGGAGGCAGGAGACCCATATGGATGAGCAAGGAGCTTCTGGAGGAACTCAGACAGAAGAGAAAGGTCTATGGAATGTGGAAAGAGGAATAGGCCACTTGGGAGGAATACAGGAATGTTGTCAGAGCATGCAGGGATGTGACAAGGATGGCTAAGTCTCACCTGGAATTAAATCTGGCAAGGGATGTCAAAGACGAAAATAAGGGCTTCTTCAAGTACATCAGCAGCAACAAGTACACTAGGGAAAATGTGGGTCCACTGCTTAACGAGGTGGGTGCCCTGGTGAGAGAGGGTACAAGGAAGACAGAGTTACTGAATGCCTTATTTGCTTCAATCTTTATGGCTAAGGCCAGCCCTCACGAATCCCAGTCCCTGGAGGTAAGACAGGAAGCCTGGAGAAAGGATGACCTTCCCTTGGTAGAGGAGGATTGTGAGAGAGATCATTTAATCAAACTGGAAACCCACAAATCCATGGGTCCTGATGGAATGCACCCACGAGTGCTGAGGGAGCTGGCAGATGTCATTGCTAAGCCACTGTCCATCATCTTTGAAAGGTCCTGGAGAACAGGAGAGGTGCCCAAGGACTGGAGAAAAGCCAATGTCACTCCAGACTTCAAAAAGGGCATGAAGAAGGACCCAGGGAACTATAGTCTGGTGAGCCTCACCTCCATCCCTGGAAAGACAGTGGAGCAAGTCATTCTGGAGGTCATCATTAAGCAAGTGGAGGAAAAGCATGTTATCAGGAGTAGTCAGCGTGGATTCACCAACGGGAAATAATATTTGACCAGTCTGATACCTTTCTGTGATGACATGACTGGCTGGGTAGATGAGGGGAGAGAAGTGGGTGTGGTCTACCTTGACTTCAGCAAGGCTTTTGACATTGTTTCCCATAACATCCTACTAGGGAAGCTCAGGAAGTGTGGGCTGGATGAGTGGTCAGTGAGATGGATTGAGAACTGGTTGAATGGCAGAACTCAGAGGACTGTCATCAGGGGCGCGAAGTCTAGTTGGAGGCCGGTAACTAGTGGTGTCCCCCAGGGGTCAGTACTGGGCCCAGTCTTGTTTAACTTCATCAGTGACCTGGATGAAGAGTTAGAGTGTACCCTCAGGAAATTTGCTGATGACAAAAAGCTGGAAGGTGTGGTAGATACACCAGAAAGCTGTGCTGCCTTTCAGTGAGACCTGCATAGGCTGGAAAGTTGGGCAGAGAGGAACCTGATGAGGTTCAACAAAGACAAATGCAGGGTCCTACATCTGAGGAGGAACAACCCCATGCATCAGTACAGGCTTGGGATGGACCTGCTGGAGAGCAGCTCTGTGGAGATGGACCTGTGTGTCCTGGTGGATGACAAAGTGACCATGAGCCAGCAGTGTGCCCTTGTTGCCAGGAGGGCAAATGGTCTCCTGGGGTGCATTAGGAGGAGTATGGCCAGCAGGTCGAGGGATGTTCTCCTTCCCCTCTACTCTGCCCTAATGAGGCTGCATGTGGAGTACTGCATCCAGTTCTTGGCTCCCCACTTCAAGAAAGATGAGGAACTACTGGAGAGAGTCCAACAGAGACCGATGAAGATGATGAGGGGACTGGAGCATCTCTGCTATGAGGAAAGGCTGAAGGAGCTGGACTTGTTTAGCCTGAAGAAGAGAAGGCTGAGAAGGGACCTAATATATGCTTATAAATATCTTAAGGGAGGGTGTCAGCAGGATGGGGCCAGACTCTTTTCAGTGGTGCCCAGCAACAGGACAAGGGGCAATGGGCACAAACTGAAGCATGGGAAGTTCCATCTGAACATGAGGAAGAACTTCTTCCCTCTGAGGGTGACGGAGCCCTGGAACAGGTTGCCCAGGGAGTTTGTGGGGTCTGCTTCACTGGAGAAATTCAAAACCCAGCTGGACGAGGTCCTGTGCAGCCTGCTGTAGGTGACCCTGCTTCAGCAGGGGGGTTGTACTAGATGACCCACAGAGATCCCTTCCAAACCCTACCATTCTGTAATTCTGTGATTCTGTGGTTCACAGCATAGAGTACTCCAAATTTGAAAAACAAGTTCAAGATTAATTTTGTTGCAAGACAGCTGTTTCACCTTTTGCTAAATTCAGAGATAGAAAGCAAGCAATGTCTGGTGAAAAAAAAGTACCACCAGCAAAGACCACTCAAACCAATCCAAAGGTCAAATATGTTACATGCATATTTGTCACTTTTTAGTTGTCCAAGGCAATATTCACAAACTTGTTAGTGTTATCCATTATACACAGCTAAGCAGCAGGCTCTTGCAATTTTATACAGCTACTGGTAACATCTTTTGCCCAGAAGGCAGTGACAGAGAGAGAGAGAGCAAAGAAATAACTTTCACAGTTTTTGTATTTTCCCAGCTATCAATCAAATTCCCTCTGACATTGCTTCATTTAAGGATTATTGCAAAAACACTGAAACAATGTGCAATGATAATGTTGTAAAGCTACAGAAATGAAATTGGTAGGAGTAACCCATTTCTCACTGTGTTCCCAAGCACCTCTCCACTCTGAATCCCCAGCATTGTTTAAGCTTCAGTTCTATATAAGAAAGCTAATCAAATGACACTCAGGAAAATTGACTTGGGTTTTCAATCTAGTTTCAGATCTCTATTGTAGTTATTTCAAATAGCATTTGTTATTCTCTGCATATCCTTAGGAACATGCCCTGTCAAGGAATGCCATACAACTTCAAACCATGTTTTTTCCCACCTCTATAACTTTTTATGTATTCCCTTTTTACATTTTATTACAGCATAACATCTAAAAATGAAATAAAGATTATAGGCAATGCTTCAGGACCTGTAGTTCTGTGGCTTGCCCTGAATATAAAATCTTGTTGATAGAAACTTGCTGCTATACCACTCTAAATTACCAAAATCTCCCCACTGACCATCATTGTAATTATTTCTCTTTGGAAATGAAAGACTTGATCGGCAGAGTGATTTTTCTTTCCTTTATATTTCCCTCTCCGTTTCTTGTCTATCTTTCCTCCATTCACCTGGACCGTGCATTTTCTTTTGATGGGGTTTTTGAAGATTAAATCTGTATTTATTTACCATACTTATCTCTAGAAGTAAAAGAAAACATCAGATTGCAGAAACAAAAAAAAAAAAAAAAAAAAAAAAAAAAAAAGGGAAAA
>Ga0065711_1047995_pt1 | contig 12045 bp, 10 predicted proteins | sample Hoacrofraction12_FD_59098 | JGI IMG/M metagenome (GOLD analysis project Ga0065711, IMG submission 59098) | Hoatzin crop microbial communities from Cojedes, Venezuela - Epithelial fraction 12 v2 (version 2) | ecosystem: Host-associated > Birds > Digestive system > Esophagus > Crop | place... | reverse complement strand
CAGGAATGAAATATAGCCTGCAGAGGTTTCTGAGGAGGCACGGTGCTGTGGGGTGCCCTACAGGGAAATGTTAATTTCTATGAGTGCATTGGAAAATACAAAAGTTTTCTTCACTCCTTCAGTTCCTCAGGAAATTAATTGGTCAATTTCCAAATGCTTTTTCAAATATTCAAAGCTGTGCTGCAATGGGCTGTTGTTTTGGCACACTGGCTTAGCTCATGAGCATTGATTCAGGATCAGGTGACATTGATTTAGATCCTTTTGGAGAAAGACCTGTTTTGCAAATGTTTTAATATGGTACAAGAGACATTTACTGACTATTGCGTGTCAAAGCAGAGTATCAGTTACATAACTGAGGTTTAGTATACAATTTTTAAAAGTTTTAAAACTGAAAACAATAGATGTCGAATAATGTAGATCAATCTTTAGAGACAAATTTTCCTTCAATATAGTGAAAAGGATTTTCAGTTCTTGGTAGTTTAAGGTACAAGTTGCAACAATGGGTGTTGTCGCTTGTTAATTCTTCTTACAAAGATGGAAACTATTATCTTGGATATACTACTGTTATCACATAAAAGAGAATTGTTTAAAATTTTATGTGTAGTTTTTTTCCAGAATGAAATACGCTGTGCAGGGTACTGAGGGAAATTTTCTCAAAAAATGAGGTTCTTGACATCTATATTGAACATTCTGCATGATATTGATCTGTTAGTCCTTTTGAAGTATTTTCTTTGCTTTTATTTACTATTTACATTTCCATTTTCATATGTTTCTGTATTGAATTATTCCCTTGAACACGTTGCATTTTGACCCTTTGACTTTTTTCCATCATTATCTGTGAAAAAATTGGAAACTGTGAAATTCATCTTTGCAAGTTCAAAAAACGATGACCTTCTGTATATCTTTTGTCTAATCCATTTTATAACTTAGACAAAGTCTTCAATTTTTCAATTGAAAATTAGCAGGCAGGTTCTTGATTCAGAATAGGGTGTTGCTTGAAGAAAAAATGATTTTGATCTGATTAGAAAACTTCAGACAGAATGTTTTCTATGAGAAAAGACAGATTTTCCCAAACTGAAAGATGTCAAAACTTTTATGTTTCATGACAAGAACAGTTTCCCAGATCAAAATGACAGAGACAAGCAAATTGAATAAACTTTTATGGCTGATTTGATGGCCACAACACTGCTAGGTAATGTAGGAGACTCAGATTCAAATCTCTGGTTTGTGCCTGGTTCAGATCAGGGACTTAAAAAAAAAAATTCCTTCTGGGCTTTTAATTTCCTATCATTTCCTTTAATTTCTCATGTTAAAATGGTATTACCCCCAGATTATTGAGTTTGAGTTTTTGTTGGATCTATGAATACCAAAGAGCTAGTAAGAGTTTTGCGACTGCAGTGACACAAGATTTCAGATGAAGCATTTAATTTCACAGATACAAAATAAGGGCATGAGCACTTGAAATGTTATTTTCATGAAATATATTCATGCGCTTCATATGTGAATAAGCAGACAGAACTACTGAGGTTAAAAACATAGGTTTTTCAGAAAAAGTTAATACTTACTGATGATCCTGTGTCTAGGCCAGTCTACAGAATCATTTTCACTGATCTCAGTAGACTTTTGGATCAGTTCCACTCTCGGCATTGATTTTCACAACTTTTAAAAAATCAAGAAAAGATGTGAGGGTGAGCCGGTCTTTGAAAGTATCAGATTTTCAAAAACAAGATCTTTGAAGCTTCCTAGGAAGGGTGAGGCAAAATCTAAGAAGTTGTAATGATTAGCAATTATTTAGCTTAAGCTACTCATTCATTTTCAACAATTGCTTTACCTTTCCACAATCATTTGTAGCATGAGCACTTGTAGCACAAATCATACTTGGCTAATCTGGTGGCCTTCTACAATGGAGTAACTGCATCAGTGGACAAGGGAAGAGCTACGGATGTCATCTACCTGGACTTGTGTAAGGCCTTTGATACGGTCCCCCACAACATTCCTGACACTAAATTGGAGGGATATGAATTTGACAGACGGACTGCTATACGGGTAAGGAACTGGCTGGATAGCCATGTCCAAAGAGTTATAATTAATGGCTCAATGTCCAAGTGGAAAATGATAACGAGTGATGTCCCACAAGGGGCCATACTGGGACCAATGCTATTTAATATATTCATCAATGACATAAACAGTAGGATTGAGTGCACTTTCAGCAAGTTTGCAGATGACACCAAGCTGAGTGCTGCAGTTGATTCACTAGAGGGAAGAGATGCCATCCAGAGGGACTTTGCAGGCCTGAGGAATGGGCCTCTGCAAACTTCATAGCAGGGTCTCTTGTGAAAGGACAAGGGGTAATGGTTTTTAGGCTAAAAGAGGATAGATTTAGACTGGATATAAGGAAGAAATTCTTTACAATGAGGGTGGTGAAATGCTGGAACAGGTTGCCCAGAGAGAAGGTAGATGCCCCATACTTGGAAACATTCAAGTCAGGTTGGACAGGGCTCTAAGCAACCTGATCTAGTTGAAGATGTCCTTGCACATTGCAGGGGTGGTTGGACAAGATGACCTTTAAAAGTACCTTCCAAGTCAATCTGTTCTACTATTCCATGATTGCCAGCTCATGTTCAGCTTTTTATCCACAAGTACCCCCAAATGCTTCTCTGCATGGCTGCTTTTAATTCCTTCATCTCCAAGCCTGTATTGACTCTAGGAGTTGCCCTGACCCAGGTGAAGGACCTCGTACTTGGCCTTGTTGAACCTCATGAGATTCATACATGCCCACTCCTTAAGCTTGTTCAGGACCCTCTGGGTGTCATCCCGTCCCTCAGGTGTGTTGACTGCACCACGCAGCTTGGTGTCATCTGCAAACTTGATGAGGGTGCACTCAATTCCGCTATGTCATTGATGAAGATATTAAACAGTATTGGTCCCAGTACGGTCCCTTGAAGGAATATCACTTGTCACCTGTTTCCCTCTGGACATTGAGCCGTTGACCACTACCCTCTGCATGTGACCTTCCAGCTAATTCCTCATCCACCGAACAGTTCACCCATCAAATCCATCTCTTTCCGATATAGGGAGAAGGATGTTGTGGGGGACCGTGTCAAAGGCCTTACAGAAGCCTAATGTAGTCACTCCATCATATAAGGCCACTAGATTGGTCAGGCAGGACAGAACCTTGGTGAAGCCATGCTGGCTGTCTTGAATTACCTCCCTGTCCCCCATGTGCCTTAGCACAGCTTCTAGGAGGATTTGTTCCATGATCTTCCCAGGCACAGAGGTGAGGCTGACAGGTCGGTAGTTCCCAGAGTCCTCCTTCCTACCCTTTTTAAAAATGGGCACAATGTTTCCCTTCCTCCAGTCACCAGGGACCTCACCTGACTGCCATGACTTTTCAGATATTGTGGAGAGTGACTTGGCAATGACATCAGCCAATTCCCTCAGGACTCTGGGATGCATCTCATCAAGCCCCATAGATTTCTGTATGTTCAGGATCCTCAGGCGGTCATGAACCCGATTTTCTCTTAGCATGGGAGGGACTTTGCTCCCCCAGTCCCTGTCTTGTGGTCCATCCATTCGACAGGTGTGAGAAGAGAGGCTGCCAGTGAAGCAAAAATGTTGTTGTATACCTCAGCCTTCTCCTCATCCGTTGTTACAAGTTTTCCAGTCTTGCTCATCAGGGTGGTACACTTTCTTTGACCTTCCTTTTCTGGCTGACATACCTGTGGAAGCCCTTCTTCTTATTCTTTGCATCTCATGCCAAGTCCAAATCCAGCTGCACCTTGGACTTCCTGATGCCATCTCTGCACAACCGGGCAGCCTCGCTGTACTCTTCCCAAGATACCTGTCCCTGCTTCCACCGGCTGTGCATTTCCTTTTGCTCTTTGAACAGCAAGTCTCGACTCAGCTGTGCTGGTCTCTTGCCTTTCTTTCCTGATTTCTTACACCTGGGTATCGGGCATTCTTGTGTTCTGTGGAAAATGTCCTTAAATATCTGACAGCCCTGTTCTGCTCCCCTGTCCCTGAGGGCAGTTTCCCAGGGGGTCCTATTGACTAACTTCTTGCTGAGCTGGAAGGTGGCTTTCCTAAAATTCAGGGTCCTGACTTTACTCTTCACCTGATCCATACTCCTCAGGACTGCGAAATCCACCAGTGCATGATCACTGCAGCCCAGGCTACCTCCAGTCTTGACATCACTGATTAGCTCACTTTCATTGGGGACCAACAGATCCAGTATTGCATCCCCACTGGTAGGGCTGTGTATCACTTGGCTTAAGAAGTTATCCCTGTGCACTTGCATGATCGTTATCCAATGTGCACTAGCAGTCTAAAAAGTCAGCCTGGGCTTCATAAAAAGGAGCATGGCCAGCAGGTCCAGGGAGGTCATTATCCCCCTCTACTCTGGTCTTGTGATACCCTACCTGGAGTACTGACTACTTCCAGCTGTGGGGTCCCCAGCACAAGAAAGACATTAACCTGTGAGAACGGGTCCAGAGGAGGCCCACAAAACTGCTCATGACCTCTTCTATAAGGAAAGGCTGAGAGAGTTGGGCTTGTTCAGCCTGGGGAAGAGAAGGCTCTGGGAAGCTCTTGTTGTGGCCTTTCAGTACTGAAAGGGGGTTTAGAAGAAAGATGGGGACAAACATTTTAGTAGGGCCTAATTCAACAGGACAAGGACTAATGGTTTTAAACAATGAGGGTGGTGAAACACTGGAACGGGTTGCCCAGAGAGTAGGTAGATGCCTCATCCCTGGAAACATTGAAGGTCAAGTTGGATGTGTCTTTGAGCAACCTAGTCTAGTGAAAGACGTCCCTGCTGATGGCAAGGGTGTTGGACTAGGTGAACTTTCAAGGCCCCTGTCTATCCAAATCTTTCTATGATTCTGTGATAAGAGCTGTATTTTTCCCCTTGTGGGTGTAAGTACACATATTGCACCTAGAGACTGTCGAATACTAGCAATCCTAGCTTGTAGGCGGAGCTGATTGCACTCCTCTGCTTCTCACACAGTTCAGATTTCCCAGGTGTATGGAAGAGCCTGTTTCAAAGCTGGTGGAAGTCAACAATATCAGTTCATGTTGGATCACGCACAGGGTGATAAGGCCCCTTAATATTCTTCTGGCACTGACACTGCCTCTCTGAATTTCAACAGTCTTCTTCTGTTTTGTGTCTTAAAGAAAAGAGTGCAAGAAAATTGCATCAAGGAGCAGGTGAAGGAATGAAATTTGACAGACTAGTATGATCTTGTTTTGTTTATGGATAATGCTAAAATTGCAAAACAAACCCTGAACCATAGCAGCTTTAACAAGTCATTTCTGATTGCATGCACAAGAAGCCAAATGGCAAGCAACCACTCTGCCAATCTCCAATTTCATTATTACTGTACTTAGAAATCTACAGTAACAGCCAAAATTTGCCAAAGCCTCTGGAAGCACTACATCCCAGGTGTTTCTATGTGAAAGAAACTTTAACATTCAGACTAATCATCGGGATTTGATTTTCTATTTCCATCATCTGCCATTTTGCCAGAGACATATATTAGAAAGGTATCCAAAGTAGTATTTATTGCTTGATGTATGGAGACTGAAAAGAGGGAGAATGGAGGAGTTTATTTACTGCACTCTAGTTCTACACAATGCATAGAAAGTCATAGAAACCCTACTGCACATCTTGTGGTGGGCTGCTATCCAAAAAAGTGGATGTCAACTAAAGTTACTAAAGCGGGTTTTGGCAATCAGGAGTGCAGTGGTATGCCAGAAGCCTCTTTGCCTAGCCTTTGCATAGGACAGTGATGTCTGTTCCTATGAGCACAGGCTTGGTGCTTGCTCACTCCAAGAAAAAAATTATCTGCCCAGAGAAGCTGTGGAAGCCCCGTCCCTGGAAGTGGTAAAGGCCAGGTTGGATGGGGCTTTGAGAAACCTGGTCTAGTGGAAGATGTCCCTGCCCATGACAGGGGGGTTGAAACTAGATGATCTTCATGGTCCCTTCCAACCAAAACTATTCTATGATTCTCTGATCTGAAATGGAGCAGGCAGAAGGAAGGGCGATTTCATCTACTACCTCTACACTGATCTTCCAGAATGGAGCAGATTTTCTACCTTCAGATATGAAACAAAACATTAGCCTTATTTAATGCATACTGCATAGTTTGGGGCAAATCTGATGACCTCAGCAGACTTAAGAAAAAGAACAGAATATTTCTTCATGTTTTTAACTACTGGGGGAAAAGTCTGAGTTCCAGTGCAATTTATTTGCATGTGCAAGTCCATACACTCCTGCAAGATGAAGGAAAATTTATTCAACGGTTTTAAACCCCAGAAAAAGTTTCATAATAATGAGCAAAAAGAATAGTGTTGTTCGGTAATACAAATCTTTTTGCAATATCTTTTTTATTTGCACTTGAAGTGGTGTTATATTTGTATTTCCCCATCTAATGCATTATTACTTCTCTTAAGACTTCTGAATATTGCAGGATGTTGCTACTTTGCTTGTGAAGACTCTTCTTATGTACTAGGTTCATTGCACAGACAGTATACCAATAATAGTCAATGTTTCAGTGAGAAACAACCAAAACAATAATCTTAAATAATTATTTTCTTTCCTTCTCTGTTGCTGAAACATGATAGTTACTGTTGTGACAGCATAAGATATAGCGTACAATATTAGATTTGCAGAAATCCCGTTTTGGATTTCACAAAACAGGGGTAAGTCTCCTAAATACCAGAATACCTGTAATGTCACAACACTTTTTGGAAAAGCTTCTTTCTGTTCTGAATCTTTTTGCTGTTTTTTTTTTTGTGCAGGAGGGCTTTCCACAGACTTTTCTTTTTTTGCTCTGTAATGAAAGCTGGGATTCTCTTATGATCAATGTCTCTTGCAATTTCTTATGATCTTGATCTCAGGCGTTAAGTAAACTCTAAAATTTGTTAAGATTGCAGTAAAATAATGAGGTTTGGCAAGTCTGGAGGTCATCTAGTTCAACCTCCCATTTGAAGTGGGTCTGTTGTCAATATCAGGTCAGGTCAGTGATGACTGTGTCTAGCAGAACATTGAAAATCTCCAAAAGGACCGAGGTCCTTTCAGCCATCCTGGGTGAATCCCATCTTGTTCCAGGGATTTGAACGTATCCAGCTTGTATGAGTCTGTTATGTCCCTGCTATTTATTACTCCATGACTTCCAATCTCTTACCAGGTCACCCTTCTGTAAAAACAGATTGCTAATAATCTCAGAATCCTGAATAGCTACTGCTTTCCTATTTCCCTCTGTGAACCTCTGTCACCGTTTAGAGCAGGGCAGCAATAAACAGAGTGGCAGATGCTCTCTATTAACCCCTGACCTCCCACCAGCTGAAGGGAAAAAGGGGGAAAATGGAGACTTACAAATTGAATATTATACCAGCTTTATTAATAATGTTAATAATATTAATAAAATTAATAATAAGATAAATAAAAAAAAACACCACAAAACCTATACTGATTTTCCTAAGGCTGCACGCCATGGGCGCTGGCATCCTGCCAGTAGCTGCCAGACAGCACCACGCAGTCCCGGACTGGATTCAGCAGCAGACAGGAACTGGACTCAGGAATGCACAGATTGCAATCTGGATCAGGATTGCAGGCAGAACAAACAGCAGGGTCCTCTTCAGAAGCTCGACGTGAATGAAGAGAGTGAGACACTCATGATCCCCCAGCTTTAAACTGAGTGTGACATGCATGGCATGGAATACTTCGTTGGTCAGTATCGGGTCACCTGTTCTGTCCTCCCCTCACTGCAAGTGCAACCCTTTGCGACTCCTCACTTGTGGAACCTAAAAGGTCTACTGCTACTACAGTAATAATTATAAAGAGGAGCCTTTTTCTGTCTTTGATTCCTACCGTTAGCTCAATATAACTGTAAACATTAGGTGATATCTGCTTTGGAGTGGACACTGTCTGTAAAATATGCAGCCAGCTTCAGAAAAATTCAGTTACTTAGAGGAACGTAACTATAAGGAAAATTCACTAAAAGAGAATTGATCCTGTTTTAACCAACCCCTTATGGCTTTTGAGACTCTTCAATCAGAAAATGTCCGGCAAACATCTCTAAAGAGAGTACTTAATTGGAACCAAATATATCAGACCTGCTACCACCTGCTACTGTCATGTTTTCTGCTAGTCTCACTCATAAAGGGAAACTGTAGATCTCCAGTGTGGTATAGGCCAGAGACAGAGGCACAGGAAGATGCCAAAATGCCTTTCCTTAGAATAACAGCATTTTTCATCCAAAGAATTTGCTAGTGGTACACAGAGGAATGGTATATCTGAATATACAACAAAAATAGGTAAACAGTTGCTTTCATATGAAAAGAACTTCTCTTATCTTCAGAAATTATGTACATTCAGACTAGTTATCATTTAGAATTAATACATTTATTTCAAGCTTGCTATCTATTAATTTACAGAGGGAAGTATAAAACCCTGCATAGGCTTGAGTCTGCATCAGTGATTAGAAAGACATGGGCAGCAAAAAGATATGAGATTGGTCTTCTTCAAAGGTGTGACTGTTGTCTTCAGCAAAATTTCTAATAGGCGTGGCACATTTAGACACACGTCAGATATTTAAGCATACAGTAAATAAGTGTTCTGGTTTTCTGCTACAGATATGTGTATTAGCACATGGAAGGCACTTTCTATTACAGATTTCAAGAGAGAAAATCATTCGCTGATCAATGCACTGAATTGTATGGAAGGGTGTGTGTTGTCAACATTGGTGATGGTTTTGCATAAACATTGAAAATCAGAAAATGACTTTTCCTTTTCTTGTTACATTTAAAATTACCATTAAAGCTGTTCATTTTAATTCAGAAAATACATCAGATACAGTTTTCAAGAAAAAACATGTTCTCTAAGTTCCCCTTAATGTTGCATCAGATTTTTTTTGTCTTTGGTGACTTCAGTGAGACTCATTCACGCATATGCCAGAGAAGAAAATTACTGTAAAATGTGAATTCAGGAAATGGGAAACACTGCCAGTGGAACACAGTAATTTACTTTCAGACAGCTCTTAACCAATGATTGTTAAGGTCATAAGAGACATTACATATTCAAACTGTCCAAGTCTTGTGAACAAATAGGTCACTACATAATGTTATATGTAAAAAAATACAGATACAGAAAGGCAAATGCTTCCTTTAAATTATGTACTCACGTTCTAGTTTGTAATTTCGTATTTCTTACTGCAGTCATAATGTCTATGAACAAACCCATTAAGAAATGATTGAAAATCTTATGAAACTACAGAACTTCAGGAGTGAAGTCTTAAACAAAGACTTGTAAAGTTGGTACTTGTAGTCCTAAAGGAGTCAGTGGCAAATTTTCCACTGTCTTCAGCAGGGCCAGGGATTTACCACTTATAGTATAATGTTTGTGATAATGTGAAATACAGACAGATGCAGATTTTGTGTTGTTATTGATATCTGACCAGTTGATACTCTTACTAGGAGGAGATCTTGCAATAGTTATTGTGGCACTGGATCTTTCGCGGAGCAAAGTTGATGAGAGGTATCAGGTAAACAACATCAGAAAACTTTATAAACTGCTACAGGTTTTCCTTTCTAGGTCGCATAGGCCTTGCCCAAGACAATATTGATGGAAAAAAATAGGCTTCTGTTAGATTTATTGCCTGGGTACAGAGTTTAAATGTAATGTGTCAGAGTGCTATGAAGTAATTGAGTGTGCATGCCTGGTTGTAGATGTGAAGGATGCAGTCAGACTCGTCTGGCTTGCTTAATTGCCTCTATGTCAGGAGTCTGAGGGATGTGGGATTCTTATTACCCCTAACATTATCTCATTCCACATTAATTATAACCTTTCTGGTGTAAGCCATCAAGTGTGTGAGCTTAACATTCCCTTTCTAAGAGTATCACTGCAACCGTTTATCCAACTCTAGAAGTCCAGCTCAGATTTTATGGTATGGGTTTGGAGTAGAGAGAAAACAGTTTTTGGTTTCTTGGGAAACAAGTCTATTTCAGTTCAAGGATGAATGCTAGTGCAATAATTTCATCACTGTTCTTCCTAGTTGAAAGAGTAATTTGTTAGAGGATTAAAAAGGATTTAGCATATTGCATGGCATGTAGCCATATAAATGTAATGCCAGGAACTGAATTATAGAGTTGTGCAATGTAAGCCTTGTGTGTTGGCAACGAAGTGAGATTAGTTTAGATACAATGATTCAAACTGAGGACATATCTTGTTATGTCACATTCGTGAGCATTGTAAGCAGTAGTTCAAAGGCGTATGTATCACAGAAGTACTTTATTATTAGTGACCTAAGATGAGGTTTACATGAAATCAGATGTGGTTTAGTTTAAATTAGTGCTTTCACAGACTTTCAGAAGTGTTTTTAATATGTCCCAGTCAGAAGTCCTTTCTGCATTAGTAAAATTATGCACTTTAGACTGAAGTAGAGGAATGCTGATGAAATGATAAATTAGGAAGCATGACTTTGCAGTCAGCATAGACCAAGGAGAGTTTGTGTTGACATAAAACTTACAAGAATACAGCCATACCAGGTCACACCAATGATTTATCTAGTCCAGTATTCCATATTAGAAAAAAACCAATATTCAATACATTCATTGTATACCCCTAGTGATATTTCCTCAGAAAACCCTTCTAGAAATCTGTAGTTTCAGTATTTTCTGAGCTATAGTCCATATCTTTGTGTTTAACTGTGTTAGGTGGATTTTTCTTCTGTGAATATTCCTAATCCTTTTTGAATCTATGTTTTGACATTTACAATATCCTATGGAAAAGACTTGTATAGTTTTATCGTCTATTGCATCTGGCTTATATGACATTTTGGTATTGCCATTGACATCAGAAATACCTGTTCAGAACAAAAGAATGCATCATGACCTCTTTGAGGTGATAAGGACTTTGAGGAGTGAACTAATAGGACTATGTTCAGAAGGTTGTAACATAAGAATTATGTGGACTCTCCAGCTGACTTCTCAGCAGACACTATCTACTGTCAAGCATTATTTAATGTTTAGGAACCCATCAAAGGCTCCTAAACTGGAGTTCATTTAAAGGTGATAGTGGTGTCTCCCCCTGTTTGGACCACAGCTTAGACATCAAGCATCAAATTATTCATCAGAAAAAGAATGCAATTCATTCTTATGAGAGTGACTAAACACTTAAATTTCATATTCTTCTTTATACTTCTGAACACTACTCTGTGGCACAACTACGGCTGAGCATACTCTTCAAAAAGAGGTATCTTACTAAGCAGCTTAGCTGTAGCTGAGAAAGACAGCTTCTTAAGGCTGGAACATGTGAAATAAAAGGGAATCAAACTATCTAGTCAGGAAAATGCCCCAAAAAAGAAGTCCTGAGATTTCATATTTTCTGCTCATTCTATTTATAGATATTATCCCAAGACTCTCAAATGCAAAAAAAACATGCAGTTCTTGGAAGGGGGTGCAGAATGTTTCTTCAGCACTGAAAGACCATTTGTCATTGGATTACAGGGAAGTCTACCTTCTTGCTTGCCCTTTCTCTGTTGCAAAATAAAGGTTTTGTATTTGTAAGAATCATAGATTCCAAGTTAATCACCAAAAATTATCTAAAACAGGCTTGTAGAAAAGGAGCATATGAACAGGACATATTATTCAGCTTTCAGCAGCTAGTGGAGGATTGGACATACAGGATGCCCAGAGGCACTGTGCAAGGGACTGTGTAGGACTATATGGGACTACTGGAGCTCGTGGTACAATGGCAAAGGTATATCAGGGAGTGTGGTTCCCAACAGACCCTGCAGTGACCCGTCCCAAGACATGGCTTTGACCAAGCCACAACTCCCAAGGAAGAACAAGTTTGCCCAGGTACTAGGTTGACAGGACTGCCTATTGTTTCTCCTACCCCAAGGCTGACACCCGTAGCATGTACACCCGAGAAGGGACATGGGACTGTCGAGTGAAGGAGCTATGGGAGAAGATGAGTAGATGATGTAGCATTAGGGAGGACAGACAGGACATGGAATGGATCTCTGCAGAGATCTTACAGGGGCA
>Ga0065711_1047994_pt1 | contig 12046 bp, 13 predicted proteins | sample Hoacrofraction12_FD_59098 | JGI IMG/M metagenome (GOLD analysis project Ga0065711, IMG submission 59098) | Hoatzin crop microbial communities from Cojedes, Venezuela - Epithelial fraction 12 v2 (version 2) | ecosystem: Host-associated > Birds > Digestive system > Esophagus > Crop | place... | reverse complement strand
GGGAGGCTGTGGAGTCTCCTTCTCTGGAGATATTCAAGCCCCGCCTGGACAAGATCCTGTGCAGCCTACTGTAGGTGCCCCTGCTTCGGCAGCGGGGTTGGACTAGATGACCCACAGAGGTCCCTTCCAACCCCTACTATTCTGTGATTCTGTGATTCTGTGATTCTGTGATTCTGTGGGTGGCACCAGAAAGCCAAGCCACTTGCCGGTTCCTCCATTCCTGCCAGGGACCCCAGACCCTGCCCAGGGCTCATACTTGTGCAACATCTGCTCTTTTGCCAAGGGTGGCCCAGCCAGGCTGGTAGATTTGTCCCATGTAGGACAAAGCCACACTTACAGTTCACATGTATGGTTTGTGATTGGGCTCCTTCTAGCCAAAATATGTAAACCCAACTTGACTGGATTTCAGTCCCAGAGCAAGAATCAACAAGCAGCCTGAAATTTTGTTTTACACCAAATCCTAAAGCAGAGAGTTTAGGTTTTTCTATCACTGCTCTAGCTATGTCAGCGTTGTGGCTGCTTATTACAATGACATTTTTGTGAGGTTGTAGGCAAGGCATGTATTTTAACTGGATGAATCATGTCAGTAGTCTAAAGTTTTATACTCTCTTCCTTCACCCGTCATTCAGTACACATCACAAATCAGCATTTCAATTAATTGCAGCCAGACTTGATTTCTTACACAAAGTGTCATGAGTAAAGAACAATGTTGCCATTTATTTGATGATCACTCGCTGATTGCTTTGTTACTGACAATTTATCCTACAGATTATTTGGGACTGTAGCAAATGATACTGACATCCACTTCTGTATTTATGTAAGTGAAATTGCTCAGGGACTGAGATGAAGATTTACAATGGCTGAAATGCTTAAGGAATTGAAAATTAAGATACAGAAGGTATAAAAACACATTGTTTGTCCTTGAGATAGAGACAAGATGTGCAAATGACTGACTCAATGCACATCTTTCCTGTCTCTCACATTCCTAAAGTAAGATTTAAGCGGGGTTGACATGAATATAAATGCGGCTCTGGTTCTCAGTTTTTGCAGGATTTAGAGGATATGTGTAAAGAATGAACACAAATTCAGGTGAATCTGTCTATGATTCTGCAAAGAAGATGGCCCTGTTTTCACCCAAGAGGTTATAGATGTGGGATTATTTTGCTCAGACAAAGAAGGGAACAGAGGCAACATCTCTAGACCAAGTGACCTGAGCCAGGACTCTGCAATGCGTAGAAAGAATTACTCTTCTTCCTCCTGTTATGTTTTATACGAACAGTTGATATCCCGGTATTATCTGAGCAAGATAGCCGGAGGCATTGAAGTGCCTTCCCCATGGATCCTCAGGGGGTTTATGCGTGAACTAAGCCCCTCATCACATCGCACTGCTAGCTCCAAGTGTAGAAATGCCTGGAAGAAGACTCTGAGGTCCCTAAAAGACATTACCGCTGACACATCAGTAACCCCACGGTACACGGTTGCAGAGTGCAGGCTCTGAAGGTATCGACACTTTCAGTGGCAGTCGAGTGGAAATTTGGTGTCTAGCTGTTCTGCAGCTGAAACATCTGCTGCAGTTTCCTCGCAACAGTTCTTCCACACTAGCAGTTTCTCCCCTTTTACAGGAAGGACTCAGGAAATGGCTGTACCCATAATTCTCTACCTTTTATTGTTTCCCAGGTTGCCACTCAAACTAATGATGAAGGAGGCAGCTACAATTTATGGTATGCCGAAGGCCCATCTGTGGGAAGCTAATTGTTTTTCCTCAGCCACTTCCATATTTATTTTCTTTTTCATGATCTCTGCATTTGAACCAGAGGCCACAGCAATCATGGCAACCACCCACACTGACAGCACATGCTTTTATTTTTCTTGGCAACAATTATTTATCCAGCTTGTCAAGTTGCTGATGACATTGAAATAGCATCTGTTTCACACTGTCTGCATCACTTAATAATGAAAGACACAGTTCTCTGGCCCATTTTATTGATTCTTGTGATGTTTCCCTCTATTTAAATTTTAAATTCTTGGCATCTTTTCTTTTTCTTGGCCCTGGCTTGTTAACTGTATCCTTGTTCACTTTATTAGTTTACTTGCGGCTGCTAAGTAACAATTCCACTCTTGCAGTGAGTTCTTTCCGAAGACCAGTCTCCAAATCTTTCCATTGTTCCCTGGGCTGCCTTAGAGCTCTGCAATCCACACACACTCCCTGGAGCAACGCTTTACTTGATCCACAATAAATCTGTGACACAATACAGAAACACTTGGAAGACAGTATGAGACTCCTGTGCAATAGGTAAAACTGTTGCAAAAGGAGATGGCAAGCCAAGCCTGCCTGTCACCTTGTGTTGCTCTGCTGAAAGGTGTGACTCTCAGGAACATCACAGTAGTGACCACCTCATGTTCCAGCTGACTCCAGGAGAATGAGATCATGGTTTAGACACCAAAGTCCTCATCTCCCGGAGGCAGCTCGGTTCAGACAGTACTGCATAACTTGAAGCCAACCTCACTTCTATACCCCTTCAGGATCCACATTTTTAATCCTTCGTCTATCTTACTTGAAGGACAGTTTCAGAGAAGTGTAAGCAGCTGGGTTCCACAGTGGGCCATGTGGGTGGTGGCTCCTCTTTGTTCTGCATTTTTCCAGTGAGTTTACCCTCTTGGAGAGACACTGATTCAACTCCTTCCCCAACCAAAGTGGAAAGAAAAATATTTTGCTTTCTGGAAAAGTACCTCAGCACTGCCATTGCAGAATGGTATTGTTCCTTCCTCTGGTGAAGATGTTTCTCTCTGGCCTGCCTTACTAAATACATTTATACAGAAAATGTGAGTGAAGGAGTCTTGTTATCCAGGTACTCACTGCAAAGATGGTGAGAAAGGATTCCAGAACTTGGTATTTAACATCAGAAAACAGAAAGCTGACTGTAGTGCACTTGCTAGATCATTTCACTGAAAAAAAATGGCCAGCTTCCTGAATTTGACACTTATCACCCAGTACCACCTTCTGGACCAGAAGTCTTGTATTTCAGCGATCTCCAGCACCCTTTGGAGTACTTGCAATACTTGCAGTTCCTGGATTTGGAATACTTACTCATGCTGTCCTAATGCAACCTCTAAAATAGAGACACTTTTCTTAAATTCCTGCTGGATCTGTTGCACGACTGGACAGTCCCGAAGGGTTAGGAAATTTGCTGGTACTAGGACACAGAGTTGTTTGCACATATACCAACAAAAAGACGCTGTAGATGAAATTGTGGCTTTAGACACAAACTCAGTCACCCTAGGTACGTAGATGTCAAGCATGGCTAGAATACATTGGTACCACCTCTACTTCTTTAACTGTGAACTTCTTGTTTAATTGCCTTATTGTACACATTTGCCTCTTTACGTTTCCCCTGGTGAATTTGTCTTTCAAACCATAATTTGAAACACTTGCTTTTGGTGTTCCAAACTAATCCCTTTCCCTCCCAATGGGACCACATGCCTTAGATTGCCTTAAGACAAATGTGTCTTTATTCTTTGGAGAATTGCTAGCAGATTGATAATTTTTTTGAGAGATATTCAAGAGCAGATGACTGAAGATTATAAATAAATATAAGAATTCTTGGTGAGATGCATACGGAGCTATATTGTATAACTACTCGACCTCGGTACTGTTTTATGTCAATTCCTTGCAAGGTTCAGTGCTGCATTCAGTATGTGCCTAGAGCATTTGATATTCAAGCTTAATCTACCACACTGTAAATCACATACATTTGTGATTCTTGGCAAATTTATGAACTTTTTGCTTGATTGAAAATAATTGAAGTGTCCTTGGACTTGCTAAAAAGATACCAGCCCTACTAAATTTCAGTTAGAAGTGAGCTATACCACTTATTAGTCAATATAATCTGGTAGATATCTGTGATTAAAACTTAACAGCTTCCTGACCGAATTCCACCATGAGGAGTGACTCTATTCCAATTCCCTTAGGGCACGTCTATGCAGGAAGGAGCAAAATGAACCATACTCCCTCCACTAACACTCTGAAATGGCCAGATATAATCTAGTATGGGTCCAAAAGCAGCATTAGTGTGGCACTGTGCCCAAGCTAATAAGTCCTGCTGACAAGACTAGGACCAGATACAGAAGCAGGATGGTGCTGTGCCAACACTTTCCCCTCATATCACCACTCATAGCTGTCTTCTTTCACAGGGTATTTCCTCTTCCCTCCCACATTTTGGTAGTCATGGGTGCCTCAGGCTGCACATGGCTCAAACATGAGCAAGGAGGGTGGTCTAATTCCCTGGGACTCTTTGGTTCGTACTGTATCCAGGCTGCTCTCCAGCCATATCCACAAGATCAAATTTCCTGCATGTTCACACTGTCACATCACACCCTGGCAACGCTGTGTGCTTGCTCTCTGTAAAGCTCCACAGTATGTGCAGGGTGCTCGGTCATCTCTCATGCTGGCCTGACTGCACCATCACACAGGCAGCTGTCCCAGATGGTAGGTCCTCGGCACCATGGAAGCATCCCACACCAGGCTATCTCCACAGAAGAGCAATGTAGACAGCCACTCCCCAACTCCTTCCTGCCTAGAGTGCTAACCAAGGTCTTGTGCCAACAGAGAGCAAAGGCACATGGAGAAGGCACTACACTGCCTTTTTGGCACTATATAGCACAAAGATAACACCCAGAAATCATGAATACACATATTTCAAACAGAATTTGTCTTTAGTAGGACAGAAAACATTTTCCTTTCAGAGCCAAATATCCATGACGCCTCAGGCTTTTCATCTCTGTTGCTGCCAATAGCTTGACCTTTTGTTCTCCCTTCCTGCATGCTGCAGTGCCAGGCGGAAGGGACAACAGCCAGGACCCACAGGGAGCTGCCCCGCTCCCGAGCCAGCTCATTGTCTGGTTCAGGCTGCTGCACCACTCGCTTCGTGCCGCCTTCTCCTCTGCCACACCTCCAGAGGCCAGCCTGCCTTTCCCAGGCTGGTGCTCGTGGGGGATCTCTGCACAAGGATCTTCTCCTGAAAAGGACTTGTTAGTGAGGCACAGCCTTGCAGGGTGGGTATCCTGACGAGACGTCTGGCATTGCCTTCTCCGGGTGTGAGAGAACTCTTCTGTCGGAGGTTTCTGTACAGCCACAGGTACACGTATTCTCACGACAGTGTTCCCTGAAACTTTCTGCAGTATTATAGATCTGAACATACAGAGGCAAGCAAACCCCAATGCCTGAACTCTAACCTAATTTTCCTTCTCCCAGTGCCCAGCCGCACACACCCTCCCTCAATCCCCTCCAGAGATAGAATCCTGTCTCTCCAGGATCCTGGGTACTTTCACAGTCATGCAAGTGCTGTTCCTTGGAGACAGACTATGGGGTCTGCTGCTTGCCTACAGCCTGTGTGATTGACCTCGCACACTAGCATACTTAGGTTCTCACCCGGAATAAAGTGTGAGCTCTGGTTCTGGGCTGCCCACCCCTCTCCTTTACGGCTTTTAAAGGTAAGACTATTCCCCTGGGGGGGACATTATATCATGGTACCATAAAGTTGAGGATACAAAAGCAAGGTTTGGGATGAGGACTACTGCAGGGTGTTCTGCGGTACATGTTATCACATGAGATGCCCCAAGCATCATGCCTAGAGCTGCCCTCAGTGCCTGATGTTTGAACAGGTGGTGGATTCTCAGCACTGGCCTGACAGAGCAATGTATATTCTGATTCCTGTGATTCCTAATAAGAAAAGGGTCAGTCCTGGCTAATGCTAGCTTCAATAAATTTAGGCTGAGAGATTTAGAATGCAATGAACTTTACCAAGAAATATCCATATAACTCTTTGAAAGAATTTTGTGGCCACAGATAATTTCATTTTCTTATTATGGCTGTAGAATTAATTATTTAACAGATGTCCAAGGAGTTGTTTGAGAACAATACAGAACCTCAGGCATTCAGCAAGGCCATTGTCCATACCTTGCATAGTGAAACCACAAACTAGAGGCTTGGGGGCTGGGACAAAATCACAAGGGATCAAAAATGCATTTTTAAGCAGTTGACTTGATTATTTTGTTAGGTGGCACAGGATTTTCCCTTAGAATATGAAGTATCAGGGCTTCCTGAGGCCAGACAATGACCTGGCACCATGAACCCATTATCTCAAGGCAGATTTTAAATGCATTGGATTGACATGAAGGTGAATCATTATGGTAAAGAAGAGCTCTGGATATACCTTACACAAAAACTGAGCAGACACACTCTGAACTCTATCACTTAAAGTTACAATGCTCCTTTACTGGATGGCAACAACGGGATTAGCACTGCAAAAGCCACTGTAACTGTCTTGGAGTGGTATTCTGGGAAAGGAACTCAACAGGGGCAACAGTACAGAGATGAAATGGAACGGATCTGAAAGCAGAAACTTGAAAGAGCCCCTGCAGCTAGTGTAGGAAATTGGATGGGAATGGTACATTATCTCTTAAGGCAGGATGGATATTCAAGCTGCCACAGACTTGAATGAACATGGGACATGATATTCCCCGAAGCTGATTAAAATCCTATTGTTGATTTCAGCGGTACAAGATTGAGTCCTGGGGTCAGTTCTGTGCAGGGGAGGGTGAAAAGCAGGTGCTATGAAGAGAAAAGAAACAAAATAAAAGAAGAAAGGAATTTTCTGACTGCCTTGATTCATGGACCTCAGCGTTAACTTTGCACTACCTCTCTGCATACAAGCCATGGAGTCAGCCAGGCCCCTTTGGCCCCAGTGTGTTGCAAACGAGTCTCAGTGTCTCATCGTACCTGAAAGCCAAATGTGGCCCTCAGAGGGACATTCACACACGCAGCTCTCAGCCCCAGTTAGGTCCCATAGGCTCCCTCTAGTTAGTGACAAGCAAAAAGCTTCTCCACAGGTTACTCAAAACACCAAAAGGACGATCCTGCTCTGACAGTCCACCTGGGTGGTTTAGCTCACTCACTACTATGGAGAGCATCTAGACATCACACAGGAATCCAAATTAGGTGTTTCTTAGATGGAATCCGTAGAGCTTATTCTGAGGTTTGGAGCCCATAACCTTTTGCAGACGTTGCTCCCTCTTTGCTAAAAATAGGCTGAAAATTCTGCTTACTTCGCACAGCACGTGCACTGGTAACGACTCTTGTGACACAACTGGTAAACACAGAAAAGCAGCATTTGGTTGGACCAAAGACCTTCCTAGCCCCAAATCTTCTCTTTAACAGCAGCCATAAACAGAGACTTTGAGAAAATTAAGAACACAGCAAGCATGTATGGTATTTTCCGCTCTTATTCTGCCAGATTGCAGGCATTGTCAGCACAGGACATCCTAATCCAAACATGGGTTTCTATGTAGTCTATGTTTCTCTTCCATGAGCATGTGCAGCCTCCCCTGAACCTAAATTAATGAATGTTATACAACTATAAAATCAGCACCAGCTTTGCAAAGTGAAGATGTGTGTCAGAAACTGTCTTGGCCAGGAAGCAAACTTAAGTGGGTATGACTGTGAGCCTTTTTATTGCAGAGAAGAGAGAATTTATCTTCTTTTAGAGGGTTTTTTGGAAACTCATTATCTGCACTCAGCTTTTAAACCATGTGCCGCTCTTCTTCTATCTGTATTGCGAATAACAGTGCTACAAGAGAAAAATATTAGTGTTGCTAACCTGGGAAATCTGTGCAGTTATTGTAAAAACTGATGCCTTTCCGTGTCTTTCCATCACAGATGTAAAAGGGGGCCAGTTGGCTAAAATAAGCAGATAAGGAAGTAGATAAAGACCCTGTGACAGCTGGGAACTAAGAGGTCCATATTAGGACTGATAAGCTTATTTCAGTATGCTGAACTTCACTGGAAGCTTGCCAGAGGTCTATAAATCAAAAAATCTTGGAGACTACTGAAATAGACAAAGAGAAAAACATCAGCTTCCAGATAATTAGATAAGATCATATGAAAAGTACTGTATTAATCAGAGATACACATAACTATTCCAGTATTCATCACTCCACTGCACTTGTTCCCTATGCTTTAGAATATGGGGGTGTAACAGATCAGAACAAGTGACTCTTACTTTAAGCAATACAGGAGCCTGAAAAAGCCCCTAGGCCCAAACTTTGTCATTCTGTGGAGTAATTGCTGTAGATTTTCCAAAGAACTTGAATAATAGTTGCCAGCATAAAATATTCACTTGCACTACTAGAATCATAGAATCATAGAATGGTAAGGGTTGGAAGGGACCTTAAAGATCACCTGATTCCAATTCCCCTGCCACGAGCAGGGACAGCTTCCACTAAACCAGTTGCTCAGAGCTCCATCCAACCTGGCCTTGAACACTTACAGGGAGGGGGCAGCCACAGCTTCTCTGCGCAACCTGTGCCAGTGTTTCACCACCCTCATGGTGAAGAATTTCTTCCTGTGTAAATAGATAGCAGAGTTTCTTCCTGTATAAATAGATAGCAGATTTGAGATGTGGTCACTATGAAAGCTAAATAACTTGCCAGAGTTACTTCACAAAGCTCTGAAATGCGTATCAGGAAGGCACAATGTATAAAAAAGCAACACAGATTTCTCGTTAAAGCTTTTCTATCCATACAGTGCTAGAGGCTAAACTGCATGAAATACTCACTGAAAATCCTCTTATAGGTCTTTTCTTTCTCATAGTCAGAAGAACATTGAACTGCAACTGTTGTGTTTGGCAAATAATATTAGAACTTGCAAGTGAATTCAAAATATCTGTCGCTAGGAGTAAGACAATTCAACTGACTGTAAATAGAAACTGCATGTGCAGGCTGGAGAGAACACTTGTCTGTTGGTACAGTAATTTTTTGCATGCACGCTTTTCATCAGGGTGTCAGCTCTGCAGGTGTGACACCATCATAAACCTATAAACCTCTTGCTGGTACAGCAGACCTCAAGAACTTGCCACTCTTGACGGTATATGGAAATAGCAGACATCTACATTATAAACAAACTTCTTTTTTGAAAAGTATGCCCTTTCAGAGTTGTTGATACATAGGGCTGAGAAAGACCTTGGGGAGTTGCCTGGCCTCTCCTTTTGCTCTGAGACAGGACAAATGATGCCAGACATGCCTGGCAGATACTTGTTTTAGCCACTTTAAAAGACCTCCAGTGAATGGGATTTCACAATTCTTCCAGCAAAGCTACTCAGCATTTAGTCATTCCTATAATGCAATAGCTTTTTGGAACAGATTTTTTCTTAATACACTAGTCTTCAATTGGACTGTTTAGTGATTTGAGATAGTCCATACGACTATGCAAATTTATCCTTCTGTGTTCTGTGTTTACTCTGTCTTGAAGAATCATATTTATGCAAGTTCCAACTTAAGGTGTTTTTCTCATTGTCAGTTTATGACACTTCCCCTTCATTTCATTTGTAAGGAGGAGGGGAGGAGTTGCCCTCTACATCAAGAAATGAGTAGAGTGTGAAGAGCTGTCTCTGAAGAATGCCCATGAGCAGATTGAAAGCTTCTAGGTAAGAATTAGAGATCAAGGCAAAAAAGGGATCCCTCTGGTTGGTGTCTACTATAGGTGGCCCAGTGAAGGGGAGCCTACTGATAAAGCCTTCCTACTCCAGCTACAGCAGGCTTCGTGCTCACAGGCTCTCATCCTGCTGTGGGACTTCAACCACCCCGACATCTGCTGGAAAAGTAGAATGGCGAGCTGTAGGCAGTCCAGTAGACTTCTAGAATGCATTGAGGATAAGCCAGCTAATAGACCTCCCTAACAAAAGCGATGTGATACTGGACCTGATGGTCACCAATGCAAGTGAGCTAACTGGTGATGTCAAGATTGGAGGGAGCCTGGGCTGCAGTGATCACGCACTGGTGGAGTTCACAGTCCTGAGGTATAAGGGTCAGGTGAAAAGTAAAGTCAGGACCCTGAATTTTAGGAAAGCAAACTTCCAACTCTTCAAGGAGTTAAACAGGACCCCCTGGGAAACAGTCCTTGGGGACAAGGGAGCAGAACAGAGTTGGCAGATCTTTAAGGATGCTTTCCATAGAGCACAAGAGCTCTCAATCCCCCAGTGTAAGAAATCAGGAAAGCAGGGCAAGAGACTGGCATGGCTGGTCAAACTAAAGAGCAAGAAGGAAATGCACTGGCACTGGAAGCAGGGACAGGTATCCTAGGAAGACTATAGGGGTGCTGCCTGGTTGTGTAGGGATGGGGTCAGAAAGGCCAAGGTGCGGATGGACCTGAACTTGGCAAGGGATTCAAAGAATAATAAGGGTTTGTAAGATATGTCAGCCAGAAATGGCAGGTCAAAGAAGGCACAGCCCCCTAATAAGCAAGACTGGCAAACTGGCAACAACGGACCAGGGGAAGGCTGAGGTACTCAACAACTTTTTTGCCTTAGTCTTCACTGGCAATCTCCCTTCCCACGTCTCTTGAGTGGATGGACCTCAAGGCAGGGACCGGGGGAGCAAAGTCCCTCCACTGTAAGAGAAGATAGGGTTCACGACCACCTGAGGAACCTGAACATATATACGTCTATGGGACATAATCAGATGCATCCCACAGTCCTGAAGGAATTGGATGATAGAATCATTAAATCGTTAAGGTTGGACAAGACACCTAAGATCATCAAGTCCAACCATCAACCCCACACTATCATGCCTGCTAAACCATGTCCTGAAGTGCCATATCTACAACTTTTATTGATGGAGTTGCCAAGCCATTCTCCATTATATTTGAAAGGTCATGGCAGTCAGGTGAAGTCCCTGGAGACTGGAAAAAGGAAAACATTGCACCCATTTTTATAAATGATAGAAAGGAGGACCCTGCAAACTACTGACCTGTCAGCCTCATCTCTGTGCCTGCGAAGATCACGGATCAGACCCTCCTAGAAGCTATGCTAAGGCACATGGAAGACAGGGAGGTGATTCGAGACAGCCAGCATGGCTTCATCAAGGGCAAGTCCTGCCTGACCAACCTAGTGGCTTTCTATGATGGAGTGACTAGATCAGTGGACAAGGGAAGAGCTACAGATATTGTCTATCTGGATTTCTGTTAGGCCTTTGACATGGTCCCCCACACTACCCTTCTCTCTAAATTGCAGAGATACGGATTTCACAGATGGACTGTTGGGTGGATAAGGAATCGGTTGGAAGGTCGCAGCCAGAGAGTAGTGGTCAACAGCTCAGCATCCAGATGGAGATCAGTGACGAGTGGAATCCCTCAGGGGTCCATACTGGGATCAGTGCTGTTTAACATTTTCATCAATGACATAGAGAGTCAGATTGAGTGTGCCCTCAGAAAGTTTGCAGATGACACCAAGCTGAGAGGTGCAGTTGACATGCCAGAAGGACAGGATATCATCCAGAGGGACCTGGACGAGCTCGAGAAGTGGGCCTGTGTGAACCTCATGAGGTTCAACAAGACCAAGTGCAAGGTTCTGCACCTGGGTCAGGGCAACCCCCGCTATCAGTAGAGGCTGGGGGATGAAGGGATTGAGAGCAGCCCTGACGAGAAGGACTTGCGGGTACTGGTGGATGAAAAGCTGGACATCAGCCAGCGATGTGTACTTGCAGCCCAGAAGGCCAACCATATCCTGGGCTGCATCAAAAGCAGCATGGCCAGCAGGTCGAGGGAGGTGATTCTGCCCCTCTACTCCGCTCTGGTGAGACCCCACCTGGAGTGCTGCACGCAGCTCTGGAGCCCCCAGTGCAAGAAGGACATGAAGGTGTTTGAGTGGGTCCAGAGGAGGGCCACAAAAATGATCAGAGGGCTGGAGCACCTCTCTGATGAGGAAAGGCTGAGAGAGTTGGTGCTGTTCAGCGTGGAGAAGAGAAGGCTGTGGGGAGACCTTACAGCAGCCTTCCAGTACCTGAAGGGGTCTATAGGAAAGGTGGGGAAAATATTTTCAGCAGGGCTTGTTGCGATAGGACAAGGAGTAATGGCTTTAAACTAAGGGAGGATAGATTTAGACTAGATAGAAGGAAGAAATTCTTCACCATGAAGGTGGTGAAACACTGGAACAGATTGCCCAGAGAGGTAGTGGGGGCCCCATCCCTAGAAAAATTCAAGGCCAGGTTGGACGGC
>Ga0065711_1047993_pt1 | contig 12046 bp, 10 predicted proteins | sample Hoacrofraction12_FD_59098 | JGI IMG/M metagenome (GOLD analysis project Ga0065711, IMG submission 59098) | Hoatzin crop microbial communities from Cojedes, Venezuela - Epithelial fraction 12 v2 (version 2) | ecosystem: Host-associated > Birds > Digestive system > Esophagus > Crop | place... | reverse complement strand
AAGGAAGGAAGGAAGGAAGGAAGGAAGGAAGGAAGGAAGGAAGGAAGGAAGGAAGGAAGGAAGGAAGGAAGGAAGGAGAAATATACAACACAGTGCTTATTCAACAGTGTAAATAGGACATAGTAACTGTCTGTTACAGACTGCTTTTCCTCACTAAATATTCCTTAATGAGCCAGTGGGTCTTTAAAAACACATAGTTGTAGGTTTTAGATGTCACTCTGTGTTTATCTGTGTTGCTCTCCTGAGGGAGGATTTTCTTCATGAATTGGATTCTGGTGGTCGGAATGTAAGATAAGGGTGAGGTCAGACCAGTTTTCAGCTGGTGAAATGTTTGGGCCAGTGGTTGTATGTAGTCCTATATTAAATAAGGGGAAAAATTCATCATCACTTTGACTCTGCCAATATCAGTTGGCATGTGGGTGCTAATCTAACGTAAATAATAATAAAGGAGGCAATTTTCTTAAACCACAAAACTTGGATATGGAAAATCTCCACTTCCATTCGTGAAAAAAATCTCTCTGGTTTTATCACTTTTTTATTGACGATCTCCTAAACTATGACTTTTTCCTCTAGCTCTTTGTCTAGGAAGGCTTCATGGTCCAGAAAGTATTTCTAGGGTTCAGAAAAAGGTGAATAAGTAAAAAAAGTTCATATATTCTCTAGAGTGACCTATACACATGAATAGATGTAGAAAATTGAAAAGGGTGGACATCCGTACAGCAAAAAATTGCACTTGTAATCACTGAGAAGTAGAGGAATCTTGGACATGGATATCTGGGAATGACATGTTAAATCTAAAAGGCTTATCCATAAGCTACTTTACAAATAAGTTGACATGATATAAGGTTGTTTCATGATACATTTTAAAACATGCAGTGAAACTGATAAACTGATATTCACTTCAAACAGAGTACCTAGGAAAGCCAGACAAGTTCGGGCTTTCATACATACAACATGTAGGTCCTGCTTCCCTGAGACAAGATGTTTTTACTTACATACTTTCTGAGTAAGCATGGACAGAAAGATTTTTTCCCTTAGAAAAACTCATGGTTAAAGAAAACTAGTGAACTGAATCGCTTGTTAATATTCTTTCCAAAGAATAATGTAATGTGGAAGTGCTCCATTCCAACAATCAGATTGTAGCTTCATATTTTTCCTTTTCTTTTTTCTGAGCTACAGTAATGACATGTTTCTCCTGGTAAGGTATCTGACATCAGATTTAGCCACATGCTCTGAATGCTGGGGAAACCATGGGTTTTGGTCAACTTCTGGCATTCTTCTGTATACTGCAGCTGGAATCAGGCTTTGTCTCTTCCCTGGTAACACACCTTACAGGAACAGGCACCAGCTGACTTGTGTGCTTCTGTATGTAAACTGCACCTTATTTGGAAGGATTTGTCCAATTGTTGAGAGAGACCTTTTGGCAAGTATTATTATTACCATTAATTTTTTAGAATCAGAAAAACTCTCCAGACCTTTTCTGCAAGGCTGCAGTTTAACTGTGTCCAATAAACCACTCAGGTTTTATATCATATGAGGGCCTGAATCAAAACATCCTTGTACTGATGGTTATGTAGTTTATACCCATGTGTGTGCTTGTGCGTGTGCACACACACACAGAGGCATGTGATCGTATTCACATTCAAAGTGAGTTATGATATATATAAGTAGAAATTACTCCCTTTCCCAGTGGTTTTAACCAAGGGAGACACAGAAAGAAAATCATTGTCTCTGACTATATCACATCAGTGGTAAATGTAAATGTATAGTAATAAATGCTTCCTGTTAAACCACTGTATCTCGAAGGATATAGTGCATCTGATTGAAGGGGATAATATAGAGAATGCCTACTTTTCCTCTTTGGAAAAGCGAGCAGTCAGTTGTTACTGAACTCTTGAGTTCACACACGGCAGGAGGCAGCTCCCAAGTGAGATTATGATGAGGTGGGAGATAATTCCTCGTCACTAATTTCTAATTTATACTAAACAACGAGAGGTAGAGCGAGGGGACATATTAGCTTCCACAGTGCAGAATGCTGCCCTTCCAGGTCAGTGTAGCACTATATTAGGGTGTAGCTTTCAGGCAAAATCCCAACTTTAACTTAAAACTAATTTAACCTTTTGGGTGAAGACTTCTGAATTTTCAGACTGGCACCTACACAAGTAGCCCAATGGCTAGGGACATTAGGAGACAGAGACATCAGAGTCAGTGAGAGTTACATGCATTGAACATCTTTGGACACCAAATTACTCATACCTGTCTATCCTACAAAAACGTGTACACGTGCTTGATGCATGAGCAGTCTTCTTGATGTCAGTGGGGCAGCCTTCATGCATACAATGAAATTTATAAATCTTTGTAAGATTGCAACAGTTATTTTGTGATTTGCATGTTTTGATCTTAACTTAAAACCAATGAGACTTGAGAATATTGCCTTTGGTTCTTGCAAGAGATGAGGTCAAAAAAATCTTGTTGGAGTTGCTGTTCATACTGGAGAAATGTCTGAGTAATCTCAGGACAAGGTAAAACAGTTAAAGCACACATTATCTTAAAGCAACCAAATGTTGTAGCCGAACTATGAATCATAATTGTCAAGTTCAGCATCTTAGAACTTACAAATTGCTGCAATTTCACCAGAAAACCATCCGAAGCTGGAGATGACGGCACCTTGGAGAATCCTTCTGTGACAAGAAGGTGATATTTTCTAGACTGCAGCATCATTTCACTTGCTTGTTATTTGCAGATGCCATAGCTGAGGCAGTCTGAGTCAGTGAGACATGGGAGCGTCACTGAAAAGTTTGCCTTTTCAAAGGAACTGAACAGTGCTTGGAAATCATTGTGCAAGTATCTCTGAACTTCTTCTCACACCTTTATCAGTACGAAACGAGAGATCACAGGAAGGTCTGAACTGGAAACCAGTTACGATCTCACTTGACACACGCATTTAGAGGGAATGGCACTATGCCATCAATTCAAAGTCAACTCAGTTTACCAGTTTCTCAGTCTAATTTCTAGCTACACACAACCAGGAAATTCACCAGTCTCTGTATCTTATATATAGATATATATACTGCACTTTGTTTTGGTGGCTGTAGTACCATGTGCTTGAGAATCTCAGCTGCGAGCATCAGGAGTTTCATTCCTTGTGCATGGGGAGTTTTCATCAGTTTCTGCTATGAAGTAACTTTTCTTTAAATTCTTGCTATGAAGACAGAGAGCATGAGGGAAGAATGCTCTCTATGACAAAAATATTGTCCTCACAAAGTGAGAACTTGCCTTCAATGGCCAAAGGAATGGTTTGTTTAAAGGCAATCCAGTGAAAGATAAGGATGAAAACCTGAGCTCCCTGTGGTGAAGTCTCTTGGGTCTCAAGGACATCCTTAAGGGGTAATTACAGAAAAGAGCTTCCAGCGATTGTTTCAATACTTGTGCAATAGAAAGTATATATCACAACATGTTCTATGAAATGCTCCCTGGGTAATATTTGGAAGTTAAATTAGCAATATGAAGGTAAAAGTTGCCCTTCTGTTTGGAGGGTTTAGTGAAAAATGATGGATCTCCCACCTACAATTTCAAAGACCAATTTAAACAATATCACACTTTTGTTTGTTTATAGTAAGGCTCTTGTCTAAACTTGAAGATTCAGGGTTGTTTTGCCCTGGAGTAGTTTGCTTGGCACTGTTTGTAATCTTCTAAATTCCAAGCTAGATTTTGGAGGAGAGTCAATGTATTACTTCAGATGAAAGCTATTAAACCATATGCATAATTAGCACTCCATCCTGCAGAGCGATGAATGTGAGGCTTAGTGCTGAGCTGCTGCTGGGAATGCTGACTGTGATTTTCATAATTTGCAGTCCAAAGTGGAATAAACTATGGGCTTGGGCTGGCTGAAACGATGTGCCCAGGTACATGGGCTGCTTGCTGAACGAGCGCTCCTTGGAGGAAAGCCTGTGGAAGCCTTTTTGCATGCATGACTGTCTGTCCTCCCTCACACCAGGTACATCTATCTGCAGGAAGAGCAGCTTGCAAAAGTGAAAATGGATGGCGTGTAATTCCTTGCCGTGTGGAGGGTTACAGCCTCTAATGCAACTAGGCTGCAGGCGCTCGCCCAAAGTCTGCTTGCCGGTAGGAGTGCCACTGCAATTTTTATCTGTTCCCAAAGAGGTCAGATCCTAAAATGGCAAAAGGCTTCTGGAGAAGAGCAGGGCAAGGAAGATTTTGTTTATATGCCATACTTTCCAGGTTGTCAACCCCAGGCTGCCAACCCACATATGAGATAATTTCTGGTCACTCTCACAGCAGCTTCTTGTTATCCTGACTAACATTTCATTACATTTTTTTTCTGAATTAATCTGAATTAACCTGCGGACCCATGGAGAGAGGAACCCACGCCGGAGCAGGTTTACTGGCAGGGCTTGTGACCCTGTGGGGACACACGCTGGAGCAGCCTGCTCCTGAAGGTCTGCACCCCATGGGAAGGACCCACACTGGGGCAGTTCGTGAAGAGCTGCACCCCGTGGGAAGGACTCACGTTGGAGAAATTTGTGGAGAACTGTGTCCTGTGAGAGGCATCTCATGCTGGAGCAGGGGAAGAGTGTGAGGAGTCTTCCCCCTGAGGCGAATGCAGCAGCAGAGACAACGTGTGATGAACTGACCACAACCCCCGTTCCCCGTCCCCAGAAACGGGAGTGAAGTTGAGCCTGGGAAAAAGGGATGGGTGGGTGAAAGGTGTTTTAAGATCTGGTTTTATTTCTCACTATCCTACTCTGATTTGATTTGTGACAGATTAAACTTCCTTTTCTCCCCAAGTTCAGTCTGTTTTGTCCGTGACAGTAATTGGTGAGTGATCTCTCCCTGTCCTTATCTCGACAGCCTTACCTCAAGCCTTTTATTACATTTCCTCTTCCCTGTCCAGTTGAGGAAGGGGAGTGATAGAGCAGTTTTGCTGGGCACCTGGAATTTATCCAGGCCAAACCAGAACAGTCATTGGTTATGGAGGTACAAGCAGTCATAGCAACCTGGAGAAAAATTAAACCATATTCTGCACCGCATCTCTGACATTAAGAGAACATGGCTATTTCTAATGGCATGCTATCAAAACAGTCTAAATTCCAGGACTTTTCAGAGTGCCACCAGGAGTTTGAAATATCTCAGGAATGACATTTCCACACAAATTGTGGAACTCATTTATGAGAATCTGAGGTTCAGACCACAGCTATTTTCACATGACCTCAAAAGTCAGCGAGTTTACTTGTGAGAGGACAGATAAAATGAATAGTTCACTATTCACCTGAGCTATTTTTGCCCAACATCAGATGTTTTCACAAATCTTGTCTAATTAGTCTTTTTAATTTTTTTGCTCTGACTTGAATGTTCTGGTAAAAGCGTGGAGCCTCCACAACGTCTAACTGTGCTGGAGAACAGAAGAAAAGGAATTTGCAACTAGCAAATGCTAAACCTTTGTATGAACACTGTGGCCATATCACGTTTCTTCGTGAACAGGCATGTTTTGAGACAGAGAGAGTGAGAGACACTTAAGTGAAGAATTTCCAAATTCAATATTCCTCCCTTTATGCCACTGGAATTGAATGCTTGGCATATAAGTTCAGTGCCAGAAAGGACTATTTTTTATTATCTCCTCTGACAAAAGCCATAGATTTTTATCAACTGGTTTCATCATTGAGCCTATAACTGTTAATAGAGTACACAGGTTCAATTTCAAGGCTTCACGTGAGGAAGAGTTGAGTGTACCCTTGAGCAAGTAGTTTGGTTGGAGATCCTGACTGTCATGAATGCACGCCTTTGCTCCCGAATGTAGTTAGCATAGTTGCCAGGTGTTGGATCTTGCTCTACCCTTTCCCACCAGTTTAAAAAGCCCTCTGCTGTCAGAGGTGTTTACAGACCATGTTTAGATCACTTTTTAACTTTGTGGGGATAAACTAAACAGAATGATGTCCAGGAGTCATAACATGTCCCCTAACAAAAACTTTAACTTTAGATTGTTGCTCCCTCTGAAAGGTGACTGTAAAAACAATACTGCAGAGTTTGATGTTTATGGCTTTAATGGTTTCTCTATGAAGAGTTTTGGTTTACCAGTTAAAATGCAGTGTGATTGGCTGCCAGACCTTTCACTTTTATCATAGTCTCTAAGGGAAGTTGAGATTTTTGCATCCTGTCTGTCATCACAAGCAGTAAATGCAGATAAAATCAGAGCAGGTCTTGAAGACTGGTGTTGAGATCCAAGGCGTACATCCCTCACGCCTATGAGGAAAATGATCACATGCCTGGTGAGATCGCACTGCCTTGTGTCCTGCGGCGTGACTCGGAGGCTGCTAAGTCCCCCTCACCGGGTCCCTCCTTGCCTCCCACCAGCAGGAGCTGTGCCCACCCTGGCATCTTCTCTGGGTCGTGCTACGCCCTCAGCAACCCTATGTGATGGCGGCACCATCAATAACCTTCATTGGGTCATCAGAGAACATCACCCCATAAAGCCAGGCAGATGGACCTGTTACTGAGTCACAGGACAGACCACAGGTCTGAGCTCATTCCTTCAGCTGTGCTAGCTCTCCTCTGCAAATACTAAAAAAAAACCATAATCAAATGTCCCGTCATGCAAAATGGGCAGTTTTGTTCAGTGAGAGGATTTCACTTATACACAGTCATTTTTTCACAGCAATGTGGCCCTTTGAGGCAAAAGAAACTTTTTTTTTCTCTCTTGTTGCAGTTGGTGGGTGTAAGTAGAAGGAAAGTTCCATATTTTAAAGGCAGGAGTTACTAAAATAGTTGACTAGATACAGGGAGGAAAACCTAAATATGAAAGGAAGGAAACAAAAATAGAAGAAGAAAGGAAGGAAAGCAACAAATGGTTGAGGAAAGAATACGCAACGCTTCTTCTTCTCTTTATTATTCTTTCTTCCCACCACTTCTTCCAATTTAAATCTTTCCTTTGGTTGTAGGCACTAATCCAGCAACTATATGAAGCAAGTAATTAATGCTCTGTGTGGAAATAGTGTTATTAACTTCAGTGACCACAGTCAAGATCAGATTTCTGTTCCTTTTGTCTGTAATGTACATGTAGAATTATATTTCCCATGATGGAATATTTTTTTTGCAATTTGCTAAATGCTTTTTTTATTATGAGGACAATTTTTACTGAGAGAGCTACAAAAGGACATAAGTTTCCAACAGTACTTAGAGACACAATCAGATCTGCAACAGGAAATAAAGAGATGAATAAAATAATCCCCAAATGCTTTCAGAGCCTGGAACACAAGGTGTGGACATGTCTTTTAACAAGTTAAGGTCTCCCTAAACACATCCATGCTGTCAAACAGGTAAACCTCAGACTGCACCTAGAGCTGAGGAAATCCAGGATCTTGCGCGTTAGCAATGCACGTGTCAGAGGTGCAGCAACAAACACCTCCAGTTCTCTTTTAACAGGTAGGGAGCTGGATGCTAGTTCTGAGGAAACTCTGTGTAATTCCTGGATTTGCCCCAGTTGCAGGGCAACAGGTGCAACCTGCTGGTCTCTAAAACACTAACTAAATACAATAATGCTATTAATCTTCTTCCTAAAACCCTGGGAATTCAGACTGCAATGTTCTAGGCTGTGTATCATCGACATCTTTCCTCTGTCTGATGTTTTTACCATAGGAAAAAGAGATTTCCAAATACATTTCACAAGCTGTGTCCTTTCCATTACCATTAATGACACTTAATTCCTGAAGATATATGTCTGCTTAAATATTTATTATAAATAAGCCTGCGTTACAGAGTTCTAGTCCAGTTTAAAACCCAGATCATCTCTAGAAAAGAGTTTTAATACAGCTCTTATACAATATTTATCAATTAAAAATAGTTTCAGATATTCATGGTTGCATAATGATTTATAAATAAAAAATAATGCTGGAGGATATGTTTCATTTAAACTATTTTATTTTTAAAAAAATTCAGCTACATCTAATATTTTGGTAGTTAAATTGAAATCCTGTTACATAATTTACATCTGAGAACATAAGATAACATCTAATTTAATTTCATCTTCTTTAGGATAGATATAAACTATATTCTGCATATTCATAGGAACATTGTATTTGTGGGATTTGCTATAATTTACCTGACAGGGTATAAGAAATGCAGGTACGATAGTCATTAGTAATCCTCCACCACAGCTAAAGTCTTCTTGGATAGAGATCAGGAATGGTGTGTATTCGTTAAGACGACCAAATCGACGCCTCTTCAGTATTACATCTTGTAGGGCCTCTCACTGCTCTAGCCGGTGCAATGCCACTGCTGACATTGATGTACACTATTTTCTGAAGGCCATGGATATTTGTTGCAAGTGTTGTCCAGACCCAATCCTACCTAGGCTGTGAGATCTAGTACAATTCTGGTGTCAGGCTGCATTGGTTCAAAAGAAAATAGCAGATCTTTTTCTTCTGCTGATGTATGAAATGTTCAGTAGATACAGCCAGTCTAAACTGAAAGGAAGCCTTCACTGGATTTACTGGGTTTACCGTCCTGTATGTATTAATTGGAAAGTTACCCTTTAATAGTTTTGCATTGTCGCAGTTAACTAATTTTTTTTTCCTCAGAAATAAAACATTAGGAAACTGATATTGATATTATATCTACAGAATATTTGATTTTTTGCAGAGCTTCAGAGAAGCGTGGTGTCTGAAATGCATTTACAGATTCAGAATTATGTCCTGGTATTGCTGCACAGTTCAGGTTGCTCTATTTTCCCGTATCCCTCTTTTGCTTCTGGCCTCAGTCTTACACTGAAAAACCCTTCAGGCACAGACCAACTTTTGTTTCTGACATTGTGCCTATGGTAGCGTAGTCTTGCCCCATGAAGCTTTGATGGCACAAATAATCATAGCAAAGGCTACTGTGATCATCTGTTTAGGTTTCCTGTAGTAACACCAGTCTCAAGACTTCTTTGAGCTGATTCTTGTTTGAATTACAATGAAACTTTTGGGAAAAAAAGTATCCAATTGTGATTTAAGTATTTCCAGTGATGGAGAATCCATCACTATCCTCTGCAACTGATAAATGTTAATTATTAGCACTTCTATCAACTGTTATCTGTTACTTTAAAACAACCACAAAAAAAGCCACCTGTAGCCGGTGAAAAAGATCTGTTCAGTTTAGTAATCTGCAAGGATGAAGGTATTTTTGTGCTATGCCTCTCCATCCCAAAGGATATCGTATTTCTCCTTACTTAACTTCAGGGGCTTTGAAGGGTCCTTGGGGAGATTACTTTACTTCTCTAAACAGATTGCAAATAATAGGACTGAACAAATAACTGACAGTGAAATATGTGACACTGTGGATTTCACTTTTTCCTGCTGCAAAATGTCCATGAACAGCTCATACATTATTTAATGTGGCTCTTCAGAATTAATCCATGGAACTGTACATTTGTGTGTGTGCACTACAAAGAGGGAGATTACTATTCCTTCCCAACCAATTGCTTGGAAAACTCCCTGTAAACATTTGGGTCTTGAGAAATATTAACTGTGATGGATCGTATCAGTATCTTGGTATTATTTCTGGACTTGACAGGTACTATCAGCAGGTGGAATGTGCTTGGAATTCAGCTCTGCCATGAAGACACACGGTTAGAAAATTCAAAAAAATGAAACAAAACAAAACAAATCTCTATTCCTGGACCAGTCAGGCCTTATCTGAGACATCATTATTACTGGCGTTTACTGGTGAAACCCAAGGACAACCCCAAATCCATGAAATGGATGCACCTACCTGAAGCCATGGGCACCTGCAGCATGTCCCCACATGTCCCACCATAGGTCTGAAAGTACCCTGCCAACAACCACCTTTATAAGCAGAGATGGGTTTCAAGTTTGTGTTTTGCCTCTCCTCTTATCCTCCATGTGTACATGCACACCCTGTGGCTTCACAGCCTTCCATGGCTGGTAGTACCTCAGGCCGGTGGCACAGGATAGCAACCCCTCTGCAACACCCCGGGGCACACACTGCCTCCGGCTAGCCGGGAAGGGGCTGCGCCTCACTGACAAGAATGGCGACTGGGTGCCTGCCAGGCACAGCAACATCTAAGGTTTGAGGGCATTAAATAAAGATTGCTTTTTACTGACAATCCTCTGTGAAATTAAAACCTAATTTTTCTTATTGATTGTTTGTTTGTTTTTTTTTAAGTACCTGAGACTGAAATGCAGCTAACAACCATTCTTGGTATGTCTTGTATTATGAAACAAGAAATTATTTTAATTGCTCTAGCAATTCCCTTCCCATTGCCGTAAACAACACGATTTCCTTCAGCAGCAGTCTGACTCACGTCGTACTCGACAAAAGAGCTGCTCTCTCCAATCAGGGCTTGTGAGAAGGCTGCGTGGGGGCTGCAGCCTCTCCCTTTGCACAGACCCCAGAGCACAGGCTGGGTCCGCAGCCAGAATGGTGATGCTGCTGAGGCAGGGACTGACCTCTCGATCCTTTGCTTTACCCCCTCCTCACCTATCTCAGTTTATACAGGCTCTGCTTCTTTCTCTCGCAATGGCATTTATTGACAAGCCATTTCAATGTTTCATGTTTGGAAACAGTTTTAGGATAGCGAAGAGCAAGAGCACTGCGCTGGAAAAGCCCCAGGAGCCCTGCTCTGTCTCAATTATTTCTAGATTGAAGCACCTTTGTGAGGTTTGGAGAATTTTTTTCCTTGAGGAAGTTCATCCACTGCACAGAAATTAAAGAGAGAAAGATAGATTGAGTCCAAAGGAGTAGGAAAGGGATACAGTTTCATGGGAAAATCATGTGAATTTTCTCTTTAGATGTGCTGATCTATAGATTGATGTGCTCGGGACAAGACATAACTATTACTCAAATACAGCTCTGGCACTACACAGCCTGGAGAACCTCCTCCTCTGGTGTTGGCTTTGAGCTCACAACTTCAAACTTATTGATTTAAACATTTTATTATTGATTGCACAATTAAAGCATGAGTGTGGGAAGGAACATGCAGCCTGTTATGGTATTCAGCTTCACTTTAAATGACTCAGAGACACATTATTTATTTGTGTGTTGCTGTTGGATGAGATTGAAATGTCTTTAGGCATGATTTTGCCCCTTGGCAAGTTAAATGCCTTGGATGATATCCAGACTTAAGCTGGTAGCACTATTACATGAAGGCTGCACTTACACTTTCATCTTCTGAGTGCTTATTCATAGTGCTGTAGTTAACTAAATGCCTGTAACTTTCTCCATAAGCTTAAGAAGTCTGTATTATTAATAAACAAGTCCTTTGTTGAGCGTTTGAAAATTCCTCTATATACTCGATGCTCAGGTAAAAACGGGAGACATGAAGAGATTGTCACAGAAGTCTCAGGGTGCAGAAATGACATCACTATTTTTTGTTTTTTAAATTCATGATGACTTTTTGTAGGCTACACTGACCAACATATAGTTTAAATTGTGCTAAAAAACCCCAGGTACTATTTTGGAGAAGTATCTATTTTTCCATCATGTATCTCTCGTGGTATTGGTGGAAATGCAGAAATGTGGAGATGCCCCAGTTAGAAATTGCTCGTAGGCCGAAGAACTCCTTTGATAGTGATACATACTCATTTTAATTAAGTAAAGAAGAAATGCCTTGGAAATTATTTGTGTAGTAGTGAGTATCTTTGAATGTGATGGCAGCAAAAGTAAAATATTCCTGACACAGTGGAAAGAGATACAGAGAGCATTTGGGAAAGAATGGAATGCAGATTCAATGACAATTATTTTCTGTTAAAATAAAATACGAGAGTGAACAATAACATTTTTTGTGTCAAATTTTATTGTCAATACCAAAGAAGATGGAACTGCATGAACTAAGAATTCTTTAAAAAGGTACCTCAAGTAACTCACAACACGGCCAAGTGCAAGGTCCTACACCTGGGTCGGGGTAATCCCCGCCATCGATACAGGCTGGGGGATGAAAGGATCGAGAGCAGCTCTGCTGAGAGGGACTTGGGGGTACTGATAGACGAAAGGCTGGACATGAGCCGGCAATGTGCACTGGCAGCCCAGAGGG
>Ga0065711_1011862_pt1 | contig 12046 bp, 4 predicted proteins | sample Hoacrofraction12_FD_59098 | JGI IMG/M metagenome (GOLD analysis project Ga0065711, IMG submission 59098) | Hoatzin crop microbial communities from Cojedes, Venezuela - Epithelial fraction 12 v2 (version 2) | ecosystem: Host-associated > Birds > Digestive system > Esophagus > Crop | place... | reverse complement strand
GGCGGGAAACCGCACCCGTCCGCAGCGCCCCGCCGCGCGCCGTCCCTCAGGTGGCGCCGGCCGCGCCCGTCCCCCCGCCCCGCCGAGGAGCAACAGCGCCCCCTAGCGGGAGCGCTGCCGGCAGCGGCGAGTCCCAGCCCGGCCATCGCTTCCCTGTTTGCGGTGCTGAGAAGGCTTCTAACGATTAGCAACGACTGAGGACTAGCCAGAGGGAGACACACAGGTCTTTCTTCGCAAACGTTGTTCTCTGTCACGCCACAGCGGCACCGACGGCTTCACCTCACATTTACCATCGTTATGGAGTCCTGGAGAAAGCCAGTAAAAACACCAGAGCACAGAAAATCTAGAACTGGCAACATCTCTTTTTCATATTCACCATGTCAAAAGATCACAAAACACAGCGACACAGCAGCTCACCACAAGCGGAACTGAGAAGACCCTTATCTCACCAACCCAGAGACCTTCGCCCTGCTCCCAAAGCTTCCTGCGACTGCCAAGAAGGTGGTAGATCACAACAAAAAACACTCGATACAACCAGATGGGACTTGGTTTTTAACAAGGAGATTGAGGAATGTTTTTCTCCTCGTAGAGATTTCTATAGTCCACTTAGCAGCAGCAGCTGCAAAGACCTGCTTACAGCACCTTCCCATTCAGCACCCATCCAGCAGATGGGAATCAGCAAAGAAAAAAAACCCGTGAAGTTCAGGAAAAGCCTATTACGGCATTAAGACGTGAACAGTCTTTACAAAATCTTAAGCCTTAACTGCTGATGAAGCAGCTCGTTATCCTCAACACCAAACTTGCCACTGTATGAAGTCAACTCTAGCAACAGCATTCCAATGGTATCTCTCTCTGCCTCTCCCACGCTAGGTATGAATGGCATACCAACACTTTTAGGAAATAGTTAGGATTATTTGGTGATGAGAAAAACTGCTTTTTCAAAGTTACCATGAATGGATGGGCACCAAAGATCTGCAGATTGCCAGCTCCTAACTAAAAAACCCAAACCAAAACAAAAAAAACACACCACCAAACCAAAAAGCCCAAAGCAAGCCAACCAACCAACCACAGAAAGCCACTGTAGCAAGGCAAAAAGCATTCCTGAAAACTACTTTTATTCTTTTTATTTTCAGTGGCTGTAGAGAGCTGGGTAGGAATCTTTGCAACCATACACACATGACCAGATTACAGGAAGGAGACAGTTGCAACTAAGCAATTCATGTTTTCCTTCCTGCAGAAATGAACCATACTTAGTGGTTCCAAGTATCACTGGCCACACTGATAAAATGGAGACAGTTATTACTATCAGTGTCATTGAAAAATTTGATACAGAAGGACTATGAAGAGCTTAGAAAATGCTTCATATCCAGATGAGCTTCTGTGCTCACAAAAACACTAAAAGCACTGATTAAATTGATAAATAACATCATAATCAAGACAGATGACACTGCTGAGACACGTACAAATGCAAAGCACTGGCTTCAAATGAACTAGAGGAGGAAAAAACCCAAAACAAAAAAACCCCAGTGAAATAATACGGTTTCTCAAGGATTAGAGCCATCACACAAGTTATGAATGTGCTAGACATTTTATTTAAGGTGAGCTTACACAAGTCTTAAATACTTTTTTGACATCCACTTCTAAATTAACGTCCTTTCCAATTAATGCAGTTGATGCTGAAATGCCAGACTCTGCTATCTGTGGGAAGCATAAGGATAAGGAGCTCCTTTACAGGGAAACTGAAGCCAGAGGACAAGGTGATAGAATATTTAATCCTTCCCCCCAAAAAACTAATCCAATCCTTGTCACAAAGGGAAAAAAGAAAAGAAAGCAGACAGACAGAAAGAAAGAACTAGTTCAAAGTTACAATGAAGAAACGACTGGATTATAAACTCACTAATAGATAACTTTTAAATTTTGTGGAATTGTTCACCTACTATTGTGAGATTACCAGAGTAACAATGACAAACATGTATACACAAGTTGAGACACACAAAAGTCGTACAGAGAAGCCCTAATTAGCCTTAATATTGTGTTCTGAAGCTGTTCTATAAATACAAAATAATGAAAACAAAAAGCAGATCAGATCTCTTTATCTTTATAAAGACCTGTACTATTGTTACATATCATAATTATCCCCTAAACCCAAGAGAATTTTCAAGGCCATAGACTCTAAAACTATAACATGGTCCTTAAAATAGGACTTGCTTTGTAAGTAATAAGTAAATAGGACTCTATTTGCATTTTTTAGTTGCATACTGTTCAGTAACACACACTCATGCAAATACACATACAAAACTTTAAACCTTAAAATGGCAATTTTACAGCCACATTTTCTTCACCATTCCTCTCACACAGACTCGATCACTGACACTAACAGCTATATTAATCATTCTTAATTTTACTTCCCAAGAGCAGCTGCCCTCATGGTGCAATCAACTAAAACAGCTCTTGACCTGATTGTTCCCACCATCTTCCCTGACGCTTGCTGCTGTAACAGCTCACCTGGGACAACATATTCCGTCTGCTGAAATACCCAATCACCAAACTTTACAGTTGCTACCAGACTAATATAGAGTGGTATGCTTAATCACAAGAGAGACACCTCATTATTTCACACATAAGAAAAACAAAAACAGGTTATATTTTAGGTTACTTCTGCTGGACCTGACATGAATGACATTAAAAAAAAAACAAAGCAATTTCAATACTGTGCAAGCAAGACTTTAACAAAACAGTATTCAAGTCCTAGACAGGGTATGGATTTTTAAAGTCATTCTTTCCTCACTGCATAGGACAATGAAGAAGCTGAAGGCACACTTTCAGTAACACTTTAAACACAGGATTACCTCTTGGAAAAAGAACTGAGTGTGGAAATATAGTAAAATCTATTACAGAAGACGTACCTAAAGAAGTGCAACATTTTATCTCTAAATGCACCAATATGGAAGGGGCAACGAAGGAAACTCATATATAATGGTTTCGTTAAAACAAATCCTGATATATATGGAAAAGTAATTCTGCTCCCACTAGTCATATTTAGCCTAACGTCCAATACTAAATTCAATAATACAAAGTGGAAATACTGCACATGTCTGTTCAAGGAGAACCCCATTACCTTACATTAAAAATGAGTTCAGTAAAAAAATAGTTTCAATGCAAGATTAAATATGACTAGTTTGCTACACAACAATTGTACAAAATAGGTACCGATACAGAACATAAAGAGCATGTGAACATTTTAACAATGAATAGTGATAAAATTTATGTCTCCATGCTGTTCAAAGCAACAGCACGTTCATATACATTGAGCCTTCACCTGAAAGCTTTAAAGGCCTTCTTCAATTTTTCTGAAGTGCAAGATAGATATTAAAAACACCAACACGACTCATTTAGATCCAGGTAAGAAAATTTACTGTTCTACTCAAAAGCGTGGAAAAAAGCAAGTGCATTGTGTTTAAATGCTATACCTACCCCTTTATCAGAAATATGCACTAGAATCCTTAAATTAATGCAACTGCTAAAGGAAAAAGCACTAGATCCATGTACAACACACTCAAATAAAATTACACAACAGTTTAAGAAAGAAGCAGAAAAATACTATAATAAACAAACAAAATGCAATGTATTGTAAGTAGAAACAAACAAAAAACCACCAAGAAATGTTACTATGTTTAAAAAAAAAAATCATCAACATGATTTTCAATTATAGGAAATACTCTACCAATTTCAGACCAAGTCCTTGTGTGCAAGTACATGAAAACAGCCAAATCCCGTCACAGGCTCTCAAAATATACACACAATTCTGATGACAAGTATTTAAAACAAAGTTTTCCTTACTGGGCTATTTTACCTTTTATATAGACAACGAACGTGCAGTTTAACAGCGGATTTGCTGCTACCAAAAAGTGACGTATTTCCTAAACATTTTAGATTTTGTAAACTAACATGTATTTTTAAATGCAATAGTTGTAAACTAACAAGTATTCTTAAAAGCAATAGTTGATGCAATCTTACTTAAAGCTTCTCATTAAGAAGACAATTTCCGCACTTCTCAACTGTGAGAAGTACCTTCAACTGTCTGTAAGTTTAGTTTGTTCCAGTAATCTGTTTTGATGAACAGACATTGGCTCATTTTCTGAGGCATAGAGAGTTAATGGCAAAATAGTAAAAGTGCTGGAAAAACAGGTAAATATGAGATATGAATTTAAACAGGACTTAAGTTTGTCTTGTCCTGTTGGAGTGACAATCCAGCATAAGGCATTTCTTCAGTGGAGATACATTCTCCATGTACTATTTCCAATTTTGTAATTCTCCAAAAAGAAATTTCTCCAGTGATTACAATTCTGAATGCATTTCAAGACTGGAGGAATATGTATTAAAAAACCTGATCTTTTCACTGGGTGTCAGCAAAAGGTATGCTTGCTTTTAAAGTCCGGTACTAAGTATGTAAGAGTCCTTCTTTATGCAAGATGAGGTTGAAGGGATGGTGTGGTAAGTATAAGAAAAAAAATTAAATAATGTGTTATACCAACCACTTAGTGTCAACTATCAGGCCTCAGCTTGGTGGAATTTTTTTCTTTCTTTGTTTCTTTTTTTCTTAAAACCCCAAACAAACAAAACCAGCTTTGAGGTAGCTGCTCCCTTGGTGTCAACTGATACAGTTGAAACAGAAACAAAGGTACAGAGATGTACGTTGAGGAAGCTGCCCAGCACTCTGGTGGTTCAATCTTTCTCTGCAAAGTCATAATCTTCCAGCACTTACTGACATTAGTTGGTGATAAAGCACCATGAGAAAAAACATTATCTTTTTAATATACATATGTATATATAAAGCTTTTACATAGGTACATGCAACACAAATTTGTTACTGATATGACGTCAAACATTTCATAGTGGTTTAAGATGTAATGAATGTATTTCATTTCACTTTTAGCTTGAAAAAACAACCACCCCATATATAGAGAAGCTGAAATCTTCTGGCTTTGAAAAACTATCAGTAAGATAAAAATATGTACAGATTACAGGCCACTTCCCCGCACACATTCTTCTAAACTTTAAAATGTCAAGACTTATAAACAAGTAAACCCATGTGAAAACAGGGGTATGCTCTCATTGTATGTAATGTCTTTATAAATTTTTTCACTTTAAATATTTCAGAAGCTTTTCAATTTTAAACTAGAATCTCTGCCCTAAGCTGCTCATCACGGTCTTCCAAATAACATGCCTGTGAAATAGGTAACACATACAGTAAGTTGCTAAAATTCAGAGAGAAAGCGTCCATCTTACTAGGTGAGCATACGATTAAAAATGTATTGTAATCCAAGTAGAAAAATATCTGTAGAGCCTCGATTTTATTAAATGCCTAAAACTTGCAAATGGTGATCTAGTGATGTTCTTCTAACACATGCATTTTTCAGGTACTCTGCTCTGCTGGGAAAGGGAGGTAACGATGGTGGGGGAAGACAAGATGTAGCAGGGTTTAAAACTACTTTTCACAAATCACAACACATGAACGAAATCAACTGAACTACATTTTGTGGCAGTAACAGAAGGCTCTTCTAGAGAGGATGCGGACAGCATAGCACGTGACAGTTTCTTTGGCAGCTCATCACATCAATGATGAGGAAAGCATCACCCGCAAATGTACATGTACATGTACCAAAAGGCAGAGGTGGGCCCAAGTTTTCTGACATTTTTGCTACTGAATCTGCTGTTACGGCTGCATGAGCTTGATTTAAACAAGCTTTAGTAGTAGTATTCTGGCAGCCTTTCCAGTTTTTCCTGACAAAAGAAAATATCCACTCCTAACAGTTTATATTCCAGTAAAAGATTAAAAGATTTCACGTTAACAAAAAAAGCACTTCTGTCAACCAGAAATACTTTATTTGCCAAATTTTAAAGGTTTCAGAACAATGAAGAGTTGAGAGTTTCTACCAAAGAAAATTAGCAAAACTCTTATGTCACAGAAAGACCTAGAGAAATTAAAGACATGGTAGCTGCAGATTTCTGAGTCCTAGTCATGAGCTACATTAGAACTCAGATAAACAAATTTCGTTACTATTACTACCAACAGCCAGGGTGAAACAAAGCTTTCCTGCTTTACCCTTAAAATACTTCTGGTTCTACTCATAAAAATCAGAAGTTATTAAAAAATATTACATGGATACTATGACAACTGACTTCTAAATAGATTACATTCACAACACATGGACAGCTTTAATCAATAATTTGTGCAAATTAGATTTCAGATTTCTCAAATTGCAACAAAATCCAAAGACCCCTTATGTCAGAAAAAAGGTTCTTAAAAGAAAAAAGGTGACATAATGTAGAGAATGTTTGAAAGAACTAGACATCTTTATTCAATATTCTAATAATTTAGAATTGCACTTCATAACATAAAACTTACTTAAACATGATCTTTTCCCAGCTGTGCTTGCACCTCCTGAACATAAATTTCCTCCTCGATGGACCAGCTCAAGTTCCAAGTTTGTTCTGCAAGAAAACCATAACAGTATTGAGTGGAACAGCATTATTCAAGCTTCTACGGACATGAAGGAGTCACCACAAACTGCCAGCGTACACTATGCCGTGAACCAATCTTAAGTGTAAGATACTGCCAAAATACGACTCAGAATAAAACAAACTTTATCAAGATACTGCCATATGTGATTTTATGTGGTCTGATTAGCAAGTACTGTATTAGGAGAGCAGCACAGTTGTGACTGAAGAATTAAAAAAAAGTTAATTCTGAGGCTTTTTTCTGTATGTACACACAACTCCTTGAAAATAAGGGATTTTATGTGCAAATCTGAAACGACAGTATACCGACTGGCTAAATTTCAATCAATCAGATACGTCTAAAAAGCGTTCTCTTTATTGGCAGGGCTTTTGTTTTGCTTTAAGCAAACAGACAGTACAATGGATATGCCATCAAGTAACTAAGTATGAAACAGCCTAAATTGTAATGGAAGCACTGACCTTTATAGATAAGTTAGTTAATAAAAGCCTTAGAGGTTAATGCTGAATGAAACACTGGTATTCACTGCAGCTCATTAGTATGAAATAGGAGTTGTGTCACTAAATCGCTGCATGTCACATTGATGCTTGCTTTCTTAGTGTTACTGTAATCTGATGCTTAGCCACCAATTGTTCAGGCCAAACTTGATAGCGTTGTTTAATTTTGGAATTGGATGTTTCAGTACTGCGTTATCTTTTACCCCCAAGATGTGGAGCAAACAATTTACGTCATGTTCTCTGAGAGTTTGTTTTCATAAGTCAACGTACATTTCTTTAATTAAAATAAAGGAATATAATTCTATTATTCTGAAATGTTATTTTGCTAATTTAATCCAAACTGCAAAGCTCAGTCTAAACATATTTTGTCCTTTATCTAAAAATCAAACAATTTCAGGTTCAACGTAATGCGACTGAATACATATTAAAATCTATTCTAGAATTTTAGGCACATAATATATCTAAGCTAAGAACACACTCATATATTTAAGAAGAGACTACAGGATGACTATTTTATTCAAAACAAATTATTTTTTAAGAATTTCAGCTCCATCATCTTGAAAGAATAATACATTTTTGATATGCAGTGTTTGTTAAGATTCTTTCACACGTTTTTAAAATAGTAACATTTCAGAATATTACTATCCCTAAGTTTGCAGCTTATGCCACCCATTTCTGAAGGAATGCTTTAATCCTCTCTACTCAGAAAAGGCAATTTAACATTGATAATGTGCCTGCTCAGAGCTCCATCTGGTTGCTGCTGATAAGGGCATCTCTGTGACAGGGGAATTTTCCACTCTTCAGGCGATTTGCAGTGCTCACTGAACTTCTAAAAATCTACCAGCAAGGAAGCAGGGACAGGGATTTCATATTAGCAGACAAAATAGCAACTGTAGATCAGCATGTGCTAGTTCATCATGGGAATACAAAGGAAACCAGTACCTTTTATTTCTACAAATCTTCTGATAACTAATTTGTAGAACAAAGTTAATGGCAGCCTTCCATTAAAACCAAGATATTTAAGATCTAAATCAAAACCACTACCTGAATGTCAAAGAACAAGTTGCTAGATCTAGAATTTTAAATTTCTCTTTCACCAAGAAATATGTACAATTTTACAAAACAAACCTCGGGGACAATTCTGAAAAAACTGCTTGGTATGTATGAGGTGTTATATAGTACTATTTGATATAATGAATGTAAGGAGAGAGATTTCTGGAAACATATACTCCATATACTCCATCACACATATCATACCAACTGTCACCTCCCACACTTCTTCATTGCCCCCAGCTCCTCAAAGACAGTAGCTTATAGTTCAGCTTTCTTGGAAATTTAAATTCCTCTAAGACATCTCTTTCAAACACACCTAAACTTTGGCATAAAAGTGCACAGTAGAGAAAGCATCTTTTGCGAAAGTGAACACTGCTCCTTTATAAAATGCTCTACATGAGGTACAGCCCTAAACCTTTTTGAAATGGATTAGTGTATCTCCTCCCTAATTCAAGCTCCCTTCTGCCTTGAGGGTCCAAGTACCATCTGCCCTCTACTGAAGAAAAGCAGAGCTCTCAGTGCCTGTTCTCTCATGAGAGAAGAAAAACTTGGGGCATCTAATAGAAAAGTGGAACAGAGAGTGGTCTCTGAAAGCATCCTTTGCTATCTCAGCCCTCTGAACATGAAGGAAAGAGAAGCAGAAAGGAAATCTATATGAATGACTGCTTCCTCTATCTAGAAATCTTTGTGTCATTCATTGGAACAACAAATTTTGTAGAACACTGGCTTTATCTTCCGCACAGAAAAAGACTGAGAAGATGGATGTTGCTCAGTTGCACAGACTCCTCATTAAAAGACAGCCCTACTTCATCCCTTCTTGTGGGCTTTCATTAAAGGAACATATTGGGGGTGGGGAGGGCACCTGCATATTTCTCAGAATTTATATCAGGACAGAGTAGGGTTAAGTAAAAATGCACTTTCCAGAAAGAGAACGTGTTTGCATCGACCTCCTCTTTGTATTGGGACGGAACAATCAAGTTAATCACTTTACAAAAACAACATATACGTATGAAAAAACCCAGATACTGAGACACAGACCGAAAGGAAAGAACACAAGGTTCTTCTATTACTCTATACATAGCTGACAGCAAAACCAAAAGCTTTGTTTACACAGCCAGCGAAAGCACCAGAACTACTGCTATGCAATACAGAAGAGTCCTCCAAGATACTGCCACAAATGAGAGTCATCAGTGCTATGAATGTGGAGCTATTAAAATTAAAGCTCACACAAGATTTGTGAATACACACTATACTCAGCTCATAAATGTCAGCAAAGACAAGGAGGGATGCATACGAAAAGAGCGTGAATTTAACACAGTAAGACTGCAGGGAAAGGGGGAGGCAGCTCAGGAGCTGCTCCTCCAGCTGCGCATGCAAATCAGGATGCCAAGACCCCGAGTGCCTCTTCTGCCAGGAAAACAGCCAGGGGCTGGCTCTCCCCCTAGGTGGTAGAGAATTTGCTTGTAATTTCTTTTCTCTGCTACCAGTGGTATCTGTCTGGGTAAGCAAAAGTGAAGTAAGAAAAGTAAGCTCCCACTTTCCTGAAGCAGAAAGGATAAGCTGGGGCAAGTGGCTACACCTTGTTCAACCGGCAGCACTCCCATTCCAGCACGCAGAAATGCGCTTCAAAGCTTGCCTCCAGCTGTAAGCTAGCATCTTTTAAGAAGACTACAGATGATGCCATTTTCTGATTGAAAATGGAACATGACTTATAAGAAGATTAAGAGCATTTAATGCACTTGGAAACATATGAAGTCAATAAAAATATCATTGCATTCAAATGCTTATTTAAATGGGGGCTACTTATCATCTTGACCACTTTATCTGTATGTTAGATTAAATACCAGGAATAAACGAATAACAGGTGTAGGTGCTCTGACCAAAACCAATGAAATGTTTCAGAATAGATGAAACTAGAAATGCTCAGAGGTAATTGGTTGGTAAGGAACACAAGTATTTCATTACATCAGAAAGAATTGCATGGAAATAAGGAAGAAACGGGCTGAATGACAGGAATAAATTCCAGAAAGCAAGTTACTTCAGTCTAATTTAAATTAGGGATAGTCCATTGTTTAGATATTTAAAATTAAACAAAACATACTAAAAATGGTACAAAACAACCTCTTTTAGTCTGGGAGATGACCAGCTCACTTACATACTTATTTCCGTAAATACAAAATGTAAGGGTATATTAAAATGTCTTTTCAAAAGTTTTTTTTTTAACCTGTAGCTCTTAGGCAATTATCAAGTAGTAGAAGCCTGTAAATCTGGACTGCTGAATTGAAAGGCAAGAAAAAATAACCATTTTGTAGCTGATCTGCCAGGCGTCCTCATAAGTGATCTTATGAGTTACAGTAACAATATGGAAGGCTGGATCCAACACCTGAAATCCTTCAGCCATGAATAAATGGAAATTGCTGACACCGGTCTAACCTAACAAGAAGAGGCCACAATGAGGACAGGTGGCATATCCTAATCTTAATGGTCCACCATGGTTTCTTTCACCAGCAGTGCAAGCAGCAATGAAATGCTGTTCTGGTTTGAGGTATTTAACTCTTGGAATGAAAACAAAAATCTTGGGCTTAGGGTGTCAATATAAAAATCATAAAATATAGACATATTTATAATGTGTTTAGCTAGCTTTTCTAAAATTATGTAACATTACACACCCAGAAATATAACACCATTTTTGTACCTGAGACGGCATGCCATGTTATGGTTACAAGTAATCATACTTTTATATGGGAAACATTGAGTCCTTTGCATTTCTGGAAAGATATTAACTTGTACTGAACAAACATATCATTGCTAAAAATCTCAATGATATTTATCCTTGTATAGCATATACCACAAAGTAATACGGAATAATCTTTTGACTTGTTATGTATAAAATTTAATTGCTCCTCTTAATCAAGGCACAGTTAATAATTAATAAAGATACTGTAAATAATACAGATAATATTTCTTTTAATAGAATTATACAATAATCTAGGTTGGAAGAGGGTTCTGGACATCAGATGGTCCAACCTTCCGTCAAAAGCTGAGCCTTAGATTCGATTATCCAGAGTCCTGCTGCGCCAGGTCTTGAATATTTCCACTGCTTATATACTAAAGACACTCAGAAACCAAAGTTTATGAAACTGCAGTAAAAAATGCTACTGGATGATATCACTTGCATGCTTGCGCCTTCTCTGCAGTCAGCACCTTCCCTGCAGGCCTCAGTAAATCAGAGTTTAACAAAAGTATTTGCTTAATGAGTATTTCAACTTCTTATGCGAAAACCCTGCATTAAAGTAAACCTGAACAGATTAACCATTCAGAACATCTTAACATTAATGGTACAGATGGAAGGAGGGACTGTTTGATTTTCTTGGAGATCGTGTCTGTGACACTGACAGCTATAAAACTGGAATCAAACATCACAGAGGAAAATGCTGGTAGTTTTGACACTTTTTTAGAAGTGTTATTCACATAAAGAGAGACTCCTGGTTGCTGATGTAGAAAAGGCTACTTCTGTGATCCCCATTTAAGTAAATAAAACTGATGTCTGATGGAGAGATTAAAAATCCCCCTGAGATTTAAAAAAGAGCGATATGGCAGTGATAGAGAAATAATCTCATTCTGCTAAACAGTAGTAGGGAAGATTTGACAATTTGGGAAAGGAAAGTAGAAGAAGAAATTCAACATAAAATTTTGATATATGGAACGCAAAACTTTGATTAAAGAAGAAAACTAAATAAGCAGAAGACAAAATGTTCTCCAGGTTTTGTGCCACTGCTGCATATACTAAAAACGAGCTGAAAGGCACATCTTTCCATTTTGCATATGCCTGCGTATGAAAATCTTATTTGTACCGTTGTTGTTGTTCCTGTTTCCCTCTGTTTGCTGTTCTGTTAAACTGCCCTTATCCCGACCCACCAGTTTCTGCCTCTTTCTTTTCATTCTCCTCCGCACGCCGGCAGGGGGAGGGGCGGCC
>Ga0065711_1011867_pt1 | contig 12047 bp, 11 predicted proteins | sample Hoacrofraction12_FD_59098 | JGI IMG/M metagenome (GOLD analysis project Ga0065711, IMG submission 59098) | Hoatzin crop microbial communities from Cojedes, Venezuela - Epithelial fraction 12 v2 (version 2) | ecosystem: Host-associated > Birds > Digestive system > Esophagus > Crop | place... | reverse complement strand
GACAAGGTCCTGTGCAGCCTGCTGTAGGTGACCCTGCTTCGGCAGGAGGTTGGACTAGATGACCCACAGAGGTCCCTTCCAACCCCTACTATTCTGTGATTCTGTGTGATTCTGTGACCCCGGGTGCAAAGCTGAGTGAGAAAGGGAAGAGGCGAACCAGGAGGGAAAAGAGTAGGAGGCGATGAGCATGGGGACGGGATTACACGCAGATGAAGAGGTGAGGGCAAGGGGCTTGAACTTTGTGTATCAGGAACCAGAAAGCCAATTAGAGGATCTGCGGGGTGGAGGCAGCGCAGCCAGCACAGCCCAGCTGCCAGGGCCTGGGGAGAGCGGCCAGGTCCACGGGCTGCGATACAGCAAGTGCCTGGAGGTGACGGCCACAGCGAGACCCGGCAGAGACAGACCCACCCAGAGACCCTGACAGACAGATGTCCAATGGCAGACTCCTGTCCCCGCACCCAACACCCTCCGCAGACCACAAACACTTCATGAACGTGCCCTGCTCCTGCTCGCAGGACACGTGCCCTCCTCCAGCCCGGCCAAACCAGCGAGGAAAAGCCGCTTTTCTCTCCCAAGATTACCACCCCGCGCCCTGCCAGCGTGGGAGTGAGGATCAGCGCCGAGTGAGGACACGGCGGGAGATCCCTGAGCCAGCCCCGGCCACCCACCCGCCCTCCCCGCGTTCTGCACGGGATGGGTTAGAGCTCCAGGAAGCCACAGGCCAGCAGAGCACCAGGGACCAGCAGCTTGGAAAAGGGCATTTTGGCAGCCGCAGGAAGCTTTGCCTGCGAGGAGAGGTTGAATTAACGGCGTTTGCCCAGCAGAAAACAGGAGAGGGACAGGGAAGGCCAGGCAGCACAGCTCCGTGCCGTGGGAAACAGAGATCCCAGGCAAGGTGGACGCTGGCCGAGCTCTCAGCAAAGGGTATTTGTGTCCAAGGCCAAAATCAGAATCAGTTGGTGGGACTGAGACCACGGTGTCCACGCAGCGCCCGCTGGCCACCCGGCGTGGCTTTGCTGCGGGTGGTAACCCCACGCAGCTTCCAGCACCAGCCACCTCTTCGCCGGCACTGAGTGTCTCCAGTCGTCTCTGCTGCTTCTGAGATCCAGCAAAGGGCAGAGATTTCAAGTTTCTTGCAGCAGGCTGTCCGGCTGCTAGGGCGATCTTCTCCAGATCAGCTGTCTGTGGGACCTGAAGAGAAACAGATTTCTTTCAAACTTGCTGTTACGGCCACCCAATACTGGATGAAGATCCACCGAGATGATATTTAAGTACATCAAAGCCTTGTCTCATATCTGAAAATCCTGGCGAAGATGACCCTATCACACCTCTCTTCCGAGCAAACTGAGATCCAGCTACCTGCCAAGGGTCTCCAGGAGCCCTCAGCCCTGAAGACTGCAGGGGGATGAGAGGAGCAAGACAAGATCCTGACTATATTCTTATTTTCCAAGCTAAAGCAGACACTTCTATAGTGCTTCAGAAGTAATTTTAGCTAACGAGACCGCACAGAAAGCAGACGCACCAGGCTGGAAACCACACGGGCAAACACTCCAAGCCTCATTTCCCTTTTGCTCAGTGGGTACCTGGGAAACCTCCTCGCCAGCTGAAGCGATGGGATTTAGCACTGGCCAATTCTGTGCTGGCAAAGCACCGTAACCCCTCCAACCATTCACCTGTTCCTGCTCTCATATTACTTCAACAGAAAACTAGACAGGAATCAGGTTAACACAACAACATCAAAAGAAGAAACAGAATTAAGACAGGAGGCTTAGTGCCTGTATCTCAGCAACTCCGCTGGATCCTTCCCGATGTGCTGCTGCATGGCCACGTGTGTCACCACCATGGCACGGTCTGCGAGGCACCGGCAAAGCCGTCTGCCCGGCAGCCAGCACCGCCCGGCCCAGAGGCAGGCGAGAATGCCGGCGCCGCGGGGACCCGGCACAGCCCAGCGCGTCTGCAGAGGCTCATCTGAGCAGCAGACCTGGCGCACGGGTCTACTCCAGAGCAAGGGCAGGGATGCAGCAAACGGTCACCTCCTCAGCTATCTGTAACGCCACCAAGCTTTATCCTTGAAAATAAAATAAATCCATTTTTCTTTCCAGAGTGACGTTGTTCTGGTATTAACAATAGCACCAAGACAGCTTACCCACCTCGAGAAGGGACTCGTCCAGTCCTGAGCAGCAGTGAAGAGTTTATCAGCTGTCCGTGCAAGGAACAGTCCAGATCCCGGGTTTGGGTTTGGCGGGGTTCTCAGAGGTGGCTGGATGTATTTTGCTTGGAGCAGAGAACCACCGTGACCCATGAAGGCAGAGAGAAATCCACATTCAGTCTGACCTGCTGCGAGTTTGCCCAGCAAAACCCACTCGGTGCCCACCAGAGCCCCGAGACGTTGGCAGGACACGTGCTGCTCCCGCGGCACCACGGAGTAACGCCCAGCCCTCTGCTTGGTTGCAGGACTCCTCCTGGGAAAAATGGGCGAGCGAGGAACTCCGCTGGTGAACGTCTGCCAGTGTCTGAACGAAGCAGTCATGAAGATCGTCTCGATGGCAGTCTGGTAAATGTTTTGATTGATTCAGTTCTCTTCTCACCTGCTATCTACTGGTCACGCCGGTCACACATCCACAAGCTCCTGTTGTGAGCACTGGTACCACACGGTACCAAATACTGTAATAACTGTTGTGTAGTGGTTCAATGCTTGCTGCATCCTCATAAATACCTTTTTATGCTTATTCTTGGCAGGTACTTCCCCTTTGGCATTGTATTTCTCATCGCTGGAAAGATCCTGGAGATGGAAGACCCATCAGTCATAGGGCAGAAGCTGGGGCTATACGCCATCACAGTAGTGTCAGGGCTAGTCATCCACGGACTCGTTCTGCTACCTCTGCTTTTTGTGCTCATCACCAAGAAAAACCCCTTTGCTTTCATCCAGGGGATCCTGCAGGCCTTGCTGATAGCCTTGGCTACCTCTTCCAGGTATGAAACCGCGGCTGAAAGACGCTGAGCACCCCTCTGGCTTAGCCGCGACAGACGCGGCCGTGCGTACGGCCAGGCGACCTGCGGGAGAACAGGGACAATTCGGGCAGGGAAGAATCAGGCTCCAGCACTGCTTGGGATGCGGTCGCTTCCAGTTCCAGCAGCTAGCGGGATGCTTGGCATGGCCCTGGTCCTCGGAGCCGGCCAGCTCGCGTCGCTCCTCCGCTCGCCCTCTCCTGGGGTCTTCCCAGAGCAAAGCAGCAACACGGGCGCGTGCATGTCCTTAATTGCTGCAGACAGTTTTCTTTCAAAGAATTCAAAACCAGACTGTTGTAGGTGCTTTATAAAACAGCCTGGGGTTATGATCCTGGGTTTTAACTGAAAAGATCAAAAGCTCTTCTGAACACTTCACTGAAAATCTTAAATCAGTTCCTGTGTATCCCAAGCTCCTCCACACAAAAGCATTGTCTACTTTGGTAAAATTTTATAATTTTAGATTGTTTTTCAATAGGAATAAAATAGATAAAAATATACTTTATAACAATGAAGAAACTTCACATTAGAAACTACCATCCTTTCTGGAAGACACACAAATTCAAGCATTCCTTAGGAACTGTCTGACCAGGCAAAGGGCTTTGCTGGCCTCCACCTAGGATGGCACCTCCCCCCCGCAGCACCCACCCACACAGGTCTCTTCTGCTGCGCTCCACCACCCGCTGTCCTCTGGAGCGGGTCCCCAGCTCTGCCTCCACCAGGCTGCCTCCCCTCTCTGCCCGCTCCCGCCAGCCGGGCTGCCGCTCCGCAGAGGGCAGAGCCCGCTCCGTGCCAGGGGCCGGGGCACCGCGCTGTGCAGCCAGCCCCTCTGGCACAGCAGCCCCCAGCTCCAAGAGCCGACCGCAATCCCGCTGACTTCTTAGGGAGAATTTCTTTCCTGCAAGAGTGGGCAGGTGTTGGACCAGGCTGCCCAGGGCAGTGGAGTCCCCATTCCTGGAGGGGTTCAAACACCGTGTGGATGTGGCACTTGGGGATGTGGTTTAGCAGGCATGGGGGTGTTGGGGTGATGGTTGGACTTGATGATCTTGGAGGTCTTTTCCAACCTTCAGGATTCTATGATTTTCCGTGCTCGTCTCCTTTCTTCCATCAGTCTTCGTCCTGCACGTCCTTCTCCCGACTCCCGCGTGACAGCTCACGTCGTCATGCTGGGCAGAAAAAGCAGGGCAAGGTCAGGGGGTGCAGGAGCCGAGGTGGCTGCTCCCCGCATGTGCGGGGAACAAGGGGGTCTGCAAGGACCCCCAGCAGTGCTCCAGGTGCTGCAGGATTGACGTGGGGGCCAGGGAAGTACCACAGGCCGGTAACCGCCGCACAGAGCTGCTCACGGAGAGCGGCTCATCCTGCAGCCGCAGCTGACCGACCGCTTGGCGAGATACGCGCGCTCCCCAGGCAGGGCACGCTGAGGAAACTTCAGCTGCCACAGTAATTTGTAGAACATTGCTGCTGCACTTACCTCCAGGAGGACTCGTATTTCTCTACCATCATGTTAATCCCTATTGATAAAGCTCAACGCAGACGACAGAGAGAATTACTGATCACTGCTTGCTCTGCAGCTCAGCCACCCTGCCCATCACCCTGAAGTGTCTCCTGGAAAACAACGGCATCGACAGACGCGTGGCACGCTTCGTCCTCCCCGTCGGGGCCACCATCAACATGGATGGCACGGCGCTCTACGAAGCGGTCGCTGCTATCTTTATCGCCCAGGTCAACGAATACGACTTGGATTTGGGACAAATTATAACGATAAGGTAAATGTTTCTTTGCAGCAGCTGAATTATTTCTCTCTATTCGTATTTAGAGACGACAATAGATATATTTTATTATAACGACCTCTCACGCTCTTCGTGCTTGGCAGAGGTCCTGCTACAGCGGCGTGAGCTTTGCTGGGCAGCTGCGGAGCAGGCCAGGGTGCAGCAGGCACCAGCCCCCCGCGCCAGGGAGGGCTCGGGCTCTGCACCCACAGAACTGGCCGCAGAATCACGGACTCTGCCTGCAGGCAGAAGCCGGCCTGCGAACTAACAGCACGGCTAGAGCCCAGCACCTGCGGCTGCAGAGGGACGATCTCAGCACAGCAGGGCTGGCATAGGTGTGATTTACTCCCCTTCAGCAATGGAATACCCTCATTTTATACGCGGGGAAATACAGCACCTACCTCGATAAAAATAAGTAAGCACAGGTGCAAATCTTTCGCAGTTTTATGCAGGGGCTGCCTACCCTGGGACACAGAGGGTCTTGCGTGAGCACACAGCCAGCCGGACCTGCTGCAAGCCCCCCGCCACGCGGTGCCCGGGCAGAGGCTCAGGCCAGCACCGGGGAGCATGAGGTGGAGGCAGCCAGGTCCGATCCAGTGCTCCCACAAGGGAATAACTCACTTTGCCAGGTAAACATGCTTCCTTTTTTTTTTTCACCCACAATAATTACGCAGCCGCCTTCTCTCCGCAGCATCACAGCAACAGCAGCAAGCATCGGGGCAGCCGGGATCCCCCAGTCCGGCCTCGTCACCATGGTCATCGTGCTGACTTCTGTTGGGCTGCCGACTGACGATATCACACTCATCATCGCCGTCGACTGGGCTCTGTAAGTATGCTCCAGAGGCAACGTGACGGGCGGGTGCTAAGAGCCAATTCGCAGTGACATGTCCGAAGCAGCTCTCAGGGAGGCAGGCAGAGCGTAAGGGATCACAGAACAAGGCTGGAGCAGAGCGTGAGACTCTTCATTTCCGATTATTTTACTGAAATAGCCCATGATAACCATCAGCAAACAGTCCACTAAAGGAGCGTTTGACTTGAGGTGTTTCGGTTCCACGGTGCCCGTCGCTGTCTAGGGCCTCATTCAGGACTGTACGTGGAAGAAGCGGTGCTGGTCTTCAGCTGCTCTCTCAAGTGAGGTCCCCAGTTTGAGATACCAGCTTGTCCTCATCCTTTAGCTAAATTCCTGTCTGACTCTGTAACACGTCTTTGTTGGAGGTCTCAAATAAGTAACAATACCTATCTTTCTGAAACACATATAATTTATATTTTTAAGAGATCAAAAGAATGCTACTTTCCTCTGTACTGAGAGGTAGGAAAGGAGGAAAGCAGGCGTGTAGGCTTGTCTTCACAAGGCGCTACCGCGTACGGCTGCTAGTTCAAGCATTCCCTAGAAACACCCCAAGTCCCAGTCCTCTCCAAGCTGCCCACTCTGTGACCCACGGAAGATGGGCAGCACAAGAGTCAAAGCGAAGTGGTGGATGGTAAAGTACCTGTTTTGGTGGAATATTATCCCTGGAAGAGGAACAAGCTTGGAAAAGCAGGGTGAAGGGTATCTGGCTTCACACAAGGAGAAATTAAAATTAGCCAGAAAGATGCTAAGAACAAGAAGAGAGTGATAAAAGGGGTGGAAACATGCGATTCTTTAGGAAAAAAGCACAGTCTCTGGGAGTGGGGGGGAATCAGAGAAACCAACAATAAACCATAAACCACTGGTAATGATTTACAGGGTGTGCTCGTCCAGTTTGCTGTTTCTATTGCTGAAACACGGGCATTTTCACAATTAAAAAGCAGAAAGGAGAGAGAAGTAGATGTCACATCCAGCTAGGAGGCAAAGCACGAGCCGGTTGCACACCAAACCACAGCAGAAAACGAGACAGTCGGCTCTGGAACCGAGGTAGCGAAACCCCCTCTCGCATCTAATAAGCAACTTCTCTCACAAACCCGTGTCACCAGAACCACAGCATCACCGGAGTTGCTACAAGTAAGCATGGCATTTGTAAGGACGGCAGCAACACGAAGGCCGTCCCCCTCCCAGCCAGACCGTCTTCATCTTGACGGATGTGGCCCAGCTTGATCTTGAGACAAAAACTGATGCTCGATTACTTTCGTCACAGACAAACAGCAGCCCAACTCACACAGTCTGTGGAACGTCCCGTTTTAAAGTACTAAGATTAAAATGCAGCAAATTAACCAGGTGAAAAAACCAGGCAGAGCAGACGCTGACTTCCACAGAACTGACACAGGGGTTGTGGTCCGCCCTTCGCAGCCACCCTGGACAGGGAGGGAGCAGCACCGAGGATCCTGGCTGCTCTTCTCTTTCTTTCACATCAATGGAGATTGACTTCTCAGGTTAAACTTGTAAAATGGGAACACAACACAAGTTCAGTCTCCGGCCACGGCTGGGCACCCAGCACTCCCCCAACCCAGCACCTTGCCCCGATGCGAGAGCTGCCGGGGCTGGACAGCCCAGGTTTTCTCCCCAGAACTCCGGGGGTGTTAGGACTCCCCGAGGCAGCTCTCACCCCCACACTGAGCGAAGACGCTGCTGCTGCCTCCGGGGGGGAGCAGCGCGGCCAGCTCTGCGCGCTAGGAAGACCAAGGCGATGAGATGGAAGCAGCCTCGTCGCCTTCACGGCTCTGGGCTCCCAGAGACCTCCCATGGGCCGTTTTCCCCTCTGTATTTGCAAGAACAATACCGCACTTCTCACCTTGCCGTTAGCAAAGCCAGCGGTAGCGACATTCACGATGGAGGGGGACACATTGCAAAGCCATAAACAACTCTGGGCACGTTGGCTGTGGCCACCAACTGCATCCTCATGGCTCTCTCTCATCTAGGGACCGATTTCGAACTATGACCAACGTCCTGGGCGACGCTCTGGCTGCTGGCATCATAGCACACGTCTGCGAGACGGACTTTGCCCCGAAGCCCCCCACGGTAGGTACAGCTTGTCTGGGAGAGCAGGGGAACGAAGGAGAGGGAATGACTGCACAGACACAGCGCGTGCGCTCACCCAAGAAATTATTTTCCTTTTTGCAGGAAGATCCAGCAAGCAGCACAGACAAGTTTCCTTCTGTAGAGACTTCGCATCTGCATCCCAAAGAGAACGTGATCGAAATGATTGAAGAAACTCTGTTTGACCAGACCAGAGTCCATTACAACATCTGCCAGGTGTAGACCACAGCACTCCTGCGCCCAGGAATGGCATCTGGGTGCTGAATGCTGACCTCGCGACGGCGTAGGTGGATGCTCTGCAAGATAAACGCCTTACCTGGCACCAGTGGAAGAACCCTCTCCCTCCTCCGCTGACTGTGGGGCTCTGGCTGTGTGGGGAAGGAGCCCGCTCCTCCCCGCAGCCACGGACACAGCCGCAGCCCGCTGCCTCGACGCTTCTGCAGCAGCTGGGACCTGGAGGTTTCACGACTCTCATTTTTCAAGCCCAGTTCTTTTCCAACGTTAGGGAGGTGAGCAGGTACTGGAAAACTGGGACTGGACCAGATGGGAAAGCAGTAGAGACGGGACAAAAATCTGGCACCTGAGGTCAGTAGCCCTTAACCACCGGCCAGGCTGCACGCTGCAAGGTTTTATTTTCTTTACTATAGAGATTATTTTTTTTAAATCATTGCTTTTTTTTTTATTACTAGGTCCTCATCTAAAAATTAAGATTAAATGAATTTTTGCCTAGAGCTCAAAATCCAAGTGGGACATACCTGGATTTCCCCGCTGTTCCACAAAGCCAGGACAGCTGGCGGAACTGTTCCACTCCACGGGGACAGCGAGACCCGTTCCCACGGCAGGGACGGAAGGACCAGCTGTACGCAGGCTTTTGCTGGCTGTTTTACTACAGCGAAACTCATTGACCGGGCCACATTGCAACCGCGTTGGTCTTCCCAGCGACGGATCCATCCCCAAGGTCAAACTCCCGTTACAGCCTTAAACCCCGGGCCTCCCAGGGCAGCCTGCTCCGCAAAGCCTCTCACGCCGATGGCTCAGTCGCTGAACCCCTCTCTGTCTGAAATGCCACCTCGCCCCTTTTCTCCCTCCTGCTTTGTCGCTGTGTTGTGGAAGCAGCTCAGACTCCCACTGTCACCACTCACCTGCTCTCCAACCACACATTAAGAAAGTTTCCTGTGCATAATCCTTCATGCTGGAGTCAGGGGGTTTAAAATATTTTCTAATTTAGAAGAAACATTAATTCCACCTTTGCTAAATGAAAAGCAGAAGTTATTAAATATCATAAACCAGGTTTTGCACAAAAACTAGTCTTCTCCTCCCTATTAACTTCAAAAAGCCTTCAGAGAACCAGAGTCATGGTCAAGGTGAGCTGGAGGGGCTGCTGCTAGCTCTGGCTGCTGGCACTTTCCTCCTAGGTCAGTTCGGTTTTAACGCCGCCCGAAACACAACTGTCCCGCTGTTCTTCAGTAGGAGCAGCTGAGTCTTCTGCAAAAAGCAAGACAATCACATTGCAAATCACGAGATCTTTGCTGCACCCCAGGCCACCCCTCCCTCCCCGGACCGGGGACCCCAGCGCCGCTCGCTCCCACCAGCGGCCTGCACCCCCAGACACAGCCGGGGCAGTGGCCGGCTCTGAAGCGCGTCGTCCCAGGGTCGCCATTTACAGTGGGCCAGACGCCAAGGCTGTTCACCAGACCAGTCCGGACGCCGGCTTTACGGGGCAGTCGCCGGTGCCTGGCAGCGCCCAGGTCCCTCGCGGGCTGCCCCAGCCAGCACAGGCACCGAGCGGCAGCCGAGAGGAACCCGGCCTTTCACACCCTCCCCCGCCATTACAGAGCTCTGGGCACTACAACACAGAACCTCCCTCCTGCCATGACAGGCAGGGCTGAATGTCCCGGCAGAGGTTTCCTAGGGCAGCGGTGGGGACGCGGGCTGAGTCTCCGGGCAATCGCCCACACCACGGGGCTCTGCCTTCTGCAGGCAGCCGGCTTTTCTCCCCTGCCTCCAGAGGCTGCAGTCCTACAATAACGGCTTCCAACAGCACATCCTCAAGCCCACTGCGACTGGAGAACAAACTATTACTGACAAAGTGGAATATTATATCTCAGGAATAAATCTAGAGCTGGTGAAACAAACACAACTCCGCGTGGCTTGCCTCAGGAGCTGCAAGTCCTGTGGTTTATCAGGTGTGGGGAACATCTCGCATCTGGAGAGATCCATCCTAGCAGAGAAGTTTTGATTTGTGAAATCAGCAGCGAGGAGGATGTTCTAATAAGGTTAAAAAAAAGTGTCACGTCAGAGACAACACGGCCTCGTACCCTGTGATAAATACAGCGAGAGAGCTTCAGCCACTCAGCAGCCTCAGGACGGGGCTGTAATCACTTCCCCCTCTAACAGGATAAAACAGGGAAACAAAAGTAATTCAAATGCCCCTCAAAGTCTGTTTGTGGTCTGGTAAAAAGCGAAGACACCATCATTGATGTGAAAAAGCCAAAGGCAGCAAGGATAATCCATCTTCTTCAGCCGCAAACAGGCACAGAAGAGGCTGCTCAGCACCTTCCAACAGGAAAAAGAGATTGTGGACAAGTTGAAGCAGCAGATTTACCGAGTGCCCAAGTAGCCAGGAAAGTATTCACTGCCTCAGCTGATGCCCTTGGGATGGCACCACCTCAACCCCACTTGTATTTTCAATAATCTGCTGCCGGGGGGACCGTTTACACCAGTTTTTGTCTGCTGCTCAGCAGCGTCAACCTGCCCACACCGAAAGCAGGCAGGCACCCGTCTAACCCCAAAACGTCGGCACGACTTTATGTACAGAGTAACAAAAACTTCTAGAAATCTCTTCTGGAAATCTTGTGTCCCTCAACCACCGAGAAGACCAGAAAGCAGCAGAAAGTCTGGACAAAGCCCCTGGGCACCATCTGAAGGTGCTTTACTCTGCCTGGACTATACTGGGGAGCACCGGGGCTGGGGGGAGGCAAAGTAACCCACGGTCCACACCGGGCAAATGGGGCATCTCGCTTAGCAAACTGAAAACTGCCTATTCAGCCTGAAAAACAGTCGAATATGATTAAATCCTCCTGACGGATACCCTGCACCTTCATAGGATTTCAGACTATTTTCCCAGATACCCGTAAGGAAGAAGCTGCCTCTCTCCGTTCTAGCAACGCACACCTCAATTCACATTTCCACGCGATCAGAGACTGCGCAGGCAGCGCAAGGCACACCTACTGAACAGACAACGAAATCCGGCGCACAGCAAGAATGTAAGCTCCAGAGCTCAGTTCCTTCCTTGGAAATCGTTCCCCTTACAGATATAAAAATCTCAGCTGACACTGTGATGCAGAGTATGGCTTGTGTCTGTGACACTGCAACAGCCACTGGGGAAAGGAACTTGGCTGTTACACAACTATTATTTCCACTGAGTAAAACACCACCACAGAAAGCTACTTCCACAAACTAAAACCCCCGCGAAATATTTCTGGGTTTTGTGGTTATTAAACAAGCGGAAAATGAGCAGCAGCCCCTGGCTGGATGGCACCGCCCAACCCCCGGCAGCAAACCCACCTCCTGGGCCACCCGAGCTTCGGCGAGGGAACGGCCCCTCACCCGCGGCGGTGCCGGACCGGAGGCTGTGACTGACCACAGGCGCCAAGCTTACAGGCATCGGCATCAGACTGACCCTCGGCTCCAGCGTGAGCTTTACACGGGAGACAGCAGCTCCCTCCCGTAGCCCACGACCACGCTGCCTTCATCGCCAAAAACGGGTCCCTGTCTGCGCGATGAGAAGTCTTCCAGAGCACGAATTAGTCTTACGCAGCTGAATTTAGAAAAAAGTGGTGAGTTTTTATAAGGGACTTTCAATTCTGTTTTTAGATCTTTCTAGGATTTATGAACAGGGTGGCGACAGCAGCAGCGGAGCACGGTCACGCTGGAAATGCTGTGTGTACGGTCGGCAGAGCGCTGCCGCCTTCCTGTCCTCCAGACCAAACCCTGCACTGGCCTGGGCTCCACTGAAAAAACAACAAAATATCTCCATGTAGTAGCATGTGGCAAAATAAAATATAAAATAAGAAATGTGAAAAACAGCCCAAACCTCCCTTAATTTAAAATGCTATCGGTTTCAAAATTACTCCGTGCAAGTTTCTAGAACAACTTTTTGAAAATTCCATTCCACCAGAAGTTCTGAAAGTCTTTATTTAAATCTACCAAAACAACAGGCTTCTCTGCAAAAGCAGACTTCCAAAGTAGCTCTAAGTGATACACAAGGCTTAGCTACCTCCAGGCTTTTCCCCCCCCTTTTCACTCCCCCTTTCTTC
>Ga0065711_1011493_pt1 | contig 12047 bp, 12 predicted proteins | sample Hoacrofraction12_FD_59098 | JGI IMG/M metagenome (GOLD analysis project Ga0065711, IMG submission 59098) | Hoatzin crop microbial communities from Cojedes, Venezuela - Epithelial fraction 12 v2 (version 2) | ecosystem: Host-associated > Birds > Digestive system > Esophagus > Crop | place... | reverse complement strand
GAATGTCAGAATCTGCTCTGCAGTTTGTAGCAGAGGTTGTGAGCTAGAGCACGTGCCTGTGTCGGGGCACCTTCACCAGGGTCGCCTCTGCAGAAGTCGTGTCTGAAAGGCATTTAGTGTTTCTGTTCTGGCGCTGAAGATCTGATTAAACCATATTCTGTTTTGAAGGAATTGAAAATATACGTGTTAATTTAATAGATGGCTTCTCTTGGTTGCAGGATTCATCCCTGTTAGAGACATCATTCAAAAATTATCTGTTGCGGTTGAAAAAATAATTCCAAGATACCTGGATTTGTGCAAATGGCTGTGAGTGGCAAGTCTTCAGTTTCGTTCGTGCTTTGTTACTGGCGTGCCCCCAAAAATAATCCTTTCTTAATCAGGGCTTGTTTCTCCTGTCAGGTTATTGTTCACCAGGATATATGAAGCAACAAGAGGGCATGTTCTTGATTTCCAGAAGTTAAGCTAACCGTCCGCTGCTGACAGCCCTGTTAAACCAGAGCAAGTTGAACGTTGAAGTCATAGAGCTTTATATCAGCTCTATCATTCTGGCAGAGCGGATGCTTTTCCTTTCCTCCCACCCTGTGAATTCCTTCCCCAGTTGAATGTCGTAACGGGACAGGAAGGAGGACAGGCGGGTGGACAGACACACTGGTGACTGACAGACTGACGAGGTCGGCGCAGACCCCAGCTCTCTGTTACGGTTTTCTGTTCCCTAATGAAAGTCAGAAGCGTGGCAGTCTTGGAGATCACACTCCTCCGTGTCCTGTTCCATCTGCCTCTGCCCCTCTGTAGGCTGACGACCTGCTAATTCGTCACAGGGAAAGCACTGCACAGATTCATCACTTAATACAGCACAGCGCTTCGATAGCCAAAGCGCTGCGTACCTGCTAATTAACAGGAACTCTGTTTGGACCGTTGCAAATTAACGCGTATTTTATTTCCCAGTGTGTGTTTGACAACACAGGCGGCAGAAGAATGGCTGCCGTATGGGAAAAGGGACAGGGAGCACAAATCTCTGTCTGCTGACACGACCTCAGGTGTCCGAACCCCCCAGGCTTTTGCTTTCCTCTTCCTCTTGGGCTTCCTCAGATGAACCCCTCGGCTCTGCTGCTGCTGAGGAGGGCATTGCTGCTGCTGGAGAGCAGGAGAGGAAATTCTCTCTGGAGGTGGTAGGTGAAAATGCACTAAGTCGATAAAGATGCCCCACATCAATCTGTAAATGTGACCCAATAAATCCAAAGTGAGGTTTTTTTTTCCCCCCCTTCTTGAACAAGTTGCTTTTGTTCTTCAGGTCCGGGTGTCTTTGCACGTCCACGTTGTAAGCAGGCATAATCTAGCCAAAGTAGGAGATACCGATCTAAACTCGAGCAGCATCTGGCACTTTATTTAGCAGGAGAAGTAAATCAGTAGGGTTGCAGCGTACGTCTCTGCTATCGTATTGCTGTGCTGAAATGAGTCATTTTGACTTTCTTATCTGTACCCTGGAAACCTGTGTCCTTACACAGGAGCTCTGTGCACTATGCCAGAAAAAAAAATGAAGTAAAAATAAAAAGATTATATCTGTTACTCACCAGTTGGTGGTTTCTTCTGTGCTCCTGCCCAGTTAATGCCGTAAAGTTTATTTCCGTTAGTTGTATTATTGCTTTCTATCTGCTTTTCCCCAGGGCACTTATGCAATGTCAAAGCACCAAATCTATTTTTATGAAATAGCCCTGTAAAAAAAAAATTTAAAAAAAATTAAAAGGACAGCAAGAAAAAAAGGTGATGGATTAGACCTTAAAGCATCAGAACAGCTCCTTAGACTCCTTTCTGCCACCGGCTTAATTTGAAATGTTTGGTTCCTTTGTCCCCTGGTTTTCCATGGTCTGTTTTATTACCACGTTTATTACAGCGTCCACCTAACGCTGCCGTAAGTGCGAGGCTCTGGAAGTGGCTTTGTGGAGGAGGTGGTGAGGAGCTGGGTAGCTCCATGAGGCCGGGGGTCGGTGCCCATGGGATTGGGAGCCAGCCCTCCACCGTCTCGCTCCGTTTCGGTGGCTGTCGCACCCGGCAGAGCCCACGGCTCGGCGCGAGGGCACCTGCGGATCTGCTGCCGGCCCCAGGTTGTGAGCTTTGTGAAGTTACAAATGAAAACAAATATCCCTGTGAAAGAGCAGAGGTAGAATAGCCCGGTGGGTCCTTCGGAAACGGAAAGAGGAACGCGGAGGTTTGCAGCTGTGTGCAGAAGCGGTCGCTCAGCTCTCCGGTTGTGTTGCACACGCAGCGTAGCCAGCAGAGAGGCAATGGTTTGGAACAAAGATGTCAAACTGGGATCCCAGGGTTTATTTTCCCCCCAAAGCTGTGATTTATAGATACTCTCTCACCAGCCAAAGGTCACATTATGACGGCATCCCAAGCGATAACCCCATCCAAGAGGCGCAGCTGCAGTCCACCCCAGCTCTCAGGCAGGTTAGATGCCAGGGATATAATGAATGGGGCAAGCGAACACGTGGAAGTGGAGGGTGGTTTTGTGCAGATCAGTTTGCTTTTGGACGGCACAGTTTATCCACCACAGTTAAAAAAAAAAGAGTCATAAAAACATTTCACTTTGAAGCCGCAGTAGTGTATGTGGTTTTCCATTTATCCACGTTTAGGAGGTGTTAAATGTACTGGAACACAGCAATAACCACAGACTGCGGCTGTGTCCCAGCCTGAACTCATTACGGCAGTAGGTGCTAAACCCAGAGACTCCGGCTCCTTTCCGTGGGTCCTGCCCGGAGGGTGGGGGTGCTTTAACCCGGGCGAAGAGCTACACTTTAGTTTGAAACTAATGCTCCTTGCTGGAGGTATCCAACGTGGAATGCCTCCAAACCACAAAGCAGTCCCAGCCTTCCCGTGCTCTGACACTGCCAAGTCCCGCTCGGTTTGGACCACCTTGCTCTGGACAAGGAGCATCTCCGTGGGGTTTCAGAGGAGCGTTCAGAGCCTTGAGTGGAGCTTTGAAGCAGGTGATTCATTTTCGATGCGTTAAACTTGGCAGTCCCCACCCTATTGTACGTCCCTATTTGACGTCCTGCGGCTGCCTTGGCTCCAGAAGAGCATTAGCGTATTTTTTTTGTAAAATTAGATATGCCAAAGGCTCAAGTCCTTAACTATATGGATCTGATTTATAGCATTGCTTGACAATCTTGAAGCTGTTCGGTGTTACCTATCAGCTCTGTTGATGCATTTTAAAGCAGAAAGGGAGGCAGTTTGCTAATCCAGTGTGCAGCTTGGTAAAAACTTTAAGCTTTCTTTGGAAGCAGTAGCTTTCTGTTACCCTTGGAGCTCCCCAACTTCCCCTAAAATTACGATGATTTCTTCTGAATCCTGGAAAGCTTTAAATTCTGAGCGTACCTTACGCCAGGCTTTGCTTCCTCCTGGCTTCGGCACACGACTGCAGCAGAGGTGACTTTGAGCAGGGCTTGCTGGGATGTAGAAACGCAGGTTTTCCTCGCAGCAGGATGAAATCACTGCTTGCTCTCTGGAGCAGCTAGCTCCTACGTCGGGCTCTCCAGCGTGGATGTCGGGATGTCAGGGACGGGGGAAGCAAAGGAAACAGGCTGCAGCACCGAGTTAGTTAGAGCTGAAAGCTGGTGTTGACATTTGGCCTTGTTTAGGAGCTTCAGAGGAGGGATTCTGAAAAGAGATGGAGAAAGACGCCTTCAGTCTTTTTCAAGTCGGATAAAACCATCTTAGAGACACCATTAAGAAAAGAGCTATTGATGATAACGGCTGGTAAAGATGTAGCTGAATCTTTATTCAGCTGGAGAACTACCGAGCCAAGAGAGCCAACAAAGTTGGGTTTGTGTTTGACCTTTTTGATTTCATCTGAAAGGGCTGGGTTTGTGTGAGGTTTGGCTGGAGAGCTGGGGCCCGCGTTGCTGCCTTGGGAAGGGGGTAAGGTTTGGGCAGCGGGGAGTAACCCAGCTGAGGAGAGCGCTCGGACTGTATCCCAGCACGTCCGTTTAATCAGATAATCAAATCCTGGCATCTGCAGCCCTCTTAACAATGGAGACAAAAGTTCAGCCAGGCATATTAACCCCTTAATTAATAATCCCGACACTGAACTATTCTGCTGTTACCCATTAAGCTTCCGCTGGCATTGATGGAGCACCAGGACACGCTGGACGTGGTGCGTTCGGTGGAACCGGCCAGCGGTGCCTGGGTGGTGCTGGTGCGTGGCAGATGCGACTGCTGCGGTGTTCGCCTGAAAGTCAGGTTTGTTCTGCGTCCTTCTGCGGGGTCTGTTGCCTGACTCCCACCGATACAAACTTCCAAACAGCGGTTGTAGCTACGCTGGCTTCTCCCTGCCCTTGCAGACGGCAGCAAAGTCTGCCTTGGTCCCCAGATCGGCGGCGTGTCACGGCGAAGGAATCTCCGTTTTATCAGTGATCTATGATTCTCTGAGGTGACATGAGAAGATGCTCTGCTATCCAGATAAAATCCCTTCAAGGGGAACGGCAGAAAGCCGTGTGTTCGGAAGGGGTCACTGTGATAAGTGGAGCCCTCTCGTCACTGGAGGGACACCAAAAAATGAAACAGCCCATTCTGAAAAATTATGTCCTATGCCCCGTCCAGCAAAAGTACAATATACGAATTCTAGGTGAACTGAAGCGTGAGCAATGTGGTCACTGATGTGGCTCATGACCTTTAATTGCTTTTGAATTTTTAGATGCTATAGAGTGTAGTGCGATACCCTGAATGTGACAAAAATGTAGTGTTTCACCTCGCAGATGATCCAGACTGTAGCCTGCCACATTCTTTTGCATTAGGACATAATACTATGTTCTTCTTTGAAAGAAGCAAAATTAAGTTGAGCCAAAGCTTGTAATTCAGCTGGCTGCTACTCAGCTGAAATTTCAGGGCGAGAGTCAAAAGCAGAACAAGGATATTGTGGTTCTGACTGAAGCCCAGAGCTGTGCGGGAGGGCTGGCAGCACCCTGCGAAGAGTCTGCGCAGCGCCGAGGTCCGGCGCAGCGCGGGGCTGGGTCCCCGTTGGTGGCTCCAAGCCGGTGGCACCACGGGCAGTGAGGCTGCTCAGGAGCCTGCTGCTACTCAGCAGAGGCAAACGTGGGCACTTCGTGTTTGGTGTCATGCACATGATACGAGTGGGATTTAAGCAGCACTTAGGCCCTGTGCAATATTTTTTTAGCTATACCTTCTCCACTCCGCATTCTCTGATAACTGTTTTTTTTTTTAAAAACCGTCATGCTGTTACTTTCCCGGACGCAGTACTGGAAGGTGAGGAGAGTTGTGGCTGGAGGGCAGAGCTGTGTCCCTGTTCGTGCGCGGTGTCGGCGCGCGGGGAGCATCGGTTTCCAGCGCAGGACCAGGAGGACTCGTTGCGTGCTGGAGTGAGCTCTTAGTGTCTCCTCTGCTCTTAGGAGACGCAGCAGACAGGGCTTCCCAGAAGAGCGCTGAATTGCAAATGCAAATTCCTACCAAAACTGCATTTTTATGCTGTATCTTTCATCTTTTATGTAACTCTCAGTGTCTGTCCCTCTAAGAAAGTAATGCTCTCTACCATACACTAATAGCAGAGAAAGTCAAGGGAACAATAAAGGAAATCCTTTGTTGTCTCAAAAAAGACAGTCGAAAGCGTGAAAGAGTCACCAGTGCTGCTCTTTTCTAGGTCTTAAAAACATAGACTTCTTGCTCAGAAAGATCCATGAAAACGATGAAAGTGTTGCTACAAGCGGCGTGCCGTCCCCCTGTTCGGGTGCTGTAGGTGACCATGAACACCGACCTGATCGCCGAGCGGGCTTTGGGATTGGCCACGACGTAGGATTCCGTAAATAACGTTGAGCATAAAAATGAGATTCTACTCCAGAAAACTCTTTAATCTCCCTTGTTTTTATGGATCAGCAAAGGTGTCAGAAGTTTGACACTCTAGATAATTGAGCTCTTGCATTTAGAGCACAGCCTACAAATAGCGGCAACTTTGCTTTGAAATAGTCTTCCTAAACTTTGGTTTGGCAATTAGCATTTCAAAAGGTTGCAACTATGTAGCTGCCATCGCCTAATGCACAGTGTGAATCAAATGTAAGGATTAATAGTGCAGCACTAAAAACAGCCATAAAATCTACCTGCGGTGGAAGTGTTCCTGCTACCTCTCTAATAGATGGAAATCTCGAGCCGCGTCTCCATGGCTCAGAGCTGACAGCAGCCATCCTCAGCGTGGGGTGGGAGGGAGGGGACGTCCACCTCCCTGCAGACACCAGACCCCCTGCCTGGACCTGCCTTCCAGCCCGGGTGAGTGCTGCGAGACGTAGACTGACTGGCACGAGAAAAGCATCAAGGAGTTCCCCATCGCAGGACGTCGTTGGGCACTGCTAGGACAGAAAAGCAGCAACTCCTCTCCCTCCGTGCCCGCGTCGCAGGCACGCGTGCTGCCGGGAAGCTGAGCCAGCCCAGCAGGGAGCCGGTTGGCAGGGGTTTGGTGAGACCCATCGTTTCTGCAGCTCTGGGCCTGCCGAAGTCAGGGACAGCGTCTGTTTGGGCCCTGTTGGGAACGGAGCGAAGTCAGCGCCATGGATTTTCTCAGCCGTCTCTGACGTCGTCGAGGGCGTTCTGAAGAGGCCGTCCGAACAACGGGGGTTCTCCACCTGCAGAGGAGAACGAGAGGTGAACATGGCAGACAAGACCCACTCGGTCGCGCTTCCACGCTAGCCAGGGATTCAAGGGTTTGTCTTCGAGGGTGTTCACAAACTGATCAATAAACCACGCATTCAGAAGACAGAAGCAACACCCGATCAAGGCTAAAGCCCCCCCGTGCCTGTGCTTGGAGGGAGACGAAGCCGTTGGTGTGCAGTGGTGGAGCGTGCCGACGCGTGCGCGGGTCCGTGGAGGAAGCCCCGGCGTCCCTGCTCGCGGGGAGCGGAGCCCGCGGCCGCTGCGCCGCGCTGCCGAGGGCTGGGGAGAAGCACTCGTCCTGGGGGGCTGCTCCCTCTCCGTTAAATGAGTGCAAACAGCAGGGCTTTTCTTTCCAGCTCACTCTGTGATAGCTCGGGTTAGTCAGAATGAAATCTCTACTTGGGGTGGAATTAATATGAGATAGTAATGGTGATTAGGTAATTAGCAACTACCAAGAGTATTTAACCTTCCTGGTGACAGCGTGTCTGACATCACCTGAGCTCGTGCAGACTCTGTGAAAAGAATTAACAATTTTAAATTACATCATTTAAGTTGTTAATTATGAAATACAAATGGGCCTAGAAATAATGGCAGTGGTGCCCGGTATCCTGGTGGTTTCTCCACCTCTGCATATCTTAAATCTGTGTGTTTTCTGTCTTCCGTGTCATTATAAAATGGAAATAGGACCGCAGGCATCGAAGGACACCTGCTCTGGTGACCGCTGGCTGCTCACACTGTTACCCCTGCTCCCATGAACGAGCAGAAGGGGAAATTTCCTTTCCGCTCCCTTCACCTGAAAATTCCATTGATGCTGAAATGTTACAGTGGCCAAGTATTTTGATCATTTTTTCTCAGTGCTGGCGTTTTCCTTTGGAGCAATATTCATCTTGCTCGGTGATGTTGTTTTCCTCTGCGCACGTGTCGCGGCGAGAGGTTGCCGCGCTGCAGTGGCACCTGAACGGGCGGCGCGGAGCAGCCTTGCTCCTGCTCCGGAGAAACACGGCAAAACCAAGCTCCCCGCACCAGCGCTGCCGGCCGAGAGGTCGAAAAAAGTGACTCTCACGGAGAGGTTTCACAGGCGACTCATTGGCGATATTGATACAGAGATAGGAAATCCTGCTCCGAAGGAAGGCTGCAAACTTTTGCTCCTGTAATGCGTGGCTGCAGCTTTGGAGTTTGCTTTCATGCGTTTTCTGTTTGGTCTCTTCGTGGGTTGTAAGCGTGCATGTGTGAGTGCATCAGTCAGTCTGTGCCCACCCAGCCATGCCTGCGGGTTCCTGTCTGTCCCGTCCAGGCTGACCCTCTCGCGTCGATGCCCGTTGGTGGCTCTGCTCCGGGTCCCNCNCCCTGCGTTACAGCTTCTCTTTGTTAGCAGCCGGTAGCGTGTTAATGCATTCCGTGGTGGGAAGCGTGCTTCTAACTGTTACCTTGGACACTCATTTAGTAGAATTTGATAGTGACAACACATTGACATTGGTAAGGTTAATGATCCAATACTTTATTTCATTGAACAAGTTGAACAACACTGAGTACATTGCTCCACGATGTCCCAGAGAGCTGTCTGCGCTATTACTTTAATGGTACTATGGCATCTTTGCCCTTTAAGTAATTGGCACCGTGAAAATATTCTCTAGATCCTGTCACAATTGATTAGTATTGCATTGAATTACAAAAAACCTACTATTATTTTCCTTTTTCAATCTCTTTGCGTGGAAGGCAGGCAAAATTTGATCCCCATGGGTGTGAAAGGGTGACAGCTCTAAAAGCAGAGTGAAGACACAAAGTCCTAGCTGCTGCCTTGACTTTTTGGATCTGGAGCCCACACAAAGCTCTGCCTCTCACCTCATCCTGACCTGCTGAGGTCATCCTTCCTGGGTTTCACAGGAGCTAGTCCTCTCTCTGCATTTTTCTGGCCAAGGCAAGCAAGCTGCAGCAATTCTCGGGGGGTTCTGCCTTTTCCTGCGCCCCAGCACGGGGACGTCTGTGGCTTAACCGCGTCGACGAGTGCGTCTGCGGCAGAGCAGCGTTACCGGGTGCCGTTGGCAGGGGCTCTGCTGTAAGATCGTCTGTCATCAGACACGACCGACTGTGCTGCTGCTTTTTAGAGGGGAGGGAAAACAAATATGGGGGTTAAATTGACTGGATGATAGATTATGGCATAGTTGACGCCTGTTTGCTTCTGCTGCTCGACGTGGTGATGTGATCCCTTCGCACTGTGTTTGCCAGGAGTCTCCATGGCTCAAAACCAGGGAATTCTCCATCTTCCAAAGAGGCTGGAAGAGGAAAGGAAAGATGCGTAAGACGAATTCTCTGTTCAGTGCGAGAAGCAATAGCATAGCTCTGAAATGACAACATCTGTAAAGAGAGAGGTGGCATCTGGGGGCAGTGACCCAGAAGATAACCAGTGTTTGCAGCATGGGACTTAAAGGTGCAAAGTAGAACATCGTTTTTGTGTTAGCAGCAACAACAAAAAATTTCTTGACTTCAGACTCATTTTGTCCTTCTATCACCTTCCCCCTCTCTTTTAAATTACCCTTGATTGTACAACATCTGCTCCCTTCATGCCTGCATATGGCTGTCTCCTTAAATCTGCATTTCTGTCGAGGGGCTGCATACAAATATCCAGCTGAAAGTTTTCTTTCAAAGATCTGATCAACCAGCTTCCTCTGGAAAAGAAAAATTGGTATTGGCACAACTGTACGAGGTAGGAGTGGGGCAAGGGGTGCCCGTGCAGGGGCAGGGTGGTGACAAGTGTCAGACAGGGACGCTGGCAAGGAGCAGAGATGAAGCGGTCGAAGGATCAAACCTGCAGCTTCAGACAGGAGGGTGGGTTTCGTTCTTGTGTTCAAAAAAAAAAAATACTCACAGATGTGAAATTCTGAAACATGAGAGGAATGTCATTTTTTTAGGCACATGAGAAAAATTCCTCCGATTGACATGTTCAGAACATCTCCTGACCAGACATGTGCTACCCAAAATACTCACCAAAGATTCTCAACAAAGCTCGGGGTGTATAGGATGGCAAGATAAAGGCATATCTTCCTGTAAGGTCTATTTAGTAAAAAGTTGTCCCTCTTTTTATTTTGAACCCTAATAAATAAGTGAAAGTACAGAGCTGTCCTCTGATCATCTAGATCTGCTGAGTGTGTTATGTAGCTTTTCCTGCTGTCTTTGCAGGATCCATCAGATGGCTCTTAGTCTTTCGGTAGAGGAGGTGGATCCGTATGTATATGGTAGAAGGCAGCTGAACTTCAAGGGTTAAAACAGAAACCTCAGATTCCTTCCTGACTTACAGTGTGCCTGTAGGCTGCTTAATTAACTTCTCCGTGCCTTGACCTCCGATGTGACAAGTCATTCTGTTGTCTCCTGTCCAAGTCCTTACTTTAAGCCTGTCACTGTGGCACCTGGCTGAGCTCCACCACCTCTCCTGCCCTGCGCCCGGTCGGAATTGGCCAAGGGGGCATCCCGGGAAGAGCACAGGGAATATCCCTGCCGACAGAGCCCGGTGCTGCGGCTGAGGGTGCTCGTGTCCGTGCCGTCCAGCGTCGCGGGGTGCGTTTCTCCGACGCTGCAGAGAAAGGCCGCGTTTGGTGAACAAGTTTATTCGGGTTTTTTTGCTAACCTTCCTCCCGTCTGCCCTCCCTCCCTGCAGCCCACCCCCTGGCCCTTTTACCTCCATTCCCCAGCTGAGCCTTTCTGGAATATACTCTATATTTGTCTCCTGCTTCCCTGAACACCCATTATCATGTAGAATAATAACGCAGGAGCTCTGCTCGGCACCTCTGCTCGGTGGCTCCAAGTGGGTTGAATTGTAGCCAGCGGCAGGGGGTGATAAATGTAGCGTAAGATGCCTTTTCCACAGCAAACTGCAAATTGCCTCAGCAGCACGGCCCACAAAAGGTTCCTGTGGAGCAAATTTATCTCCCATTGTCGACCCAAGGAGGAAAGCGGAGAGGAGCAGGCATCCTATTTTTAAAAAGTCACATTTGATCTTGTTCAGGCTCAGAGTCCGGAGTATTTTAAAGGACTTTTCATGGAGAATGCAGGCCTGAAAATGCAGCACAGATAAAGGGATTTATTTTTAACTGCAGCCCGGGTTCATGACCATGTAAGCATTGCAATTTTAAGCCACTCAGTTTGAATAATATATTTCGCCAAAGTGAATGTTATGTCATCTAATAACTCGTGGGTGGGAGGAGGGATGGTGGCTGGGGACGGGAAGAGTCAGACTGTTGGAGAGAAATCTCCCTCTGAAGATCACCCTGCGCTTCCTAAAATAAGGAGGAGGGGAGGAGAGATCCTGCAAGGTTGATCTGCCCGCTGGGGTTCGCGCCGCGCCTCCTCCCGTGCCGTTCCCTCCTCAGAGAGCAGCGTGATGGACGTTCCCGAGGAGCGCCAGGTGATGGATATGGAGTTGGAAACCTCCGGTGATGGATGGCCGAGGAAGGGAGAGGGGGGCGTGTGGTGACTGATTGATCGCAGCACAACCGCAGTGTCCACAATTAACGGCACGAGGCGCCTCTGATATATGATAGCTCTAAATACCTTTGCATTTGATGCTCGCTTGTCAGGTTTCTACTATACTGTCCTCTAAATGTCAGTTAATGAATTAAGCAGGGATATTTGGTGTTGGTTGGCCGAGCGTGGCCACGGCCGGGCAGGAGGAGCCCTCCCCGCTGTTCCGGAGCATCTGCTGCCGTGGAGCTGGACGCGGGGTACAGCCTGGCCGGTCCTCCACTCATCCGAGCGGGATGGTGGGATTTATGAGTATATTTCCAGGAATAAATGCTTGACTGCCTTTAATTGTATCCTTCATTAGCATCCCAGAGTTATTATTTGTATTACAGTAATTGTTAGTATCCACCTCTGAGATCGAAGCTCGGCTTTGCTGAGGAATGGGTAAACAGAGAGCCGAGCAGCTCCTGAGCATCCGCAACCGAGAAGCAAGGGTGGGAGGTGGAAAGGAGGTCCTGGGAGGCAGGGAGAATCGCCTGGGAATAGCTGGTGGGTGAAAGGAAAAGGCAAGATTCGAGTCCCGGAGTCCGCACGCCGCTCTGTGCCTTCCTTACGTGCCGAATCCCATGAAAATGCATTTTGCTTGTGCTCACTTACCTTCCAAATCAGGTTAACGCTTTCACCATCCGGTGCGTGCTTGCTGTGTACTCTTCCAAAGCGTGTTAGTAGCTGCAAAGGAATTACTCTGGAATTAGGAGTGTGCAAATGAAAGTAGATTAGCTCTCCTTGCCTCAGTGTACCTAGTTTTGATATAATCTTCAGTAAATACTTCAGTGCTGGTCTGAAGTCAGGCTGAATTTCTTAATGTCATGCCTAATTAACATTTCAAGATCCTTCCTCAGAAAGGGGATTATTAGTAACAGTGATGTTGTTATTCC
>Ga0065711_1047991_pt1 | contig 12048 bp, 9 predicted proteins | sample Hoacrofraction12_FD_59098 | JGI IMG/M metagenome (GOLD analysis project Ga0065711, IMG submission 59098) | Hoatzin crop microbial communities from Cojedes, Venezuela - Epithelial fraction 12 v2 (version 2) | ecosystem: Host-associated > Birds > Digestive system > Esophagus > Crop | place... | reverse complement strand
CTGTAGGTGACCCTGCTTCGGCAGGGGGGTTGGACTAGATGACCCACAGAGGTCCCTTCCAACCCCTACTATTCTGTGATTCTGTGATTCTGTGAACTGGCGAGATAGCTGGCAGAGAGCTTAATAGATTATAGATTATACAGTGTCAGAGACACCAGCAGTACTCATCTTAAGTAAGATTTTAATACCTTTAAAAGCTGCCATAAATTATAAAGAAAGGTAATATAAAATGTAGGATAAAATGTGGGCTCATTTTACTTCAGACTCTCTACAACGTCCGGACCAAAGGAAAGGGGAAGAGGGGATGGATCGTGGGTTTTATTGCTTGGCTGCAATGTCCAGATTGAGTTGGTTCAAAATATTTACGACATGAGAGAAAGAAAATTTGTGAATTACTCAGAACTTCATGTACATACTCTCAATGTGCTTCACATTTTCTTTGGTTGGGGACAGCAGAGTGGGGAATTGAGGATAACTTGTTTACTGCCAAACAACTCTCCGTAGTACCTAGTTTTGCTATGTATTAAAAATCGCGGCTGGGGCCAAGAATGTCGGGGCTGGAATTAAAAACGAAAACACACAATAACTTTAAGTAATGGCAGAGAGATTTAAATAGCACACATCAGCAGAAAAGAATGGGGAAACCTACAGTACACTGACTTCATTGATACCCCATTTATCAGCAATTACTGACTCCATTAAAGGCAGAGTTTACAGCAGACAGAGAAACAGAGCCTAAAATATGTCCCAACAGATGGACGGAGAGTGTCAGTGATGCCGTATTTCAAAGGCATCTGCAACTTTGTTATCATTGTACATGGAGTCAGAAAGACAGCGAGAAACACTGGAGTAAGGGCCAGCAAATGATTTACTTGACCCTGCATGGGCAGAACTGACAGCAAAAACCTCATTAATTCCTCAGGTCACTCTGGAAGACATTAATTTGGTTTGGACTCGGGACGAGGGGAGATTTTCCAGACATACACCAGGAATTATGAAATCTCTATAGCCAGAGGAAAGTATGTCCAAATCACTTTCTGCATAAATCAAGCTGACTTTCTGAAGAAGGATAATATGCCTAATCAGGGGAGTTATGGAACTTCTTGTACTTATTAGACAGAAAATAAAACAGTATTTTATTTGATAATCAGCTTGAGGAAGAATTTTTTTTTCTCTTTCTTTTACTCCTGTCTTCTCTTGCCGGAGAGGAGTTGGAAAAAAACTCTGACCCGTGAATAATTGTGATGGGCGTGTTGTGATATTATTTGTGTTTTATTGTGGGGGTATGTGGGTATGCACATAAATATGTATATGTGGGTAATGTATGTGTATAATTGTAGTCAGCCCGCTGTATTTACACATCTTTTGGCTTGTTACCTCCGTGCTGCAGAAAGCCAAGTACCATCACTTTCCCTTTCCAATCCTGTTTAACTCTTACTTACCCTCAGCCAGCAGCATCTGGGTAAACAGGAGAGCAAAGAGAGCAGAGCAGAGCTTCTTCTGGGGAGACAGCTCTCAGGTCACGTTTCTGCCCCTGCAAGGTCCCCTCCAGCCCAGCTCCCACTGGCATTGACGGGACCCTCACCTAAGCAAAGACTGATCAAAAACAGGGGGTCTAGCCCTCAGGACTCAGAGCAGAAACACGACTTGGAGGAAGCAGGAGTCCTCCTGAGCAGGGGAACTGGCAATGACGGGCTGAAGTCCCAGAGAGGACTTCTCCAGTCTGGCCCTAAATCTCTGAGCCAAAAACAAAGGTCTCTGCACAGAAAACCACCACCTGGATGTCCCAGGCTTGGTGACGGTGAGCTCTAGACCCAGCTGGGGTGAGCAGGAGCCTCCCTGCCTGCCTGGCTGGTTTGATTCTGGCAGCACCCCAAAAATCCCCCATAGCCTTTGCAAATAGCCAGGAGCTGAAAGAAGTGGTCCCACCAACCCCCCCGCAATACATGCTTTCCAGTGCTTATACATCAGCCCTTGCCACACAGGGTATCTTCCTCGGTAAATGATGCATTCATCATGTTTAGAGAAGGGTTATCTCTCCCTGGAAAGAACATGCATTAGTACTTTTTACTCATTCAACACTGGACACTCCCTATCAACAACAGCCTGCCGAAAGGGGAGAAAGAGGTGAATTAATCATGGGAAGAGACAATTTAAAGGAGTTTGGCTATAAAATGGAGTTCATTAGGAGGCCATAATGTATTTGGGACTAACAAGCTGCAATTTCCCCACCTCTACTGTCCCGGTCAGCAATAAGCAGCACTAATTGCATTGACATTGTGTTGTGGGATGACAGTCTACGCTCTTTTAACTCCTTCCATAGAGCGGTTGCACAAAAAGTTATTTCTCCTATAGCAAATGCAAGTTCTCTTTCAAGATCTTTAGCTCCTTTTCTCCTTGGATTGAGAGAAAACAGTATGAAGTGGTCTGCAGTTTTCACTCTGGAGCTAAGGTTGTAATAATAATCACGTTACTTGGCTCAAAGATTGCACTTAGAGAGAGCTCTTGAAGCATGTTACAAATGTGTATTGTATAGACAGCGTATCAGTATAGGCACAGAACCAAGTGAACCCCGGTTGGGAACACAGCACAAAGCAATTTTTCCCATCCATCCTCCAGGATACAACAGTATTTTCCCTGCTTTTTCTGATTTGGCTTGTCAAAAAATGTATTATGTTGGCTAATTTTTTTTTTCTGGGTTTAAGATCTCTATCAGTTTTTAATTTTTGTTATTGTTATGCAAAAAGGCTCTATATAACGCACTACTGAAAACATTGGCCCTGTAGGGGACTGGGTCTAGGTCAAAAGGAGAGGTAAAACAAGAACTGAAATGCACGAGTGACCCAAGTTTGTGGTTTGTGCAGTGCTGCGCATCTGGACATCTTATGATCAAGTCAGAACAAGCCAATTTTTTCTAAGGCTAAATTACAGTTCAGTTCTTCATCGTGATGTTAGCTGGTGACCGTAGCTCTATGCAGCATGCTAGAATCTAATGCAAAATAAATTATTTCATTTGGGAAGCCTTTGCTGCCCATCAACTGTGAAAGTACTGCGGGAGGCAACTCGTCTGTGGGGAGCTATTTTCTCTCCCTTCACCTATGTGCTCTCAGCGGAGAGGGTCATGTTCTTGCTATTAAAAGGGCAAGAGAAAGGCATTGCCAGCCCAGCCTGCAGGTTCAGGAGTAGGTAGTCCTGAGAATTAAGGCGAGCAACTAGGAAATGTTTTGCTATGAGCAACATAAATGATGGGGACAATTTCCAGTACACAGTATTTCTTTATTACATTGATATTATCAGTTTAAAAATACGAATAAAAATAATCTGGGGATTAATTTTCATGTATGCTAAGATAATCTCTCTCTCAATGTAGAGGAACTGCAAATAAAAGTGAATTATGTGTAAGACCAGTTTACATGGCTAGAGTGATAGAAACTGATCTCAGCATAAACGAAAATCAGACAACAGGAAAGGCTCTGTTCAGTCATTGTAATTCACTGTCTGAATCCAGAAGAATATGTATTTTTAAAGAAAATTACCATGTTTCAAATAGCAATTGAGGTTATTCAAATATTAACAGATGCATTTGTCCACTCCTTGCACCGTCTGCAGTGTCTTTTCTTTTTTCTTATTCTCTTTTTCTCCCCGCTTCTCAGCTTTCCTTCCCTTTCCCTTCCCTTCCCCAGTTCTGTCAGACTAATGACTGAACCATAGCTAGCTACTTTCAGTTTGGTTTCCAGTCAATCCCTGCTGATTTTTACTTTCAGATTCTCATGCTCAACACAATGCTAGAAAATTTAAGTTGAAAACATGGTAATAACGTGTTTGCTTGTTGGTTTTGTTTTTAAATATTTCTCTGGGGATTTGTAACAAATCATAAAAATGTTTTCTAGTGGTCTTAAATACTGTAAAAGTTTATTTAATTTAATCAAAACTTAAATATTAAGCCAAAATTCATTGCACAATGTGTTCCTTTAATGGAAAGAGCTAATGAAAAACACACTAGGCCAAATTCACTCTATTTTCTTCGCCAGGGAGATATTTGCTCCTTTATTACTAAGGATCATTTGTTTTTCTTCATTTTGCTGGGAACAGTCTGCAAATTTGTATAATCAGACTGTGTTCTGCACATATATTTCATGGTTATTCTGAAACGGTTTTGTCCTCATTTCTACCCCTGGAATGGCTCTTTTTTTGAAATGTGAATCTTGGCTGGATGACTCACTGGGACACTAACTTTATCTTCATCTGTTTTACAGTAATTGGACTGGAGCAATTTTTGTAGCTGAGATGGTTTCCTGCTTTGAACTCAGCACTCATACTGTCATGTGTTAATTTTAGTGATTATACAGACTAGACTCTGGCCAATAAAAGTTATTGTAGTCAAATGTATGGCTCTGATCCAAATATCTCTTGCTTTATCTTCAGCATAGTAACTGCCGCTTCACGCTGTGAATGGACTCAAATCAAATAAAAATATTCGCCACAATAACTTGCCAGCAGAACAATGTGTAGTATCACTTCTTTCGCTGTGTAGCTGGAAATTTTGTGCAGCTACATTCTGCTTAGGAAAGCTTGAAATTCTCCCATCTCAGTTACAAAAGGACATTTTGTTCTGTAAGGAAGAGGGGGGGGGGAAGGTTACTCAATATTTTAGCTTTCATTCAGGTAAAATCCCAGTTCAGAAAGGGCATGGAAGCATGTGCTGGAAATGAAGTGTGTGCTCAAGACCCATTGAAGCCAGGTAGATTGTAAGCATATGCTGAAATGCTTATTTAAATTGGGTCCTTAATTATTATGTGCTATAAGATTGAACTACGTTTCATATTATTTTCATACATCTGTATTTATATACGTGTGGGTGGGTGTGCAAGGATATATGTAAGCTGTTCACTAAAGAACATTAAAAATGAAAAAAAGAATCCCCCACACCCTTCCTCCTAACATGGCAGATTATTTGATGTTTTCGACAAGCAAGATTGTAATGTCTGGTTGAAACGGCCATTTTTTTCAATGAAAGAAAAAAGAATCTGAACTTTTTTTTTACTAATCTTTCCTGTGTCGCACTTCAGGTCTGTTGTATGTGCACACATGGCTGCAGAGATTCCAGCCCATCCTTGCAGATCTCTGCACAGTGATCAAAAACATCTCGTTGAAGCAGAATGCATCTTTACTTGCATCTGGGGTTTTGTACTTATACGAATCAGCTATCATTTTAATTTATATATGTTCTCTAATTCTGTCAATTATCTCTATCATTTGCATATATCAAGTTTAAAGTTACGTATACCTACTCTTAATCTAACTGTGGATTTTCTCCATGATAAATCTCTGTCTGATCGGTTTACTAAGGCAATAGCTTCACAGAGCTTTATCTATTATCACTGGCCTGTGCCCTTCCAAGACAAGCTGGTGTTTCTGATATTGTGCAAATGCAGGAAGCTAATAAAATGTGAGGGTGTGGGGGGGTGGGGTTAATAACATATATTAAATACACAGGTTAAAATACGTTTTATAGACCATCAAATTTAAGCTAAGGAGAAAATCAAGGTTTTGAGGAGGGATTTGATTTAGAGGGGCAAGATGCTCGGCTCCAAGCAGAGAGAAGGAGCAGGCACAAGTGAAACAGCTCGGACTGTCCCAAGAAAGGGACAGAAATATGGCCTGGGAGGAACGCAGCCCACTGGTAGGAAAGGGGGGAAGATGACGCAGAGTTCTGAGGGATTTACAAGGCAGGAAAGTGGGTTTGAATTTAATTCAGCAATGGATAAGAAGGTGACAGCGGATAGGAGCAATGTCATTCTATTTTCTAGAATGAGAAACAATCCAGCCACGAATATCTGTATCCCCTAGTTATCAGAGAAGGGAATTTTTTGTATCTTTTTAAAGTAAAAAGAGGATTTGCAATTGCTGAGGTGTAAAGTCAGATCTGGGTATGGATGAATTGTTGTACTGCTTGTAAGAAAGTGGTAGACCTGCTAGCAAGGAGATGAAGCCAGGCCAGGAAAGCCTGGGCTCATTACAAGCATATCTTTGGAGACCATTGCTCACAGCTGGCCATCATGCAATTCCCAGGAGAAATCGTCCCACTGCATCGCATCCAGAGGCAAAGCAGAACAAAGAAAGAGTGGTAAGAGAGGCACAGAAATGTAAGAAGCCTTGCAAAATCAGTTAATGGCAGAGCTAGTGCTATGTCCTGATCTTGGGCTCTTGCTCAGCACACTACCTACCAGGGCAGGCAGCCCTCATGGTGCTGCAGTGACCCCAGGACGTCCTCTGGAACTTGCTGAAGGAAAACCACCAAGGATGTACAGAGAGTTGGTGACTTTGAATTCTCGTGGTGCATCTTAGCTCACATCTTCTTGCTGACCAAAGGATTGTGTTGCCCTCCAGTCACTTCTGGTTGTACTTTGAAGGTCTGCCACATCCATACTGTGGGCAGATGGAGACAACAGCACTGGCAGAATATCTATGTCCTGAAGCAGAAAGACAGGACATGAATGCCTAGAGGGCAGAAAGTACTTGTATGAAAGGAGATACCACGTACCACCAACCAGTAAATAAGAAGTCACTAACAAAGACCAAGACAGAAAGGAGACTTTTTCTGCTTATCTAAAGACAGACCTGGAGCAAAGGCCAGGATGCCCATGACTCCCAGGTTCTGCAGCTATCCTCAGCAGATTTCTTGCTAACTTTGTCCTGATTCAGCATTAGCTGTTGCTGCCAGCTCCCATAAATATATCTCCCATATGAGACACGGCACTCAAAGCCCAGCTCCAGCCCAGTTACCCAATAAGCAAACTAATATGTGTTGTCATAGGGTTTTATCACAGCTGGGCTCAACCAGGATGTTCAGCAAAAACCCTGCAGCCAGTCGGTGCAACGCTGTGTCTCTTAGCATGCAGAAGGCAAATGGCTGCAGGAATGTTTTATGTTTCTGTTCCATCCCTGAGGTTTCCTGTTGTTTAGAAACCTCCTGGATACAAGGGAGATGAATTATTGATATGCCAGCCTTGGGAAGGAAAAGCAAGGCAAGATTAAAAAAAGGGAAAGGACCTTTGTCTGGAGTAAACTGTACAAAAATGCAGAACGTTTGGTTCCCAAGGAGCCATACACTATACAGAGAAATCAGACTACCATGGTCTTTGTGGTTTATAAACTACCAATCAAGGGTGATTCAGCGTATACCTCTGGCTTCGTTGTGTGCACTGCTGCGTGGCGGCGTGCGGGGAGTTGCCCTCCAGTGCAGGTAATGCCGGGGGGCACGAACCACCACCCCTAAGCACCTATCCCAGAGCACAGCCCTGCCTTTGGGCTGATGCTGAGGACCTGGGTGCAGGTGGATTGTGCAGCTGAGGCAGTGGAGGTCCATGTGTGCAGCTGACACCGTAGACCCGGACTAAGGCTCCATGGGCTTGTTCAGTGGCAGGGTGTGTGCAGGGAAGGGCCCAAACACACAGGAATTCTCTGCTGATCTCCGTGTCTCAACTGCAGGGATCTCAGTAGGGTTGCGGTGAGCACCATGCACAGTCTCCAAAGCACCTGTATCCGTCAGTGGGTATGAGACCTCTCCAGCAGTGTGCCAAGCCCTCAGAGACTGCTCACCCACCCCAGGTCCCCCCTTCCAGCAGGGGTGAGAAGGAGAGGCCCCATGTGTCAAGCTCAGAAGGAAAATCAGCCATCCAGCCATGCAAAACCATCAGGGCAGAGCTGGTCTGGTAAAGGACCTCTTCAATTGAAAGTACCCTCCATCAGGTGCATCCTTCTGAGGCAATACCACTGTGCCCTCACCAGGGGCTCTGGGGTTATGACAGGGGAGTGAGGAATTAATCTGCCTTGCTAACACCTTGCCCTTCAAGGACTCTCATTTGCAGTTTGATGAGATCCATCACCTGGGACAGAGCACTTCTGCATGACTAACATGTGTGGCATTACACCCCTGATATCTCCCTACTTCTCTAAAGATCCTATATATGGCTCACCACCAGCCACTTCCCCCTCAGCTGTGCACGCTGAAGGCTGGCAGGAAAGTTGCAAAAACACTTGCTCACTCTTCCGTGTAATTATGTCCGCACTGTTCTTAGAAAGTAGAGAGTCACCCTCTACGACTTTGCAGCATGTAAAGGCGTACCTTCAGCACTCACGTCTTCCCACCATCACGCCTTCGAAATCCCAGAGCAGCCTCAGGGGCAGTGGCTGAAGTGTAGGAAGCAGAAAGGGGACCCACTGCAGGTGCTGAGCTGCAGAGCGGTCACCTCCCTCTGCCTTGGTCCTTGAAGGCCAAAATAAAAGTTAGGCTGAGGTATTCGTGACTGACAGTTGTAGCTGGAGAATAATCAAACGATGCTGTTTGCCCAGAGACAGAAGCAAAAAATTGACGTTTCAGCTCACTGGTAAAACCAAACGACAAGAGAGGAGCACAAGGGGGAAGGATGGCTTGAAGTGGACCTGAAATATGTGTTGGTTTGGGGTTTTTTTTTTCTGTAAAACTGAACATTGGAGGAAAATTATTTGAGTTGAAGGCTATGTTTTGGTTCCCTCTTGAGCTTTTAATGTCATTCTCAAGCAGTTTCAATGAAACTGAAGTAAATCTGAAACACACATTGGTTTTGAATACTGCTATTGAAAGGCTGTCTTTAAAACGTCAACATTAAATGTTTCAATGTTTTCAGACTTGTTTTAACTACAACAATTCAGTTCCCTTTACAGTAATTTTGTATTTATCCTAAATACGTGTTTACCAGTGGAAAAAAAATGTGGCTGAAAATTGTTACCCTGCGTTATTTACAAGTACAAATTTTCATATGAAAAAATCTTACCAAAAATAAAAGTCATCCAGTAAATAATTGATTTGATTGGATGCTGCTTATAAGGATGTACAGGAGTCAGAGAGAACCATGACATCCCTAAGTTCAACAATTGTTCAACAATTGGCAAGAGTGGATGGAAACCTCCCCCTATAATAGGATAAAAGATGTTTTAGATTTGCATTGGCCTCCAAGTCTATGAATAAGATAAGCAGCCCACCTGATGACACAAAATCAGGGTAGACAGCACAGACAGTTTAAAAAACAATTGTTAGTCAAGGGGTTTCAACATTTTTGTCTGATTTTTCCACTAACCATTTATTTTCCTTCTCAGTTAAAAATCAGGAGGAGCAACACGTATACTGAGTTTTGCCACTGAGGGTTTGACTTAGTAACTCTAAGAACTGCCTTTGAGTATGCTTGTTTATATAAAACAAGCACCTGCATTCACTGTGAAAGAGTCTTTAATCAAACACTTTGCTTCCAGTTTGCTGCTTTTTCCGTAGCACTGATGCCACTTGTCACCATGTGTTGGCTCATGGTACCATCTTTGGCCCCCCATGAGAGCACCTTTCCTCCAGGCTGGAGAAAGCAGCCAGAAATGCTGGCAGCCAGCCCAAATGCCTAACCACCCTCCAGAAATTTCATCTGCTAGACCTTGAAGAGCTTGACCACAGGGATAAGTGTCCGCGAACCTGGCACCAGCAGAGCGGGATACAGCGGGACTGACAAGAGCAGCACCTCTGCCATTCAATCTGAGGTCTGGCACGCTCATTGCCTCCCTGGCCTGGGGTCTTGACCCTTCATATCCCCTTCCGCCAGCCAGGGCTGCTCCTGGCCTCCCAGCAAGGCCTCCCACCGAGCAGTGAGTGGTGGCGATGGGCACTCGCCTGCAGCCCCAGGAAGGACGGGCCAGGACCAGACGCTCCTCCTGATTAAGATAAATGGGGCCGTGTAGATCAGCAGACTATCTAAGGTGTCCATCACTTACCACTTGATTAGCTGTAACAAGCTCTGGATGAGCCTGCATGGAGGAGTTGTGCTGCTTAATTTGTTGGGCCGGTCAGGCTTGAAGACCACAGAGGAGGCAGCAGAAGTGCAGCCGAGCATACCTGGCAAATCCATGGAGATAGTGGCTGTTAATTAACTCTGTGTGTTTATTTGGAAGGAGAGCTGTGCAGAGGACGGATTTTAGCCCCTGCCATCCTCTGCAATCGTTTTCCCGCCTCATCCTCACAAAGCAAGTTTTCAGACAGATTTCTAGAGCAACTGCCATCATTCCTGCATTTCCATTTAGATTCTGACCCTCATCTTTTTGGTACACGTTTGGACACTGACTCGTTTCCCCCCTTAGCGGCTTCCGTATGTTCAGCAGAAATTTCCAGCCTGACCTTGTGGCACGGCAGCCCAGACTGGTGGCTGTGCTGAGATACTTTCTGAAGCAACTCTTGGTAGTAGCAGCAAACCGCAAACCATCTCAAATGTGCCCAGGCCAGACCGGCACACTGCAGGGACATGCCGAGAGTTAGACCTCGGAGAAATTCCAGCACACAGTTACGCAGCAGAGAGCAAATTGGTCCAGCCGCATCTGGTATGTGGACAGCACAGGCGAGCTTATCTCTTGCATTTTATAATGAGAAGGTGATGGGCCAGATCTCCAAAGGCATTTAGGTACTTCGACTTTTAACCTCCCACTGATTTCAGTGGGAGGCCCACAAGGAAAGTAGGTGCCTAATTATACGTGGAGGTCTGGCCCTAGAGCTCTGCTTTCCCGCATTGTTTATTTATGCGTCATTTATTGCTGCCCGTGAAGGCAGTAGACACCATCCTCTCTGCCCCTAGGCCATCGAGGTAGCATAAGCTAGTGCTGTGAGACCCTGATCCTAGTCTCTCAACCTGCCTTCAGCTCAAAGCTGCCTGTGCATGGCCACATTGGCTTCCCATGCACAGACCCCCTTGAAACTGCTTTATTATATTTTTGGCGCACACACAATATAGGCATAGGAGAGAAGAATGGGGACAACAGGACAAGAGACGACGGCTCAGCAAAGGGCTGAGTGTTACTCCAGTAGAAAGTGTTGGACTTCAGCATGAGCTACACCCATGAACAGCAGCTGTAAATGCCAGAGGAGAAGTTTGAGACACATCATGCTCACACCCCTTCTTTGCAAGGCATCTTTGACCTTGTTGATGGCAGAAGGTGTGCACCAATGACTGTGCACAACTAGGACAGTCGCTCCAGAGATCCCATATTCTGGAGAGAGGCAGGAGGTGGAAAATCTCCCCAAGCAGCTGGAAAAGGCATACAGACATGAGGGGATGCCAGAAGGCATCTTATACCCGGGTTGCTTTCACTGAAGAACCACATATGGATTCTGTTCAAAGTCCCTCTGCCACCTCAGAAATCATGATACATGCGCCAAAGGAAGTGCAAACATCTCCTCTCCCTCTTCTTCACCACCATCCTTTCCCAGTTACAACCTCTATAGTGTAAGCACTCCTCCACTGGTTAACCATTGCTGGTTAACCTGGCTGGTGAACTGGTGGCCTCTTGACTTGTACAAATACATTGCCACCACTCTATTTGTGTGGCCACTGTGCAGTCCCTTTGTGCATCTACCACCTGGACTGGTCTTGGTGAGTGGTGAACCTCCCAGACTAAGCATGGCTGGCACAGAAGAAGGGTTGTCCCCTCAAGGGGATGATGACCACTCCTCACGTCTCTCAGTTTCAGAGCCCCAGACAGGCAAAAAAGACTGCCCTCTTGCAGGGGTGTAGGTAAGTCCCCCAGCATCATGCAGGCATTGGCCTCAAATTCTTGCCAAATTCTTCATGACTACTTTGAAATGAGCAAAGCGTGGCAGCAAACTTTGACTGTGTGCCCTGTGTGGTGTCTGGACATTTGTGATTTCAGAGAGACAGTAGGACTAAGGGACAGGGTTAACTGTAAAAAAGGTCTAAATATTTCCTACGGCAGAGTTTGTAGCTGAGGCCCGTTTCTAATTATGTCACTGGTCCATACAGTTGGGTGCTTTCCTGCATCCAGCAGTGGCCAAGAAGAGTTCATAGGAAAGGAAAGGAAAGAAAAGGAAAGGAAAGGAAAGGAAAGGAAAGGAAAGGAAAGGAAAGGAAAGGAAAGGAAAGGAAAGGAAAGAAAAGAAAAGAAAAGAAAAGAAAAGAAAAGAAAAGAAAAGAAAAGAAAAGAAAAGAAAAGAAAAGAAAAGAAAAGAAAAGAAAAGAAAAG
>Ga0065711_1047989_pt1 | contig 12048 bp, 7 predicted proteins | sample Hoacrofraction12_FD_59098 | JGI IMG/M metagenome (GOLD analysis project Ga0065711, IMG submission 59098) | Hoatzin crop microbial communities from Cojedes, Venezuela - Epithelial fraction 12 v2 (version 2) | ecosystem: Host-associated > Birds > Digestive system > Esophagus > Crop | place... | reverse complement strand
AAAAAAAAAAAAAAAAAAAAAGAAATTTTATATTTTAAAGCTGTCTGCCACAGACTATTTATCAGACATGGAGAATGATTTGTTTCTGTTTTCCTGGGCATAGGTTTTTAGCTGAGACAAGATACGTTGCCTTGCTGAGAGCTGAGTCACCGAGTAATCAACAGATTAATGTATTCAGTTCGAAAGCCATCAGCATTAGTTCTCGGCAAGCTCACAAGAACTCCATTATGGTATCATCTCTATGTTTGGGATGGAAATGTCTCCAGGATTTAGAGTTCCTGTGGGAAAAATCCCTAGATGCAAAGAAATCAAACTGCTCCTTTGCGACTGGGAGAAACAAGGTACCTCTTCATACAGTAACACCACAGCAGGGTTTTGGCGTCCTTTCTAGCGAATGCTTTTATTATCAACCCTCAGATAAGGAGTTTAGGGTATGTCGTACATCTGACACTTGATAGCTACCTAAAAATAAGTCATGATAAATTCAGTAGCATAAAGGACTTTGTCTTTACCAGGTCTTTAATCTGAAATTATTTTATTTGCAGTGAAACCAAGTAGTTTTACTTTCTCCACGATGGGAGCATGCAAAAAAATGGGTGGTCTTGACTTCTCTAAGGCTCTGATTTTCTCCATGTGAGCTTGGCCTGAGCCAGAAATGCAAAAAGGAAAGATAGAGGCTGGCAGGGGCACCTCACAGAGGAGCCACTGTTTAAAAATAGGGAGCCAGTTTAAGTACCAACAGAGCAGCAACTGTAAAAGAACAGGCTGGCTTAGGTGTGTGGCACGAGAAGGCTGCCAGACATCACATACTTACTCTGACAAGACACATGCTATCGCTGACGCCTAAGACCCTGTCCATACAAACCTCACTGAAGTAATACATCCTCTTGCTGTTTGGGTACACTTCAACGGGGGATGTGTGAGTAAAAGCCAGTCAAGCCCCCACAAAAGTCAAGCTAATCTGAAAAAGCTTTCTCATATTAGCAGGCCGGTAGAAGGGATTTGAACAGCAGCAAGACTCCTCCCCGAGATGTTTCTCCTTGCAGCCTGTGTGTCCAGCAAAAGGCTGTCAGTACCTCTGTCTAGGCTGTCCCCAGATAACAGAATTTTGTCTGCCCTGGCCTGGGTAGTGCCAGGGCATGAGAGATTGTGGCTGTTGCGACACAGAGGTCCCCAGGGCTACACCTCCTAGTGCAGGTGTATGAATGGCTTATCCCATGCAGTTGTGCCTGTGCCCCTTGTTCATTGCACAGCTGCGTGTGCAACAGGCATACAACGGTGATGTAAATCTTCCCCTCTCCCTCCTTTTTCCTCCAAGATATTCAGATCGTGCAAATGCCTCCTGTTTGTGCTCTGGATTCTCCAGGTGCTCAGCTCTCCGTACCCAAGCACTGGAGATTTTAACTTACCCGCCGTTCCTTATCACCGTACTCGATGCCCAAGGTATCCATGGCACGGACAATAGCTGCCAGTGACTGTATAGTGTTGCTGTAGACCACTGGCTTGTACTGCTTCACGTCTTCTCCAGAGAAGCCATCCTCATGGATGATCCTGAAGAAAATGCAAAGGACAAAAGCCTCTTGAGAATCTCATTTCAATGGGGGAGACATTTAAAAGAGTGCTGTGCTCTTTTGAAGAGCGCATCTGCTAGCTCAATTAATTTAGTCAGCATTTCTTTTTAAACCCTTCTGGGTGTTACCAGTAACGCGTCTGAGCCCAGTGCCTGGGATTAGCATCCCTTTTGCCCTCTCTCGAGCAGGTTTTGTGCAGGATCGGTGCCTATGGTACCTCCCTCCCAGCCCAACCGTGAATGCCGGGGCCTGGAGAGCCTCACGTTCCTGCCCTTACTGGTCACAGCAGCAGGATTCCAGGACCTGCATTATCTTTCCTGTCAAGTTCTATGGAAGTACGTTCCATGCTTCCAATGACCGTCAGATCAGATCTTAACCACTGAAACAAGTGGTAGAAAACCCTCGTTCTTGTCTGGTCCTTTTCACAGTAACTCCTGGGGTGCCTCACAAAAGAAACCAGAGTCGAAATGCCCCTGCACGCATGGGGACACAGGCACGGACGACTTAGTTGTGTAGCGCTTTAAGTATTTACAAGCCTTGACACCTCCTCCCTCCTCCCCACTCCTTCAAAAACAGTGGTGGACGTTTTTCTGCCTAGAGGCATGCTATGTTACCGCTTCCCGAGCCAACGTGGGAATGAGACCCGCAGTCCCATCAGCTCCGCGTGCCGGATGCTCTGTGCTTTAGTCTCTATTCAACTCCGCAAAAGGAATGAGTTGATGGAGCGAGTGCTTGCAGCCCCTTGCTCAGGTCAGAAGACTGACCCCTATAATTTCTTCCTTTCTAAGTAGCGCAAGAACTAAGCCCGGGTGTGTCTAGAAAACAGCTAGAATTTGCAGAGCTAATTGTGTTTGACAGCAATTCTTCCCAGTGAAGACACGAGTTATGATCCTGTCTCTTACATATTGGCAGAGAGGATGATCTGCTTAGCTGAAACGAAGTCCTTGTTTGCTTATCCTCAGATTTCTCCGGACAACAGGGAAGCCTTCAGTAACAGATCCGGTCACTGATAAAACCTAGCATCCTGTCTTTAACAGGACTTTTCCTTCCTTTTTTTCTAAACCAGCTAGAGACAAACCAAGGTCCCGACCGTTGCTGGCATCCCCCTGGGGAGAGGGAGCGCTAGCGGGGATCACAGTGAGCTTGCAACTGATACAGTGCTGGGATGGCCGTGGAGAACGGGGCTGGATGCCAGCCCCGTGTTATTAACAGATGACTACACGGAGAACAAGGCTGACAGAAGCACGCTGACAAAGACACAGATCTACTGCCCGTGATGTGAAGCTCACGGAAAGGTTTTTTTAACACAAGCGACTGACTCTGCTCTCCCCACCGCAACCCCCGCTCGCCCATCCCTGGACACTGAGCTCCTGAGAGGAGCTGCTCCAACACCCTCAGAGTCCTGGGGAAACCTGACAACAAGCAGAGGCAGACCAAGACAGGCAGTAGTTCAAATTAACTGGTGTCCAGGAAATTTCTAAGCTACTGATCCACAAGGAACTGGGCAGAGCCCCCTGCTCAGGTAGCCCAGCTCCAGGAAGGGGGAATGGAAACAGCACAAGGGGCTGCTGGTTTGTCTCGCCTAGGCTGAGAAGAGCAGGGCTAGATGAAAACTTTTCTGACTTAGTAAATCCAGACTTGCCAATTTGTAAAAATGTTTTCTATAGCTAGTTTTGATTTTGATGAAGAGCTATGGGCTTGTACTCTGTAGCTTTTACTTTGAGTGAAGCCAGTGCTTGCACCAAGGTTTGGAATAGCAACACTCGAGTAACAGGGAAGGAGGAGGGCCCGCAGAGCTGTGTGTCGGCACTGCATCTCACGGAGCATTCACCTTTACTCAGATAAGCTGCTGAACTTCTGGGAAATGTGCTCTTTGTCAAAAGTTGCAGTCAAACCTGAAGAGTTCTGGCTGGCATAAAGCACAAGGAGCTACATCGATCCTGTCTGAATTCAAGAGAGACCGCACAGCACCGGTTCCTCCCAGCTATGAGCTCAACAGCAAGCGGCTCGGCAGCGCAGCGGTCCCGTGGGAGGCAGGCAGGCAGCTATCAAAAGCATCACCAGAAACAATTCATTCTTTCTGGTCGGTTGGCTCCGGGTTGGATTTTGGGGCAGAGGGGACTAAATATTGGTTCTGGGGAACTAAGCAAAGGAAATGTAAGAGGGGGGACATGAAAGGGGCGAGAAGAGGAACAGGCATAAGGGATGGTGTAAGGGGCACAAGAAGATGCAGCTGAGGTTTGGTTGGTCCAGCCGTTGACCATGCTGGTAGAGATCGGAGTGGTGCCCGCACCTCGGGCTGGCTTTGTTTCTGCCTTTCACTGGCGGGTATCAGCTAGGGACTTGACATGGCAAAAAGAGGCCTCAACAGCTGTATAGGGCAAGAGGTGAGCCTTGGTCTGCTTCACAGTTTAAACCATCTCTGGCCTTGCACCATGAAGTTGTTGCCTGACATTTTCACTTCTAAATACTCTGTGTTTCTAAATCCTCCAAGCCAAGTAACAGGGCTCCTTGTGTTGAAGGGGCAGAATTAAGCGATGGAGAGTGGCTCTGGTATTCCTCAGTGAACACACTGACATCGTTCAAAGCGCAGACCTAAAAGCATTACTTTCAAAGGGGGCAGAAAAGAGCGTGGAGAAAAAAACACCCCGACTGTTCTTCTGTGAAATCCCTCTGGGAAGGCAGCCACGGCGACTGAAAGCAGCGCTGCGGATGCCAGTATCGAAGATTCGCTGTAGGAAGTACCTACGGGTTAATCAATCACGCAGTTAGCACATTACCTAATATTTGAGCGAGCAAATCCCCACTGACTAGTGCCATTCCAAAGCCTGCTAGGACACCGTGAACTGGTTTATTGTCCTATATGCTTTTAGCAAATGCTTCTCCTCTTGCTTGCCTTGGCAATCTGATGGCTGAAGTCCTGTAGCAGTTTTTTCCACAGCCTTTCGGAAATGTTCACGCTGCTGCTCACCCGTTTGGGATACACCTTTCTTCTCGCCTGCTATTGTGCTTTACTGCCTCGAGGACACCCAAAGCTCCGGCAACCCTCCTGGGAGGCACACTGCTATGGGCGATGGCTGGAGCCAGCTTGTGTGCCCCGGACACAAGAAGCAGCGGGGCTGGGATACTGTAGTGAGCTGTGACCATTAAAAACGCACGGGGTGCAGGAACCAAGAGAAGTGAGCCCTGCGTCAAGACTGGGAAGTCTTTAAAGGTTCAGGCTGGGTGGGCTACTCTGTAAGCAACCCGCAAATTAATGAGAACAGAGGGTTTTCAGCACTAAAAATGCGAATCCTCTGTTTTCTAAATGGCTCATATTTTTTTCTGTGTCTGAAATACAAAGGAAACTGCTGCAGGCAGGTTCCTCTTTGCCACACCAGAGCCGGTTCTCTCCAGGGCAAAGGAAGAGAAGGGATTTAAGAGGATCCCCGGGGGCTGTGGAGGGGACAGACAATGCTGTAATTTTTAAAAGTGATTCTCAGCAATTAAAAAGCCATTTCATTCACCAAGTGACTAATGAAACACTGTGCTCTGAATCGAATGGTGAGAGACAACCGAAGCAACCTGACTGTCTAATGTACCTATTAATGCCTGCTCCCTGCCCCTCAGCTGCTAACAGCAAACCCCATACGCTTGCACATTACGTTGTCATACTGCTTTTAGAATGGCATGAACAGACAGGTATTTGCTCGGGAAAATGGCTCCGCTGCAGATCAGATCTTCTGCCATCCCCCAGCAAGTCATTAATTCTGAAGAAGTACCCAGCGCCTCTGTGATTATTGCTTAATTACAAAATAAATGAAATACTTGGAAACAGGGGGTGCATTCTGCGTTGCAGCTCACTTTGGCATCCGTTCAGCAAAGCACTTCCTTGCCTTCAGCCTTTCACTACAAAGCAAATGTATTAAAAAGGCAAAGCCAAAGATAATGTCGCCGTGTGTCCCTGCTGACACGCGCTGCCCCGGCGGCTGTGAAACGGCCGCTCGGAACGAAGCACCCGACAGCCCCAGCGCGGCAGGGCTGGATCTCAGCCTGGGCCTGTCCAAGCAAGGAGCCGGCTTCCCTGGGTCACTCCCGGAGGGAATACTTGTCCATCTATCCTGAAAACCTCCTGGAGCAGAGGCTATGACTTCCTCCCCTCCCCGTTCCAGTTTCAGTCAATGTATTCTGGCACTTTCCTTCCCGCCCTTCTGACCTAGGCCAGGTTTAGTAAATGCAATGACTCTGCCCTACGCCTTCTCCAACGGGGTCCTCTTCTTTCTTGAGGCACAGTGCCCCTGACTAGCCTCAGCCCTCACCTCTCTAACCTGCCAAGATTATCTGAAGCTGTAACATTGCTCCTCTGATGTGCTGAAGTACCTCTCACAGCTCCACATCACTGCCAGGCCTAATTATGTATTTTCATCCGGTCCATTGATGAAAATTTGGAAGGAAATCAGCCCAGACCCCTGCAGAGTTCCAGCTGACAGAGTCCTCTGCTCTGACCATGAGCCACCGGTAACTGTATTCTTTGGGAATGAGTTGTGCTACTCCTCCATTTTTGTGTAAGATCTGAAGTAGTTTTCTCTAGACTGTTTTTCCAGGTCACTTTGATAAAGTCAAGTGGGACCGTGTCAAACTCTTCCCAAAATCTAGATATGGCACCAACTATTCCTCTCCCACTTCTGCCAAGAAATCAAATGAGATTAGTTTAACATGCCCCATTTTTGTATAATCTGTGCTGGATGTCACTCATCTCCCTTTTTATCTCCTAGGTGCTTGCAAATTGTTTGATTGATAGTTCAATTCTCTTGAAAGCTTCTAGAAGTTGACTGGTCTATAATTCTTACTCCTCCTTTCTCCCTCTATATTTAGAGATAGATGCCATGTTTACATTTTTTTCATGTCTTCTGGTACCTCACCTGCCCTCCCCAAGCTCTCAAGGAGAAATGTTTGTATTTCTGAGCTGGCGCCAGCAGAGCCTGTAAGTACGTAGAGAGAAGTTTCTTAAACACAGCCAGTATGATGACATTTCATCTTACAAAACTTGCCCTTCTTGTGCCAGAGGGAAGAGGGATGGCAGTGCCCAGCAGCGGAGCCTGTTGTGGGCACCCCTGTTCCCCCTCTCCCTTCCAGGGCTCCCTGTCCTCCACCCCTTTCACAGCTTTGCACGCAGGTTCTCTTTTCCTGACTGACACAGCCCTGCCTCATCTCCTGCACTTTGTCATCCCCCCAGAACCTCAAGCCAAGGCCTCTGAATTGTTTCATGCTAAATTCGGGGAACTTTGTGTGGCTTCAAACTATCTGCATCACTGTAAAAGACATACGTGGAGACTTCCAGCTGCCTACCAGAGAAAAAAACATTCAGTACTGTTTCTGTTTTACCTAAGGTGATTTAGTTTCAGTCAGCAAGAGGTTTCCAGCTGAATGAAATTTTCCCATTCCAATGCACATCCCTAAAATTACAGTGATTTGCTTGAATAAAACCAGGCAAGAAACCACCAGGAGATTATTATACTCGAAGCGTATCGCAAGCAAATACCTCACAAATGAATGGTCTGGTTCCCATCAGAGCTGACCTTCCTGCTCACCTTCATCTGGACAAGTTAAGGTACTTTAAAGGTCATTGTACAGCTTTCGAACCAAGCCTTGTGCCACAGCAATGAGCTTCACCTCTCGGGGCTCTAGGAAGCCGATGTGGCTTTGGCTGGCAGTGGTCCCCTGCGTAGCACCCACAGTCCCGCATCAGCTGGGATGACTGGGTGCTCCTCTGCAGCACCTCCATCCGCCACAGGAAAGCTCAGGTCTGCTGAGTGCTCTGTATGGGTTGTCCTGAAGCCCACATGGACAACGCGGGCAGGGAGGACCCCCCAGCTGAAGCAAAGAGCATGAGATGCTACGGGGTGTAAAGTGCCGCTTGTGACAGCAGGAGATCACCATGGCAGGTGGGTGGTGGCATGAGAGGGACAACTGGCACGTACCCACCAACGCGTTTGGGCTCAGCTGCTGAGACCCCCATCCATCTGTATACCTTTAGGGTACAGACTGATCCGAGGTGGATTTTACTTGAAGAATTTTGGAACAGCCACACATACAAATCTATTTTTGCTTGGCAAACTTTTCTTTTTTCTCTTCCTCTTTCCCCTCTTTTTCTTTCCAAAATAACCCTTTACGTTTCATACCAGAATCAACCAGGTTATTCTGGTGAGACTGGGCAAAGCTTGAGTCAAAAGGAAAAAAACCTAATATTGAAGAAAACTCTGTAAGCTTTGTTTGCAAATGGGAAAAATAATAATGCAAAACTTTGGCTTTAGTATGTAGGGAAGGGCAGGGGTTGATCAAATTTTGATGGAAAATCTTCTGCTTGAGGTAATCAGCTACTTTTAAATTTATTTTTACCTTGATATGAGGTTAAAAATTTTGTTTACAGGGGAGTTATGAAGCTAAATTCCAGTGAGTCTCTTCTCGCTCATTTAATAGCCTGAAATGCGATTAAAAACTCCTGGATTATGTTAAACTAAACCAACGCAGATGCCCATGACCTTGTGTTTCAAAGACTGCAAAGGCACAGTTCAGACCTCTGTGACAGGGTGCAAATCTCTCAAAGCTCTCGTTCTTTTTCCCCTCTGGCTGTGCTTGAACGACACGTTGTACATCCCATTCCCGCAAGGAATTCTCCGAGACGGAGATTAAGATGACTGTTTGCCTACATGCTCGTTTTTTTGAAAAGAAAAAGAGCTTCCTTAGTCAGGGTCATCTAAAAACGGCAAATGAAGCTCATTTTAAAAAGCTTAATTTTTTCAACCTGGATTTCTAACACCAGTCCAAGAAATACTGATGGAGCCCTGCAACCGACTCGCAGCTGGGGGAAATCGCCTTTCCAGAGGAAATACCTCTGGGTCACTCAAACCGAAGTCTTGCCACCAAAGTATTTCTTGCATGCAAAGACGTTATTCTAACCAGCTGGTTCACGTTAAAAAACAAGCCAATCCATCAGGCGATTGAAATGCTGCCAACATCTACGGCCCGGGAAACGGTCGAGCTTATTCAAACCAACTGCACAAGTTCCGTAGACCTGTACAGGGCAGCAGCATCCCTGCTCTTCCAAGGCAGCTGAATCTGTGCCTGGTATCAGTGGCTGTGAGTAACTCTGACGCCTTCATGAGCCAGAGGCTGGCCATGTGCTTCTGCACCTTAACCGCGGGCCAGAAAGCCAGAAGACGGTGCTGTAAGAAACTCGTGCCCGCTCGGAATGGATGTTGCTACCATCTTCTTTTTGTCTGTAGGTGAGCAGCTGTTGAGCCAATGACGATTAGCTTCTAGACATGGAGGGGCCATGCACTGCATCTTCCCCAAAACCCTGGATTTCAGCTTGCTTTCAGGTGTATAAAATATATGCAGAATACTCTTCATTTCCAGTTTAATACAGATCAAAATGAGAAACAAGTGCACTAAAGAAATCTCCCAATGGGCTGCTGTGTCCCTGCAGTCCTGTGGCTGTTTGGAAGCCGGTCTTAGGTTATCATAATTATTATTATCATTTTTTTAATTGATTTCTACATCAGTGCTTAATCTGGGCTTTGGGCTGTCTTGAGGGTGATCCCCACTGCGGTTCCGGGCTGCAGCTGAGAGGAGGGATGAGCTCCTGGACTGCACGCTTGGTTCCCGGCCGTGGGTCCTGCCTCAGAGCGGGGGGTCTGGGTTGGTTTCCGTACCCCGCATTTGGGAGCCACCAGCAACCTGTCCCATGTTTGCTCTGGGAGGACCGTTCCAGTATTTACATTGCCTAACAGCAAGCAGTGGAGTGAAATACTCTGGTTTTAAGTGTGTGTATAAAACAAGTGTGAGAGCATAAACAGTCTACTGCATCCTGAAAGTAATTAGTTACCTTTGATAAATGAAAGACAGCACTGCTGCTATTTCAAAAGAAGGCAAGGCTGAGCAGGCAGAGCAAAGCCAGCTACTGTGCTAGTAACTCCACCCGAACTCCACAGGGACACAGTCATCCTTTGAAATTTAACAACACAAAGTCAGGAAAATAAAGCATCTCGTGGCTTAGCCATGAGAATAAGCATCACCCACCCCGTGCCTAACTGTGCACGGAGCCAACCACACCAGTAGCTTTACCCCCCCAGTCACCCTAAGGACAGGTTTTATCCTGCAGAGACCACCGCCCGCCTGTCCCCGGCGTAGTCCCGGTACCCAGGCACGCTGCCCAGCACCGAAAGCGAGCCGCAGACCTTCTGCTTGAAGCACGGAGACAGGGGATGGCGGTCTAGGGGTGCAGGCAGAGGAAAAAATATCCATGGCGCTTGCTGATACGGAAGCAGCAGAACAGCCCCTCTTTCCTCCCGCCGCTAGCCAGATTCTCGCGCTCCCAAAAGCCAGCTCTGCCCCGATGGGAGGGCCAAGGATGGGAGGCAGGCGGAGGCTGGCCCAAGCCCCAGGTCCCACAGCGAACAGGCAGCGGTGCAGACCTGGCGTTTACGCAATGTCAGGGCACTGGCATAGCTTGGTTTTACTAATATTTGCAATTGTGTAACTTTGGTAATGTGCCCTCTCCTGAGGCCTTTAATATTAAGATCAAATATTGAATACCCCACATGCACCTAATTAGCTTTAATACGCATCCTGCTCGGCTCAGTGACAACAGAAAAGAAACACAGTCAAAAACAATTAGATCAGGATTTTTTTCTGATTAAAAAAAGACAGCTGGACTACACAGATTCCTGCAGCAGCATTTGCATTAGATGAGATTGCATTTTTCTGTGGAAAAAGCCTCGGAGCCAAAAGGGTTTCAAATCGCACCAGTGGAGGCCGACAGCTGCGTTCTGGTTTGTGCGTTCCCAAATCATAATTCAGCGAAGGAGAAAGGGTTCCTGCTCCGAGTGACTTATCTTCTGCTCCCATGCAACGTGCTACATAGTCAATCTACTTTGTCCACGCTCTGCCTGAGCCCAATGAGATCCCCCGGGGAAAAAAATCCACCGGGCCACTGATGACCCACATGAGAGAATTCTCATTAATTCCTCCGTAATGTTACATAAGGTCATTTTGTTGAATTAAAATTATTGGGATTAATCCTCTTAAATGTTCTCTTTGATGCAAGGGGGATCCAACTGCAGCTGGATCATCCCACAGCTGGTTCTCGAAAGTCAAAACAGTGTTTTAAAGCCCCGTAATGGTTTTGTTAAATTCCTCCCCTGAACAAGGACACAAAGCAGCTTTTTATGGCTTTTTTAGATCACTTACAACTTCTGTAAGCTGTCATTAACTGTCATCAAAGCCTGAAAAAATGAGGCAAACAGGTTCAATGTCAGTTTTACTGCCCAAACCTAAATAATATTTTTGGTTTCCCATCTGCCTCATCTGAAGTGTTTTGATAGCTGGAAGGTGACTTTGCCTTTCAAAACCTTTTCAGATGTTCCTCTCCGTAACAAAATATGTTGTGGACAACAGAGGAAACGAGGGACATCCACAGCCTCTTCATTGCCCCGCGCATTTCAGCCTCACAATCGAGTACCACCACCAAACCCCACAGCACTGCGCAACCTTCTGTATTTCACCCAGCTATTAAGGGTCAGTGCACCACCCTCTCGGTGTCTAAAAGCAAGGCTTTGGTAGGATGTACCCGGTTCCTAGCCCCCATGCTTCCAAAGCCCCCCACTCTGCTGAAATCTGTTGGGATTCTGAGTTACTCCTCCCATGTCTAGAGCTGATCTTTGCACTGTTGCCATCTTTTTCTGTGTGTCCTAGCTGTACTAGCACTCATTAGGAATCCTGTGCTGCCATGAAAACACTCAGCTACAATAAAAAGATGCTTTCAAGCAGCTTTGCTTTTTTGGGATATCAAATCTAGCAGCAACTGCCTTTCTGAAGCAATAAGTAATGTGTTTGATTAGCTCTGGTAGCAGATGGGGGTTATTTTTCAGCACCTTTGATGTTTTAACATGTTAAGCTGAGAAGGAATCAGTTCTGGAAAGAGTGACGATGCCATTCCTCGTATCCTGCCCATCTTCCCCAGCACGATTACAGCTCAGGGGTTCCATCTCTGAGCAGTGTGCTCGCCACAAGCCCCTGGGTGTGCTGCCAAGCTGACGTTAGTCTCCGCTAATCTCAGCTCAGAGATCTTTGAGTCATGTTGTTCCCAGTTCTGCAATGTGCTGCCCTCTCAGTTAGTGGATGTAATCAAGTACCACACCCCACAGATCACCATCCGAGGGAGAGTATCTGGCTGCCGGGAAAAAATCCGCAAAGACTGCAATGGATTCTCCATTGACGGAAAATTTTGCAATCAAAATGGGGAGGTCTGGTGTAGATGTGATTAAAGCCCTGGGCAGAGGAACAGCAGCTGGGCCTCTGCTGCCCCGGCTGCTGCAGAATCACAGAATGACAGAACGTTAGGGGTTGGCAGGGCCCTCTGTGGGTCACCCAGTCCAACCCCCTGCTGAAGCAGGGTCACCCAGAGCAGGCTGCACAGCACCGCGTCCAGGCGGGG
>Ga0065711_1047988_pt1 | contig 12048 bp, 7 predicted proteins | sample Hoacrofraction12_FD_59098 | JGI IMG/M metagenome (GOLD analysis project Ga0065711, IMG submission 59098) | Hoatzin crop microbial communities from Cojedes, Venezuela - Epithelial fraction 12 v2 (version 2) | ecosystem: Host-associated > Birds > Digestive system > Esophagus > Crop | place... | reverse complement strand
TTGATGTTAAGCACATGTTACTCTATATTTTCTGTCAAATATTAACGCTCATATTACACACTTTTTTATTTAGCAAAAAAAGATCCGGCTTTCGCCAGACCTTTTTACAGTGAATATTCAATATTTATTTCAAAGCACCAAACTAGATGTGTATTATTATTTGAATCTCATGCTTCTTTTCAAACTTATATCAAATTCGCTCATAATATATCTGTTTTCTTGTTCTCTAGACAAAATGAACTATTACTACAAAAAAACAACAAAGTTATTTTCTATTATCACGAGATACATTCTCTAACAAAAATATCAGTCAGCAGTCCCAATGCTTACTAAGGTTATTTTCCGTCATCTCGGGATACATTCCAAAACAGTATTGTAAGACAACATACAAAGACATCTAATGTTTATTTCCCGTTATCTCGGGATACATTCCAAAACGAAGTACAATTTTGATGCTATTAAATATCAGATTGTTTATTTCCCGTTGTCTCGGGATACATTCCAAAACTTATTGCTGGTTCTCTTAACTTCGTGCCTAGAATTGTTTATTTCCCGTTGTCTCGGGATACATTCCAAAACTTCATGGGCTACATCGGCTGAAACTGTAGCAACTGGTTTATTTCCCGTTGTCTCGGGATACATTCCAAAACGGATTTTGACAATCTAACGGAATCCGATCACACGGTTTATTTCCCGTTGTCTCGGGATACATTCCAAAACATAGTAAGCAAATAAATTAAAACGTTTAATATATCGTTTATTTCCCGTTGTCTCGGGATACATTCCAAAACTATATTCGTTATTGTATAAATTATTAATATTATATGTTTATTTCCCGTTGTCTCGGGATACATTCCAAAACTTTAGGATCCAATTTCAATCCGCCTACAATTTCGGTTTATTTCCCGTTGTCTCGGGATACATTCCAAAACAAGGAACAGTAGATAATCCTTTCGCTACGGTAGTTGTTTATTTCCCGTTGTCTCGGGATACATTCCAAAACACTACATTCTCAACAGCGGTATCCTCAATACCTACAAGATCGTTTAGCGGCTGAGAATGATACAGTTATAATTTTTTAATTTTTATTTGATTATATTATCGGTTTAAGCAGCTATAATCTTAAGCGGCGCTATTTATATATGCTCGTATACAAGAAGCTTATCTAATCTTCCGTTTTTTTCATATCTTTTCCTTAATCCCTTCCAAATTGATCCGGCTTTAGCAATACTTTTCTCAAATACATTCTTTACGGCTTCATACTTTTTATCATCCTTATATTTGTCATATGTATTCATTATTCCAAATATATTAAAACTAATCGCAGACAAAATATTAAAATCCGCATCAAAATCTGCTATTCCGTTATATGGCCAAGCTATCGCAAGTTCAAATGACTCCTTAGCCTGTTCTTCATATTTATCGGAATTTACCTCTAACAATATCATTGCAATATACAAATATATCAGCTTTATTACATGGTCATTGGTATCTATATTGTAGAAGTATTTAGTTTCAATATATTCTTCAAACTTCTCGCATAACTTAGAACACAACTTCTTATCAATATCTTTTACATAGAATTTCTTTATACTTCTAAGAAGTGTCAGCACTTCATACATATTTGTAACTTCATTTCCTAAAAAAACATTCTTTATAACTTTGTCGATATCGCTCATGCGAAAGTAATCAGGCATATATTTTTCAAAAAGATTCTTATCGCCGCTTAACACCGCATAATTCAATATATGACTGATAGTAATGTTGGCATTATTTGCATAACCATTTTTTTGATTTACTTCAAGAGATTTTTCAAAACATTCCATCGCATCCATGCCTTTTATTGCCATTAGTTGCCCCATACTACTATATGCGTTTGCTAAATCTCTGTAATAAAATTCATAATGATCTTCGCTTTTATATTTTTCTAATTTTTTTATATTATATTCTGCAAGCTTTTCTGCTTTTTTTATACTATAAACGTCAATATACGATGTTACCATTCTATTTATAATAGAATGGTAATCTTCATTTTTGTCAATCGCATTATTTTTATTTGCATCTTCAAATAATTTTATAGCATCTTGCGTCTCTCCTCGATAGTTGTAGCAAGAAAGCAAAATATAGTTAAGTTTACTTCTATAACTATTATCTAAAAGTTCTTCTTTTTCCTTCAATATATCACAGACATATTTATTTCTATTTGCGGGAACATAATTTCTCAATGTCTGTTTTCTTAATACATCTACAACATGCTTTATATATTCGACACTTACCTTTTTTATATCTTCTATCTCGATATCTATCGGAACATTCATATAATATGCGATTTGTAAAGCACCTTTTGATTCCGGATTTTCATCATTAGTATTTTCTTCAAGCAATTTGCCCTCATCTATGTACTTTATATATGACAATATATTATTTATGTCATCCATAACTTCATCATATGTTTCATATTCATATATAGAGCCTTTGGACAAAGCTATATCCAATACATTTTTGTACATATATGCTGCTGCTTTACACTCATCATCTATCTGCAATTTTGCAATTTTATTCTTCAAAATATCTATATAATCAGAACTTATATTATACTCTTTTTTTATAAAATCCTTGGTAATATCATAAATAATTGCTGATACATCTTGATTTACCAAATTTTTGCTTGCTTTTTTTGATATCGCATCAATTTCATGTTTATACTTTTTCAAATAATATTTACAATTCATTTTTCAGTTCCTTTTTTTATGTAACGCTTGGCTCTTCATATGGGCATATTGCATTTCTACTGTCATCAGGCACTAATCTACTTCCAAATAAGAGCTTATTTTTCCTATATATTGTTCGAATTTTGCTGTCACCTATTTTATCTACTATATCTGCGTTTATCACATTTATTAAATGTACAAACGGAAAATCTTGAATCAGCTTCTTCTTTGTCGTTCTAAGATTTGTAGCATCATCTTTTGTATTCTGTCTATTATCTTTAGTTTCTTTTTCAATCCATATATCTCTATAAATCAGAGCATAATTATATATATCCGCAAAATAAATATAATTTTTTTCGATTATATTTTTAAAATCAAAGTCACTAATAAAATCCTGCAACATTGTCTTATCTTGCGAGTTAAAATCTTCGCCACCAAACATAAGCAGAAATTCAAAATACTTTATAAATTCTGCAGGACTGTTTCTATATTCTTCATCTTCCTTTTTGCCGGAAAACATAGTTGTTGCGCTTTCATTGACATTTACATTTCCTCTGTAGTACTTGTATATCTTAATGAATTCCTTTCTAAGTCTATTATAGTCATCGATACTCAATCTGCAAAAAGCTCTATTATCACCATTATCATTAGCAAGCTTTTGATTCCAGAATTTTTCATTTATATAGTCTCCTGATTCACAGTTTTTCCTAAAATAATATAATTGATGTTTTACAAAATTTTTGTTCCACTTGTGCAAATAAGTTTCGTAATTATCAATTTGAGTCACACTATAGATAATAGCTTCATATTGAGTCAAGCCGCTTTCAATCGAAAATAAATTTTGATTCTTAATTACAAATTCAAAGAAACAGTTACCTCTTTTGTTATTATCAATTTTCCTCTCTACAATATCTTCGATATTTTTCTCTATAAAGCTTGCATCTTTTTCTCTTTTTTCACGTATTTTCTCATATTCCTCCTCAATAGTTGTTCCTTCAAATCTGTAAAAAGCATCAAAATTCCTATCATTTTTTACGAGTTCGCACCCCTTAACACTAATATTTTTGTTTATGTTACAGTATTCTTTTATAACTTTCCTAAACAGATCAACTGTATATTTTATCTTTTTATCAGCACTGCTATTGTCATCATAAAAAAGATTTATGCAAAAAATAAACACGGCATCTTCGATATTTACGTAACATAACTTTCTGTATTTAGCTGCTGAGAGAAGTTCATTCGTTCCACCCAAATCCAGTCTAAGGCACATTGCAAGTTCCAAAACTCTAAGTCTTTCAGGCGTATCCTCCTTTACCCATTTATTATATTGATTTCTGTGACATGTAAATGAGTTTTCATCAATTTGTGTTTCATCAAACCAATATTTTGTATCCTTTAGCATATATAAATTTGATGGACCGCGAAAAGCTCTTTTATTCTTCTGCTCTGTTACTATTTTTTCCAAATACGTGCCGAAGGGATAATACGGATATTTATCATTATTGACCCGTTTTAAATATTCCATTGCAAAATTTTGGTGATTTCCAATATTATAAGCTTCTTCGGCCAATTCCTTTAGCTTTTGCTCTGTCATGCTTTCCATAAATCATTCCTCAAATTATAATTTTATATCTTTAAACGGTTTATATGTAAAATCTTTGCTTTTAGTTTTATTTTTATTATTTTTTTTATTATTTTTATTATTATCTTTTTTATTTATATTTTCCAATACATCTTGAGGCACTTCATTTGGATAATACAATATTTTTGCTATATTTACCAAGAATTGCTCATCTCTAACATTGTCATTATTATCTTTATCATTCGGATTTTTTTCTTTAAATTTATATGTAAAAGAATCACTTCGAGGTGTTACTGTAAAATGCGCCATGTCTTTTTCATTGTTCTTACCAATATTCTTCTTAGCCGTGTCAAACTTCAAAGAAAGAATTACAAAATATCTTCTAAGTATATTTTCGAATACAACAGGCACACTTTTCCTAAGTTTATTATCATATGTAAAAAATCTGTCAAATGTCTCGCTATATAAATCCAATAATGATTTAGCATATTCATTTGGCATGTCTTTTCTTATAGAATAATACTTAAAATGATCTATATGATTCCTAAGATTCGCAATATTATCATGCTCTTTTACATCTTCGAAGATTTCAAGTCCTGCATTATAGTAATCTTCTTTCCTTGATTTGTCATTAAACGCATTTAGAGTATATTCGCAGAACATCTTAATCTTTAGTCCTGTCGACACTGTTGAAAATTCCTTGTTATTATCACAAGCATATATTGGCATACCATTGATATACATAGCTGCTATTTGATATAGTATCGCATTATTAATTTTCAAAACGGTGTTATCACTTTGCATTACTTCAATCATGTTATATGTAGGCATTTTTTCTTCATCATTTTGAAGACATTCATAATGAAAACCGAGCTGAAAATACATCAAATCCCTTTCTCTAAGAAAGCTCCATCCTACAAGTTGGCCCAGAAGTGAATTTATTATTTCGCTATATGTAAGCACGTTTGCAAGCGTTACTCTATTTTTTATACGCTGATATATGTTTACATTTTTTTGTTCTTCACTACTTTCGCACTTTCCCGTTTTCCTAAATTCCTCAACGTTTATTAAAGCATTTTTATAATCTTCTATGTCTTTTTGGCTTATTTTTTCGATAGTATTTTCCAAAACCTCGTGTGCACCATATATTTTTGATAAAACAACATTTCTATTCAAAATAAAGTTTTTACCATCTTTATAAAGTTCAAAATTTTCTATATCCTTATCAATATATCTGCGTAAATAATCGCTGTAAGCATTCTCATCTTTAAAATAATCATTGATTTTATTTGTTATAACACCTGATTGCACCATACACATTTCAAGAACTTGTATTATGTCATTATATACTGCATCTGTATACAATTTATTTACCAAAAGTATGTTAGCATTGCTATTAGCTCTGCGCTCTATATCCTCGGTATATGATTTGTAATTTTTGAATTCGCCTATAAGCCTATTTAACTGTCTTGGCGGAAGTAATTTGGCTACAATATACATTTTTTGTAATTCATTTTCAGTTTTAAACTTTTCAACTAGGCTAATATATGTTTTTGCATTCCAATTTGGCAAAAATTCCGTGCCTGCAATGTCTTTCCTTCGCATTTGATCATTTTTTGGATTTTTTATAAATGCAAAGGCACTCTTATTAAGATAATCTAAATATGCATACTTCAAAGTCTTATATAGCAACATTTTATAATGCTCAAAAATTCTTTTATTATTTTTCTTTGTTTTTGATGTATCAACTTTCTTCCTGCCAGCATTTTGCTGATTATTTTCAGTCATAATAAACTGACAGATTTTTGCTATCTTATCTTTTCCGTTTGAAGTATTAATATTATTTTCTAACTCATTTATTCTTTTAACATAATCATCTATCGACTGAAACTGTTTATCTTTAAAATTAAAGTTCTTCTTTTCGTCTTCGACTTTCTTAATGGCATTTACAAAATACTCATAGACATCATTTGATGCCAAAAAACCACGATAATACACTTCTTTAAGAAGATAATAGATTGCATTTCTACACCTCTCCGTAGTTTCACTATCTCTATAATTTATTGTCATCTTTATATCATTTACTAGAAAATCGTTCAGTTTTCCTCTTGATATAACATTACCAAAAGCCGGAATCTGTGATGCTTTATAGTTGTAACTTGAATATAATATATTTAGAGCATTTTCCATATCTGCATCCGAATAAAACTCCCATAAATTGTTGGAGTAAAATTTATCCCTGTATACCTTGCTTGCATTATTTGCTTCAAATTCAAAAATTTTAGATAATCTATCAATATCGATTTTCTTTGCATTATATCTTGATGTTTTAAAATGAAAATTTTCATTTCTAACATTTGCCAATATATTTCTAATATCAATTACAAGATTGTGATAATAATCTTTTGTACTACAAAAAACATTATTATCTTCAAAACTTTTCCATTTAGACATACCTCCCCAAAACTGGTAGATATTTCTTTTCAATGCTTCATTGTCATACATGATACTAACTAATTTTTCATCATCTATAGACAATAAATCGTAATTATTTTTTGCTTTTTTATCATCAATAACGGATCTTGCTATATTGTTAACCGCAAAAGTAACACTAACTGCAATGTCTCTTTTTATTGATTCATTTGCAGATATCATTTCAAAATCAAATGACTTTATACCATCTTTATATCTTTCAGGAATAATACCGAAATCATATTCTGATTCGTTGCTTGCTATCTTATCCATTGCAAATTGATAGACCATTTTACCTTCAGCAATATACTTACCGGATAAAAAGCACAAAATTTCTTTCCATGCTTTTTCACAAATGTATCCCCTGTTTTTCTTGAAGTCATCTTCGGAATCCAAAAACTTTTTAAATTGTTTTTGAGTATAATTACCAATAAATCTTATCCAAAAACGATTCAAATTTATATCATCAAAAAATAAACTATTATCTTTTTCGATTGACTCAATACTCGCATTATGCAGCCTTAATAATTCTTCATTCAAAATATTCTTATCTACAAATTTAACTTTGTCGCACTTTCTCTTTTCATGATCTGCAAATATGTCTTCAGGATATTTCAAGCTATTCTTTGCTTCGTCATATCCATAAAAATACAAAACATTTAAACGTCTAAGTTTAAGTAATAACTCATCTCTTTTGTGCTTATCTATTCGTGCATAATCCGACATAAAATGTTTAAACGCTTCTTTTTCATTTTTCTTAACACTATTTGTATTTTGCAAATTTGTTACAGGATATACCTCAAAATGCTCATTATCTTTTGACAACTGTACTGATAAATTCTGATTTTCTATCGATTTTTTTATACCGCTTGCATCTTTTAAATATGCTTTATTTATTGCTAATGCAAGCCTTTTTATATCTTCATCACCATTATCAATCTTTTCAATATTGCGCATATTTAAAAGAAGCTTTTCCAAAGCTTTTTTTAAGCGCTTATCTCTTGCTATAAAATCTCTTGTATTTACATTTACGCATTTTCTGATATTTTTTTTCAAATTTTCAATATTTTCTTCCGAACCATCTGCATCATTTTTCTTTACATTAATATTGATTAAGTCACTCGCTGTAACATTACCATTTTTATTTTTTATAGTTTTATCTATTTTTGAACACATTTTTTTAATATCTTTATTTTTGACATTCTTAAAAAGGCTGAAAAGATTCTGAGAAGCACTTATTCTTTCAGCAATATATTTTTCGAGTTCTGTATTTTTAGATATATGTGGGTCAACGTACAAAATTCCTTTTATATCATTCTCATTTAAAGATACCGCACTTTTATGGTGATTAACTTTTGAAATTTTCATCTTTTCCTCTCTTTCTACTATGTAATAAAGTTTACACAGTACACATATTTATATCGGCTTATCTAGCTAATATCATGATAAAAACGTTATGTAATATTGTTTTTAAATCGTTATTCTTGTATATTGTCATGATTTATTTTACAAAATATGCTGCTGAATTTCTTTGTGCTCATGTTACACACTTATACATGCCAATAAAAAAAGTCCGGTGCTATACCGAACCTTTTTACAATCTATTTACTTAGATTTTTTCAATATCATTTTTATACATAATGAGAAGCTTTTTTCTATATTCTTTATCTGTTAGTGCTTTTTGAAGTTCGTCTGTCTTGCCCTCATTTGTAAGCAGCAAATACAGATTGCTGATTTCATCTTATCCTTTTTCTATTCCTTCACGTATCACTGCCATTTTGTAATCATCCCATGCTTTACACATATTTATCTCATCTCCTTCTTCTACTGATATATCTATGCCTAATAGTTCCTTGATTACATCAACCGCCTTTTTATCTACCTTTTCAAACAAAATATAATTATATTTAATAGTATCTTTATTGAAAAATCAAGCTCTTACTGCTATTATAAAGTTGAAAAACTTAATAAGGAGAACTTGAAAGTGTCAGAAAACTATTTAGGCAGAGTTATAAGTAGTAGTCAAGGAGACAAACTAGCTTATGACACAAATGTAAAGAAGATTTTGGCTGATAAAAATATCATAGCCAAAATTCTAAAAAATGTCGTAGATGAATTTCGAGACTACGACGAAGAAACAATCAAGCAATGTATCGAAGGAGAACCCGAAATTGGTACTCGTCATGTTGATGAAGGACTGACAAATGCTTTTATAAACAATAAGAAATGCAATAAACCGGTTCCAAATTCAATAATTGGACGCAGCACCGAAAATAAGATTCAAAATGAAGGAACAAGATTTCTATGGCAAAGCAAGCGAACATAGATACGATCTTTTAGACTTCAAAAAGCTCTAACTGATAAAGAATACAGAAGGCAGCTTCTTGAATTATATAAAAATGATTTGAATAAAATCTAATTAAAATTTATTAATATAGATTATAACAAATATCGCATCATCATTGTATTTAATAATCGCTGATTTTAAAATATCTCTATATTGTGAGATACTCATAGATTTCTTCTGCTTATCAGATAAATATATGACCTCCTCTGTTCCGAGTTCTTTCAAATCTTCCGCCTTTATAACTTTTACTCTTGCACTTGTATTTACTTTTTTAAGTCAGCATCAAATAAAAAGTGCAGCATCAGCTGCACTTTTTATCTCTAAACATTGTCATCATTTCGTTTGTAAGGCTATAGTCATCAGGTTGTAAGATGATTTCATCTCTGGTAACCCAGATGGCTTCTTTTAGCTCGTGCCTATCCATGTGAATCGTATCATCACCGTCCAAATCGCAGAAAAATCCCATCAGTATATCATCTGCCGCGCCCCATGGCTGCGACTTATAATATCGTATATTCTTGACCTTTAGACCGACTTCTTCCATGACTTCTCTCTCGACTGTCTCTTCAAGGCTCTCGCCTATCTCTGTAAATCCTGCAACAAGCGCATAATACGGAATATCTCTCCCTGCATACTTGGTAACTACCATCTTGTCATTATTCAAAATTCCAACTATAACTGCAGGATTTATTCTGGGGTATATACGTCTTTTGCAGCTTGGGCAATCTAGCGATCTCTCATCGTACGATAGTTTAGTCATAGCGCCGCACCTTCCGCAGTACTTATTATCCATATACCAGTCATACAGTTGTTTTGCAGTATATAAAGCAAAAATAAGCTCTCTTGGCGATTTACATTTTCTTCTGATTTCTCTTATTCTTATAAAGACAAATCCATTGCAAAATTCGCACTCTTCAATCGGCAACTCTTTTTCACCGGATATATTATTTTTAATATTTTTATTCAGTAAGAAACATTCTGTATTATCCAGTGAAAAAAGATATATACATTCGGAAATATCGCATTTTTCATGAGTTTCTTGCAAATCCGCATATGTCGGAAGTATGAATTTATCATCTTCTATCTTGCACAAAATATACCTGTCATCAAATATAAATATAAGACTATCGCTTGTAGGCGTCTTGCCCGGTATATACTGATTAAATAATTTGTGTGGGTATATATCTTGAATCATAAATGCCTCCAAAATACACTTAATTTCACTTATTCAAGTAAATTCCTAGAATCTTCTATGGACTTTGCCACCGTTTCTCAGTCCATAGTACTTATTGCGTTTGCGTATTCGATAGATACTTCTCTATTTGGAATTGATACGCTCTTATTTTCACTATCATATGTCAGATATCCGAGGTGAACCAGAAGCGTAAGCACATCATCTTTCTTACTAAATGTCGTCATATCATTACTAAAAGTGCCGATATTTATTTCAACACTTTCGTCGCCAACTTTTCTTCATCTTCCCCTGTAAAAGTTAGTGTTTTTAGCGGTTCGCCGCTAGCTTTAAGTTCTTCGATGCTAACTTCATTACTATAGCTAAAATCCCTTATGATTGAAACAATAAATGTTATAATCATTGCTGCGATTATAAAAATCAGTCCGCCTATATCATAGATTTTGTATGTTTCTTCCGTGGTTATACTTTTTACATACTCAGACCAGTTACACCCCAAAACAATAAGAAGCATGGCTCCAATACTAGCCGCATACATAAAAGCAACCAATACAGATGCAAATCGATTTCTTGCACCTACGCGCTCAGTACCGACAGACTGATGATTCGTAGTCACAAACCATGCCATTGCTATAAAATATATAGCCGTATGGAAAAGAGATTTTTGCCAGCTTGGGTTCTCCATACCATCAAGTACTACCATTGCACAAAAATCAACAAAAAGACTACTTGTAAAAAGAACTGTTGGGCCACTTGTATCCTGCCACTTGCACAATATAAGAACAATAAGCTCTATAACAGCAAGAAGTGTAATAAAACTCATCTTACCTTCACCCGGTATAATATTCGCAAGTCCCGGGAACGTAAACCAAAGAGCAACAACTGCTAACGCTCCTGTAACATATGGCATAAAGAATATTAACAATTTGAATATTGCCTTTGCTACTTGTAGCAAAATATGAATCATAAAAACGACGCTATCATAGACAATTACATACATAAAAAATATCCTCCCTTAAATCAAAACTTTTGACAAACTAAATTCTACCATAAACCCGGCTCATATTAAACGAATTTCATATCTATAGATACAAAATTACAAAATCACATACGTTTTGTGAGTGTAGGGGATATAAGTAAGTACAAAACATTCGAAACAATATAAAACCACATGCCGTTAATTTTATTAAACAATAATTTTTTTAATAAAGTAGCGCATCTTGTACCATTACATTTGTGATTTTGAGTGCCTGTGAGTATGTCGCTTCTTTGCACGTATTCTTTACGTGCAAAGAAGCGTTACATACGAGCCGGAGCGAAATCGTCACGAAAAATCACAATGTAATTGTACAAGATGCGCGTCACATAATAAAAATCCCTGTTTTTATTCTCCGGTGATACCTGTGCGGTCGATACTTTCAACAAAGTATCTCTGGAGTATGAAGTACATGATGAGAAGTGGCAACATAGAAAGCATAGTGCCCGCCATGTTGATAGACTCATTTATACTTGTAGCCGCATTGGTTGCGGTTGTAGCATATGCACTGTAGTTCGATGCGAAGTTATCAAGCTGAATAACAAGAGTTGTCCATCCCGAATCTGTCAACACACCGTGTACATACATCTCTGTAAGATATGATTCGTTCCAGTACCAAACAAACGAGAACAGTGATACTGTGATGATAGCAGGCATAGCTGAAGGAAGAGATATTTTGACAAAAGACTTAAAATATCCCGCACCATC
>Ga0065711_1047987_pt1 | contig 12048 bp, 7 predicted proteins | sample Hoacrofraction12_FD_59098 | JGI IMG/M metagenome (GOLD analysis project Ga0065711, IMG submission 59098) | Hoatzin crop microbial communities from Cojedes, Venezuela - Epithelial fraction 12 v2 (version 2) | ecosystem: Host-associated > Birds > Digestive system > Esophagus > Crop | place... | reverse complement strand
GCGCGGCCCACAGCAGCTGCCGCGTGGCGGGCTCCAGCGGCAGCGGGAAGGGCGGCGCGCGCGCGCCCAGGCGGTGCCACAGCGCGCCCGGCGTGATCCCGTCCAGCCCCTCCAGGGCCACCTCGTCCAGCAGCGCCCACAGCGCCTCCATCGTCCCGCTGCCACCGCCCGGCGCGCCGGAAGTGGCGTCACCGCCCCGACGGTAACCAAGGAAACGCGCAAACAGGGCCGCGGCCCGGGCCCGGCGCGGCCTGCTCTCGGCGCGATGTCCCTGGCCGGGGCTCTGCTCCCGGATGCCTCCTGAGCCCGCTGTCTGCCGGCGCTGCGGAGGCGAAGCGCGGGAGGGGCGGCCCCGCTCTGTCGCTGGGGAGAGCGGTCGGCGCAGCCCCGGCGCGGCGTTACCTCAGCGAGGGCGCGGGAAGGGGCAGTGTTGTAGCAGAGATACTCTGCAGTCGGTGAGAGACAACACAGGGGGTTTCTTCTCTTGGTGCAGAACTAAATGAAGTGTTTTGGTGGCAAGCTTAAACTTCTGAGCGTACGAGAGGGCACTCTGCCACAGCTTGCAGCAGCAGCTCTGGGATGCATGGTGGGAATTGCTGGAAAAGTTTGTGTTTCCTGAGAGGCAAGCAAGGTAGAATGTTTAATTAAATGCTTGAAATGTATCCAGCCTCTGCAGTAAATAACTTCTAGAATTAACTGGCCTCCTGAGTGGTACCCATTCAGGGGTATCATCCTGCAGCTGGGCTTTGGGCATGGCCCTTTCAGTTTATGCCATGGAACTGACTTGCTTGCCAGTCCCTGGATTATAAACTCATTATAGTATATGCCTTCCATTTTTAGTATTTTAGGCTCTTCAGTAGATTGTGAAGGGTTCTGAAAAATAAGTACAACAAGTATCGTTTCCTCTGTTCTTCAGGAACTTTATTTACTACACTGACAGTTTTACGCTTGCTGAGTGAGGAACCGTTTTCAGTTAATAGCATTCTTGTCTATTGGGGGTGCAAAACCAGTAATACTCTGTAGTAATACGTCAGTGTGACATTTATATTCTCATTTCAGCTTTATGTTAAGGACATGTTGACTGACTTTGATGAAAAACATGATGAATATTTAATATCCCTTCAGCAGAGAAACCGGTAAGACACAAAATCGTTACCACCATTAAGTATGTAGTATCTGCTGTGTACTAACATGGTATCTAATATCAGCAGTTGTGAATATTAGTTTAAAAACTTGGTTTTTAAACTTGTGATGCAAAGCCTGACTTGCCATGTCTTAAAACATGCAGGCGATTCTCTTTTCTTCTCTTTGCTAAGTATGTCAAAGGTCATATTTCTAGACGAGATCACAATATTTCTTCTTTAAAATAGAGATAAATTTATTAATGAAGTAGTTACTGTTTCCCTAGCTTACAGGGAAGATTTTTGTTTATAGTGCAAGAAGTTCTAGCGTCAGAAGTAATTGGCAGCTCACACAGTGTGAGGATGTTGTTATGAGGCGAGGTTTTTATGGTGTCAGAAATACAGAAAATGGCATGCAAAAGTTGCTGAAGTTAAATGTGCAAAGTCAGGTTCTGCCAAGGTGGGAGATAAGGACACCTAGGTTCCTTTTGCAAACTTTAGTATCTTTCAGGCATGTTTAAAACATTTCTTTTAATCTTTGTTCATATGGACCTGCCTGTCATTGTACCCTAAACAGATGATTTTCATAGGTTAATTCAGAAGGGTCTACAGAACTTTCTTGATGGATTCCCCCCTTCACCACAAGCCATTTTTACTCAAATTGTATAACAAACTGAATGGTTTGGTGAAAAGACCTAAAAAACCTACAAAAGTCACAGCTGTGTTAGAAAAGCTTGGTTTTGTGAACACAGGTTTCTTTTGTATATAATCTCCTAAAGCAGCTTTGGAAAAGGATAAAAACAAATTATTTCATGATTGAAGCAATTTTCATCCTTATTATCAGAGCTCTAATTCTTAATTTTGGTGGAAACAAATGCCACCGAATTACAACATGACAAGCAGGTGGCAACTGTTCCTTTCAGAAGAGACACTCTGGATGCATTCGAGTGTTGTGAACGTCACCGGCAGTTTTGGGTAGCAGGGGTGGCAGAGTAGGCCAGGTACTGCCCTGGACCAGTCACAGATGGTTCCTGCTGAATCCAAAACTGACAGAAACAGCCCATTGTGCCCCAAAACATCACCAGTCAGAGCAGGCTGGGTGGATTTAAGAGTGGTGGCTGTGGGGGGCGGGGTGCTTCTGCGGAGGCATGCTGCCTAGAGGAGTGCTGGGGACATGGCTAGGGACACACTCTTGGAAGAGGGTGACTCGCGCTGGAGCAGATGCGCCCCTGGGGCACTTTGGCCTGTGGTTTGACCCACCCTGGAGTCAGAGGGAAACCAGGAAGCAGCATGCAGGGGCAGGTGGAAATTGTCACCCACATGGTCCCAACCTCCTGGCCGTTGTGGCACCTCACGGAAGGAATTAGCATGGACTGAGTATAACCCATGGCGAAAGGAGGGAAGGGGAGACTTGGAAGAGGGGGGTAGGTGTTTCACTGAAACTGAGCCTGGGGAAGGGCGTTTTTTTAATATTATGTTAACCAGACTTTAATTTTCTGGTATTTTTGACTGCACTATTTCCCAGTCAAGTTTCAAAACACAGTCTCTTTTTTTTCTTGAAAAGAGCTCAACCATTTTTAAGCTTTTTGAAATTCTAATTAAAACTCAAGGAGAAAGGTTAAATATACTAAATACCAAATGGAAAAAATAATGTGAAATGAGAAATAATATGGAAGAAATCTCAGAAGGGAAAGTCTTGGTCAAACTGCGTACTCATACAAGCATTACAGAACAGGGACAGGTCCTGGAAGCTGTATTCTGAAATTGTTATTTGGACTATGAACATATTTTTCAGATTTGTGACATTGTGTGTGACATTTTGTATTTATTGCCGATCTGACCATCTGCGTGTGCCCTGCGTAAGGATGAATTATGATCCTTTCTACTTCAGGCTACTGGGACGTTTAAAAAGAAAGGATGCAATACAAATCAAACTGGAGCAGTTAGAACAAGGATTTTCTCTGTATCTGAATGGAGCTAATTCAGAGCTGAGAAATCACCACAGAAAAACCGACTCACGTGGCTACCTCAAAAATGAGACAAAGACCACCAGGACAAACAGTGAGTTACATGAGAGTTTTACAGATATTGCAGTCTAGAGCTGTTTTAAACGTTTACTCATCAGAGCTGTAATTCAGTTGGTGAGATTACTGGTCAGGCTGCGATAAAGAGAGAGCAGCACGTGAGCTTGGTGGAATGAAATTCCATGGGACTCTTTCATCAGAGTACTTAAGCTGGTTGCATGTGAGGAATGGTCTCTGCAATGCCCTATCAATTTCTCAGCTGATCCCTGATTAATTCTAAGGTTTAACTTCCCCGCCTCTCCATTTGTTAAACAGTCATAACTAAAACTAGGAGATTAGAAATGTATATAAATTGTCAGTGTAAAATAATGGTATACCTTTGTCTGATACATGACGCTGTTAATAGGCTTCAAAATCTGATGGACTTCAATGTTATCTAAGTCTGGTGTCCTGTAGAGAAGTGACATTTCATAAAGTCAAATTATATCCAATCATAGCTGCATTAAGCTCATAAATTATGTTTAAACTGTAATAGTTGTCTTAGAAAGACAGCTAATCTATATTTAAATATTTGAAGTAAAGAAAATCTACCATTTTCTGCCAGTGATTAGCTGGCTTTATTTAAAAATATGTACTTTGTTTCTAATTTAAGTCTGTCTATCATAGAAAGCAATGTAGTGACAGGAATAATTTTGCATGTATGAAGGTGTAAAGTCTGAGCTTACTGGCCTTCTAATCTATTTAGCGTAATGAAAATAAAGTTGATTTCACTAAATCCCTGTGTGAAGCAGTTTGCCAACCTTAGTCTGTTATCCTCACACTTGCTACAACCTGTTTATCTTAAAGTGTATTTTTTTAATCTGTTGCTGTGTAAATAGTGTCTGCTTAAGCTTTTTTTTTCGCCTAAAAACGAAGAGAAAGAGTTTGAAAAGTTACTTAATATGATAATTTTTTTACAGTTGAAAGTTTATTAGTCTTAGCAATACTGGAAACTAACTTTTCTTTCAGTAGCTGTTCTAACCATGACTAACCTTCACCTCTTTTTTTCTTTGTTTTCTGCTACACTGGGTGCATACTATGTGTTTTCAAGATTAAGTGTGTTCAGGCTCAGCTGTCTGCTGTATAACTTCTTGCAGGTTATACAGGGTGGTGGTGGGGAATTAGCTAGTCACCTGTTTTCACAGTCCTGTATGAAAGTAAAAACTTGTGTGTAATGATGCAAAAAAGTTCATGTTCTTGGATATTGGAAAAGGAAGGAAACTGTGTGCTCTGTCACACTGGGATGATATACCTTTGGGTAGCTGGAGAGAGTGTAAAACAACATCTTTGACTTTTTGGTCCAAAAATTGTGCAGGGATATTGTGGCAGCAGCTCTAGCAGAACACTATCAAGAGACATTTCCTCCTCAAGTTCTGCTGTGCAGCTTAACCAAAGCTGTTTATTCTTCTGGGCGCTTGATGCTGTTTGATTCAGTTAAGGTGGCATATTTCAGCTGGTCTTAGGGACCTGAAAAGACTTCAGTGGCTGTCTCTGTTCCTTTCCTCAGCTCCATCAACTTAGAGACAGTAGCATTATCTCTGCAGAAGAGAACTCGGTGTTTTGCTGTTTCTTAGCTTTCCAGTGTTGTTATTTTAAACATGTGTAGCTGCAGTGAAAGATACCAACTGAATCATCATCCTGTCATTTTTCTTCTTCCATTTGATTTTACCACTAGAGATGAGAGTGGGAGTCATTGGTGATCTGTATAAGCTTCTTGCCTGGGGGGAGTACCTTAGCAATTTTGTGCTGTGTTTCATTTCTAGGCATTTCTTCTCAATGACTGAATACAGAAATTATTTCTAGCTGAGATGCAGCACTGAATGTTCTTCCCTATCCATCTCCCATGAGAGTTATTGCCTCATTTATTACCTCTAAAGCATTCATCTATAGGATTAGTCTTCACTGAAAAATTAGGAATGTGTGATACTTAATAATACAGAATGGGCACAAATCCCTCTTTGTGGTTCCTGAAAGTGTCATTGTAGATCTATTTGTCTGGACTATTTTCTTTGTCTGTGTTCCCTTGGAGTAATTAATGATAATAGTGATTGATAAGCTTTTACGCTTAGGCTTGGTAAATGAATTAAAGTAAATGATGGGCTTATAAGGTAGCGAAGCTGGTCTCTAGGTGTACTGACATTTCTTCGGGTGTGTACCCCAGACATAGTTTCACAACCATGTATGTACTTCCAGTGTATGTTGGTGTGTGTAGTCACAAAGGTGGGACTTAAGGGTAGCATGGGGTCTCCTTTGGTTATGACTAATATTTTGATGGTGTACTACTCAGTCCTTGGCTACTAGAATAGGCAGTGTCAGCTCAAGTCTCCAAGGGAACGACACCAGTGGACCTGTTTAGTGTGTTGAAACAGGTAGTGATTGGTATTCACGCCCCATCCTTCCAATCAGAAGAATGGTTTTGTTCTAAAGTAGTGTTTGTTGCACAGACGAGTAGCTCAGCTGCATCAGCTACTGGCTGGGATTTGAACTACTGTTTTTCCTGGTTTAGACAGAGCTAGTCATGTGAATCCTCCACAAAATACTCAATTCTGAGAACCAAATATTCCTCAGTGATAGCATGAGTCCTATCCTGTTCCCTTTTCCTGCTTACATTTGTAGCATACGCAAGTGGCCTTCTGGGCTGTTGCTTAGAAGAGATGGATTGTTTAGGAAGTGAAAGTGAAAGATGCTTCCAATTCTGTCCCAAAGCAGTGACTGAACCAGACCATGCCTGTAGCATTGTAATCTCAAGACAGTTCACCCTCAGTGCCAGAAGAGCCCAGTAACAATCGGCACTAATGCTAGTGACTGCAAGTACTTCTGGAATTACTTAGGAATAGCCTAATGGAGTATCAGCAGCTCTAGTTGGAAGCGCTGTTTCTCTTCCTTGGAGCGACCTATTCCTTTTCCCCTCTGTTCCTAGTCCTGTTTCAGGCCTAGGAGACAGATACTTTGCACTGAAGCGATAGAACAACCTCTTGTTCTTGCTCTGTAATTTTATGATCACTCTAAATTGACATAAGCATATGCCATTCCCCCAGGAACGGTGCTGCCCTGTGCCTGTTCTCTCCTGTCTGCTTGTACCAGCATTTGTGCAATCTCATGGTGAACAAGATTGCACAAGTGACTACAATTAAAAGTAATCTTTCTTTTGTTTTTCCTCAGTTAAAACTCGCACATATCAATTTTCTGAACAGTTCAAAACACAGGTGCATGTAGCATTGTCCAACCCTAAAAAGAAAATATGGTATTGAGAGTTGTAATGAGCAACCTGATCTAATTCTGGAGTAAGCTCTGCTTTGAATGGATAGTTGGACTAGGTGACCTCCAGAGGTTCCTTCCAAACTAAATCTTTCTGTGATTCTATGACCTTTGTAGGACGACTGCTTCTTTTATTGGTAGTGCCAGTTTTTGCTGGTTTAGGGTGACCATTAAATTATGGCTTAAAGAAAAAAGGTTTTGCATCAGCTATTTTTCTCCACTGAGAAGAAATAGAAGCTGTAAATCTGTCTTGGACATAGGAAATGAAATGCCTTTGTTTAGGATGGTATGGAGAGTGCTGGTGATGTCCTTGCTCCATTGAGGATGCTGATGTGACCTGCAAGATGTTTGTCTCTCTGTCTCAGTCAAAACATCTTCTCAAAAATCCATTGTTCCACTGTAAGTTGGGACCATTTCCGTCACAGGAACCCTTAATTCTCCTTGTCCATACACAGAATATTTGCAGAAGTTCTGGAAGCAACTGTTTCTTGCCTTAGAAATGAATGAAAATGATTGATTGTCTTTCATTTCTGACTTGTACATGAAGAATCCTTCTCCGCACAGTATGTTAAACACCTAGTACATTCTGTTTAATCTGCCAGTACCTGATGTTCCCTTAGTTTGAGAGTAAATAAGCACAATTCCTTTCTAAACCCAGCATATCACCTGTTGTTCACCAGGACCCTGTGCATCAGAGTCTGCCTACAGTAGCAGGGGTTCTGGGCTCAGCTGGCTTCCTAAGACAGCTTACTGCCTAACCAGCTAGGAGTTAGAATGATGTGCACCCCTATTCTAGGACATATTTCTATACTTTCATATCAATTAATATGGGGCTTCATTTGCTGTTAAGCCAATGTGTCTTTAAATAACTTATTCTCTTGAATGCACACAATGATGAGTGTCCCTGATGAGGTTCAATACTCCTGCTACTAATATGCAGCTAGCCAGTGTCTGAAGTGGAAGGCCTTTCCAGGTTTTGGTACCATTCATATGTCAAAGACTTATTCTTCTGTCCTCATCTTGGGGGGAAGAACTGAAAGGTATGTGTTGTCAAATACCATATTTCTGTCTTCCATCTTCTAATTCTTGTCTCTACATTCTGAAAAAGCAGCCCAGCTAGAAGAGAGTGAGTTGCAAGAACGCAGCACACAGACTGCACCAAGCAAAATACAGCGCAAAGGTTGGCTTCAGGTAAGAAACAGTTGGAAAGAATGCACCTTTGAGCTAATACTTAGATTGTAGATAATTTTCGGGGAAATTGGTTGCAACTAGTAGATGGTGGGTAGTTGGGACTCTTGCAGAATCTGAGTCTTGGTTTGGTCTGGATACTGAGTGATAATGTGAAATGATATCCAGACCAGTTTCGTGTCTACTTTGGAGCCTAAAGAGGCAAATCTCATTGAAAGGGTCTGGTTTCAGTGACATCCACCACAGGAACTTTTGTAGCTTTGACATGATGGGCTCAGTCCGTCCTGATACACAGAAAAGATGTCTAATTTCTTTGAATGCTTCTTTTAACAGAAAACCGTGAAGGTTAAAACAGAAAGGGGGGCTGAACTCTGCATTAAACCTCTGCTTAAGTACTCTCGTAATCTGTCCTTCAGCAGAATAATTGTTATTTGACATCTCTGATGGCAAGCCCAGAGGGGTTATCTGCTGCAAAGGATGGACAATCTCATTTTGGAGATGCATCACTGCCTGTCACTGGTGTTCTCCACCCTGCAGTAGTGTTAAGGGACACAGAGGTGTAATTTGCATAGCTTGAGTTGTAATTTGTCACAGGTCCTCGTAAATCAGAAGAGAGGAAAATGCATATGGACAATAAAAATACCCTGCCTATAAGAAATTCGGGGGCATTAGCTACAGAGTTGTTGGTTCACTGGAAAAACCTCAATGGTCTTTTTTAGTTTAGGTCTAAAGAACGATCTGACTTCATCTGTCAAGGAGTGTGACTTAATTAACAGAACAAATGTGAATTCCGAACAACTGAGACATGTCACCCAAATAATTACCCTACTTGATTAGCAACTGCCCTGGCTGGATGTCCAGTCCGTGCTTGAGTGACTGAGGAGCCGGGGTCTGTGTCACTGCAGATCAAGTGTTCGTGTCACGCAGGTCTTCTTTGCTTTCACCAAATATTGCACATTCAAGTTTTAAGGCAGCATTACTTGATTGATCAGCCTTACTGCTTAGCTGAATTCATTTTCTCGGCTGCTGTTTCTCTCAGTGGATCACTGCTTACATACTGGTTTGATGTGTGCTGGGTCTGATCCACGCCAGGGATAGCAGCAGCAATTCGGGAGTCTGAGTGGGGCAGTTACACGGTAACACAGGGGCCCGAAGGTGAGCTCAGGGAGGACAGAAGCCTTATATGGAGCAAAGGGGGAAAAGCATTGCTTCATCTAGATATTGTTATGTAAAAATGCGATGATTATTCTTTTTGTACAGCTGATAGCACAAAAGATGTCTGATTTCACTAAATGCTTATTTCAACAGAAAACTGTGGAGATTAAAACAGAAAGAGGGGCTAAACTCTGCATTAAACCTCCTCTTGAGTACTCTGAGGATTTTGAACCTTATGAAAGCTTGAACATGGATACAAATGCTGATGATCCTCTCCATTACTCCCAGGTACAATTGGCAGTTGCCTTCTATTGTTCGCGGCAGTGTCAACTGAAATGCGAACAGGCCCAGGTATTGGTCTTGACTAGAGCATGCAAACCCAGCATATACTGTTTCTTTGACTAGATGATTTTGCATTGATGAGATGTGTCATAAAGAAGGAAAAAATGAAAAGAAAAAGTAAAACTACTTTGAAAATCTGATCTCAACTCTATAACATGTGAAGTCCTAATTTAAAGAGGTAGAATATTGTCTCTGTTGGATAGAACCAAAGTATTTCATGTTAGGAGACTCTTTCAGTTCGTGTAATGGTTGTCCTCATGGACGTCACTCTTGGCTATCAGATTAGAGAAAGCTTAAATAACAACTTTTTCTGGTTTTAGGTTAGATTTTTGAACAATCATGTTAAAATTGTCGTATGTCATTGTTTAACCTAACAGAAGTCAGAATAAAGTTTTTAAAATATTATAATCAATACAGTTTCTTTCCATCAAGGGTTGTTATTGTATTGACTCCATTGTATGACAGTTCAGCCTTCATTTGGTTGCTAATTTCAGTCTGTTCTAGCATACTTCACAAACGTCCTGTCCTTAAAAAAATGAATACATGAACAAAAATTTATGAATGTTTTTCTGCCTAACCAATTAATGACATTAATAAAGCTTTTCTGGGTTGTGGAGTAGCGTCTGTGGATGAAACTGTCTACTGATCTTACCACTGACATCAGACAAACATCCAAGCGTATTTTCATAGCTTGCATCTTTTCACCTCTCCTATATTGCTTTTGAGCTTATGATTTTTTTGCTCTGCAAACCAGTAACTTGTGTACAGTGATGGATATTTACAATCATTTATGTAAGCTGATAGTTTTAAACCAAAACCCCACTTTTCTCTGTATTCCAGATGGAAATACTTTCGGTTTTCCTGAAGCTATAATGTGTTTTCTTGAATGTCTTGTTACAATGCAGACGTCATGAGGTTTCAAACTAAAAGAAAGCCTGTACAGTTCCCTGTCAAATAGCTAGAAATATTAGTCTTGACTGTCATAAAGACATGCTCAATATTAGGCCTCAGGTTGCTTATAGACTCTCTTTTGAACCGAAGTTTGCCTGCTCTAAGAAATATGTTTGTGTCAACATGGATTTCCTAACAAGTGTAATCTGTAGCAGAAGAGCAGCTTGAAACTTTCATTGCAAACTGAACATACACTGTCACAGTTCATTTGTACCTAAGATAGCTGCGGATTTTTGTTTTACTTACACAGTTTGCTTACTTATACTTATCTCAAAACTCTAATACCAACAAAGCAGGAAAAAAATGCATTTAGGGTATGCAAGGTCTTTTGCTTTTACATTCATAAAACCAAAAAGCTCTCCGGCCTCATCTATGCTGTTTGTGGCATATGCTGTGAGAGGCAGGGCAGTTTTTTTCCACAGCAAATTTCAACATAGATTAATTTTTTGCGTAAAATCCTGTTACAGATTGTCCAATTAAAAAAAAAAAAAAAAAATCTGTGCAAACTGGAAACTTAGTCCATTAGACCATAAGTCTTTTCTCCTGTTTTTTGAAGTACAGATGTGTACAAGACAGGACTATTATAATTGATCCAGTTGCATATAAAGAAGTTGCTATTACATTAGCTTTGTAGTCTTGTGCAGGCATTTGGAAAATCTGTATTGCAGCTAGTCTTCAAATAGCAAGCCAAAATATAAGGTAATATAACTGTGTGATGCTGGAAAAATATATGCCCTTGACCTGTCCATTACTTACCTCCTGTCTGGAACTTATTCCTAAAAATTCGTTTGGCATGTAAACATTCGTTGGCCTACAGGATTTTCCTGTAAGGATTCTGGTGAGAAGGAACAAAGGAGTTGTAGGATGATTTTTCTTTACAAGTCCTCATCAGTGGAGTGAAAACAGGTGAATATTTTTAGCTGCATTACAACTCTGAGTTCATCAGAAGATTTTTCTTTCTCTTGGTGGAGGAAGGGGCAACCACATTGGTTTATTTTAAAATACATGTTTAAGCTTTTCTGACAAATCTGTTTGAATTGTACCAGAAATTGAGAAGAAGCTTGCAACTTGGTATAGAAGAGAAAAGGGTGGAAGAAGACTCTTGTAGTGATGATTATGACTCTGTTGAAGAGGATGTGTGTTCAGAACCACCTTCCACTGAGGAAACAATTACAGGCTTTGGAGGCCTTCAGTTGCATAGCAGTAGATCGCTGCAGCAAGAAGCTTCTGAGTGTCAGGATGCTGGGAGATGCTCTGGCCTTGATTCTGGTGCCCTTACTGTGTTGGAGTTCAACCAGGATCAAAGTAGTAAGTCTCTGTATTATGCAGTAGTACAGTACTGTAAGAGTTCTTTGAGAGCATTGCTTCTAAGGGAATTGCTGGTGGTTAATTGTTGATGGTTACTCCATACTCTCGTGAGTTTTCATGCTCTTCAGCATATCTGTTGTTTTAGTCTCCTGGTCTGGGAGACTTGCGCCCTCTTACTACCTTCTTATGTTAAGAACTTTTTTCCAAAGACAAAGATATAGCCGTGGTTAACCCACTTGCGTCACCAGGCCTAGACACTTGAACTAAGATTGTCTCAGAGTGTCTGTAGGATTTCTCAAGAGATTATTAATTTTTTTAAATATATTTTTTAAGTGTTTTTGCAGTAATCCAGACAGCCAAATCTTCCTAGTCTCAACTTTCTCCATTTTACATCCTGGGTGCTGGATACCTGTCATCATAGTGTGTGCTATTCATCCCAGATGAGAAAACAAATCTGCCTATGAGCCCCTTCTTTTTGTCAGATCTTCTCTTTTGGAGACCTCAATGTCCAAACCCCAAACCAGTCATTAGGTCTCAAAGGTGTTTAGCTTGTTAAAGGTAGGGAGTTCACGTGGAAACCAGACTTCGAGCTACGTTCAGTATTTCTAAAATTCCCTCCCCACCTATTTCAGGTACATTCATTGGTTTTGTTTTTTTGTTTT
>Ga0065711_1047985_pt1 | contig 12049 bp, 10 predicted proteins | sample Hoacrofraction12_FD_59098 | JGI IMG/M metagenome (GOLD analysis project Ga0065711, IMG submission 59098) | Hoatzin crop microbial communities from Cojedes, Venezuela - Epithelial fraction 12 v2 (version 2) | ecosystem: Host-associated > Birds > Digestive system > Esophagus > Crop | place... | reverse complement strand
AAAAAAAAAAAAAAAAAAGTAACTTTTCAGCAAATAATTTAAGCAGTTCTACTCTTCACTTCATTGGAATACACTTCAACTTACCCATTTCCTGTATTTCAGTTCACAGGAGTTTCTTTTAAAACTGAATCAAAGTAAAACAAAGAGTACATAATCTCATGTTTAGTTATCAAGACCTATTTATTGCACATAAGTCTTACAATGAAAAAGTTGGCCAGCTAAGTACCCTGTTGTTCCAACAGAAGAAAGTGCTGGCAGCTTTAAAAGAATCAGACAAATCTGCACCTGTTTGTGGTGCAGGACTGCAGGAATTCTAACCTTGATCCTGTGCCACAGTCCCTTCACACTACTCCACCAGTATAAAGGAACTGCAGTCCAGGTGGATCTACCTGGTAGGCAGGGAATCCTGATTCTCTAAGGCCCTATAAGGGCTCTCGAAGCACTTCTCATGCTGATGTATGATGCAAAAGTAACTTTGACACATTAACAGATAAAGGAAGATTTGCTAAAGCTCCCATAAAAGAAGCCACATCATTGAGCTGTTACAATCATCCCTACAGAATTACGCTGTACACTTGAAAGAAACTGGGAAAAGGAAAAGAACACACAACCTGTGATCCTAAAAAACCACATTTATTTAAAGCTCGATCAATACCTGGTCCAGCGGAACTTCTACACGAGTATCTTCATCTTCCTGCACTTCAGCTGCCCCCCACATTTCAGACTGCTCTTCTCTGGCTTTGTAAATATCTTCACCTACAAGGGGAGAGATACGGAGTGAAAGTGAAGTCCAACTGTGACACTGTGTGGCACAACTACTGAACTGCATTCTATTTTATTTCCGAGAGCAGGTTTCCGAGCTGGCCCACCATTACCAAGGCAGTTCTTTTAATGAAGTTCTTGGTCTGCCATTATTGTCAGCTTGTTTTCCTTTCCTTTTAATAACAAATACTTAACATGCTACACCGTTTGGGGAAAGGAAAGGAAACAGAAATTGAACAAAGCCCTGGATCTGAAGTTCCTTCACTTCTGGCAAAGGTCACGAGAAAATCTGAACTTCATACATTACAACAATGTATTACTTCTATTTCTACAGTCAATGATAGTACCCTCCAGTAATTAGCATTATAACACACATCTAGCAAAAATCTCAGGCTCTGAAAGAACAATAAACATGGTGAACCAGGAAAGGAATGAAAGATTAACAGAAATAGTGGGATTAATGCTACTCCCCACCCTTGGGCACCTGCAAGTAGAATTATAGCTGAAACTTCACATTAAATAAAGCACAATCTCCTAGCTAACAAGATTAATGGTTACAATAATATTCAATTTTGCAAAGATTTTATGGCATTTAGTTAGAGTAAATTTTTTCCCCCAAAGTGGATGTAATAACTAGGGGTCTTAGAGGTTTCTAGTGTGGGTCTTTCAGTATTAGCTAACTAGGAAAGCGAAGACTGGTACATATAGAAAACAAGGAATTTCTAAGTGACACATCTTCCTCTCTCCCTTCCCCCCAAACTTATAACAGCCAAGAAATTAAAAGCACCAGTTACTCCAAATCATCTCCCTCTCTCTCCATCTATCTAGGAAAGACAGATGGTCCTAATAAGTAGCCACAATAAGAAAGGAAAAAATACTTGTGCTGTTTGGGATTGCCTCTTAATTCGTCATAAAAGGATGTGAACTTCATAATATCAACTGACTATGAAAGTTGATCCACGTCACTGGACGTTGTTAAATAAATAGCCCTAGTGAAGCACTGAACCATTCACAGAATCACTGAGAAAGAGGAAAAAGAATGGATAAAAAAAAAAAAAATGAGACTTACAGAAATCCAGAGTCCACCTGTATAAAAAGTCAGCATTGACTGCTCTGGAAGTTAGTTTTTTCCAGTTATTTTCTCATTACTATGAGAGCCAAAGAAAGCGGGTTACCCTGGGAACAAAATTCTGAGGCATACTAAGAATACATACCACTGTAAATGGCTAACTGGAGGGGACATGCCAGCTCATCCAGATGGCCTTAGATGTCTACTGACAGGCCACTGACCAGAGCGCCAGAAATGAAAGCCATTCTCACACTTTAAAATGAAGAGGCAGAAATGGGAAAGTCCAGGGAACATCACAATGATATTCTAGAGTGGTACTGCTGGCTGCATCTTACGAGAGAGATTTTCTGATGGACGTTGCAGCTTGCATACCTGAACGTCAGTCCCAGTGCAACCTCCCCACCCCGCCAAAATATCTATATTACTTCTCCTCTGAAATTACCAGTATTGGAAATACCACAGGGTTCTTAGCATCATTGGTTAGATTCTTATCCTAAACATCTCCCACACCTTGAAAAAGGTCCCATCTTACAACTTAGCGTGGAAATAATAATTTTATAATAATTTCATTTTCTTAATTTCCTTTTTTGTGGATTATTAAAGATAATGCATCTGCTGTAGTATATTCCATTGAAAACAACTGAGGACACTCAATATTTGCTGGCAGTATGGTAAACTTTGGACAATCTACATGTACATATCTCATTACAGACCCCCTTTGTCAAGACAGGGCTTTTTTTTTACAAATTCAGAACATGGAGTGGTTGAGAGTAGCAACAAAATGCATCTGAATGTATGTACTTTTTTAAATAATCAATGCACTTCACATTTCCCATTTTTATGAGCTCTCTAAGGCACAGAAGGTTCTGTTTCTCTTGCCTGATACTATTGTTGTTGCCTCTCATCATAGACATTTGATTGAGATCTGGATCACCACCGTATTCTGAGAGGAAAATGTAATGTGTTCCTTGAAAGACACCCCATGGTGATTCTCCTAACTCAAGGCCTTCCATTAACTACCTCAAGAAAATAACCTTGTCCTAGATTCCTTGGCTCACTGAACTATAAAAAGTCAAATCAGAGTCCAAGAGAACTGCATTTACTATCCCCACCATTCCATTTAGTCTCTGTACTAACACCTTTGCCTTCAGGATCCACAAGTCTTTCAGCCAAAACGGGGATTGTCTGGCCTGCAGAGATAAAAGGACTTTGGTGCAGAGGTAATCATCATGATTTTCTCTGGCAGGGCAAAAGATGAGGTAGAAGGGAGATGAACGTGTGTTGGCCCTAGAGTCCAAATCCACAAAATTAATCTCAAGAGTCTAGGATTCTCAATTTTAAAGCACCTTTGCTTAGAAGAGCATATCAGCCTCAGGGCTATGCTGAATAACTCAGCAACTAAAATCCAAACAAAGAGACAGACATGCAGTATCTTCAAAAACCTTAGTGACGAAGCCAGGAGAGAGTGAGGGAGATGAAAGACGACAATGAATTTCTACCTGGGTCATGCAATCAACTTTCCCTTTCAAAAGAGTGTACCCACAAGCTAGTAACAGGGTGATTTCGATAAACAACAACTGAATACCCATGGCATTTCCTCCAAGCACTTTCTAACAGATGTTAGAAAGCTGGTCCTAAACGAAAAGAGATTAGTTGAAAAGAGCTCTGCACAGCCTTCCAGCGTCTCTCCAGGATAACATAGTTCATTGTCTTGCACGGAAAGCACGCTAAAGTGAAATAGCATTCCTGCTATTCCACAGAGTGGAAGATGCCAAAACTACATGACAGCTGCAATGGGAAAGAATAGCAACCACAGAAGTCACCAAAAAAACTTCAAGGACAGTGTTTTCAGACAAAATGGAAGATCATCCCATTTCCAGAACAGCTATATTCTTTGAAGCAAAGAGGTAGTTACAGAACAGCATATTGCAAATGCATACAACACAAAAGATCATCAGTTGGTTTCTGAAAGGATGGCAGAAAAGATTGGTTGTCAGAAAAGGAAAAGAAAAAATTGTTTAAGGAAATAAGAAAATTGACAACAAAAGGGAAATTAATTATTTACCTCTGCACAAACCTGAGAGTATGGAAGATAAATGTCCAAAACACATGTACCATTAACAGTCAGGGAAGGAAGAAAAACGCTTAGGTCTGAAATGTGTCAAAACAGGTGAAGAAAAAAATTACTCTAACTGAAAAATGGAAAAGCTGTAACACTTGAACAAATCAAAAAATCCAAAGAAAATGGCAATGAATGAAATTAGTCTTAGATTAGGACATGTACCCTTCTTGTCTTTTGATATGAAAAGTCAAAAGAAATAGAAAAATTGTAAATTAATTTACAAAAAATTAACTTGATTTAACCAAGCATTAAGAAAATAGCTTACAATGTAAGCATTATTAGTGTTGCTACTGTACTTCAGCTAGAAGTATTTACACTTTTTGCCTGTGAATTTACAAATACCTGCAGGAGGGCAGCTGAGTGAAAGACCAACATATTCCTTGTTTGTGTGATTCTGTGTCGAGATCTTGCCAGCAGGAGTTTGCAGACCACATTAATCACTATTATCAGTGCTGTGAGTTACTCAGCACCTCCCAAGAAAATGTGTTTGGTAGGGTAATTTTGCCTCACATTTTATAGGTAATATTTCAGGAATGCTTTTTGATTCAGGAAAAGAAAGCACCAAAAAAATCTTATTGATGCAATATTTCACATCTCTGAATCATTAGTCAGTTTCTACACACATCTCTGAGGGAGGAAAAAACATGAAGGCATTTTAGAAAACACTATAAATTAAATGAAAAAACATTTCTGTATGTCTTCATTCTATATTGTTATGGGCTTATATTGCAATCTCTAGTAAAGTTAGAGATAAGTAGTGTATCTTACTGAAAAGAGAATTCCCAGCACTTCTATTAGATGGAACATTCATGCCTACCCCAAATGGTTCATAAAATATTGTAGATTAAACATGCTTCTCATACAAGAGCTAGTTCTGACTTTCTGTGCCTCAAACGAATTGAGAATTGGCCACAGTCAGGGTCACAGCAACGTTGAGGCAGAAGAACTCTAAAAGGGGGTCAGAAAGGAAGGTAGGTCCCAAGCCTTACAGTCAAGCTGTAGCATATTCTACCGTTTGCTCCAAGTTGAGTAGAAGATGACGGCAGCAAAGCATTCAAGGGCACTTTGAGCTCCCAAATATTTCCCTACAGCTTTGCTGACAACTATAAATCAGAGGATTTCTTTCAGCTGGGTTCTCTGTTCTCCATTCCACAGTAATTGTGGCTTCTGTCAACAGGACAAGCAAAGTATTAGTCAGAGTCTCCCAATATTCTGTGAAGATACTTTTTCCATGGTGTCCAGACAACCAGAAGAGAATAATTTTTGAGGTTTTGCCAGTCGCTGTGTGAAACCAGACTGTCTTGAGCTGAAAATCACCACTACTTTTTATAACCTGTACAGAAAGAAGTCAACTAACCTAGACAAATATCTCCCATTACTTCTGACTGTTTTAAAGCAGGGTCACGTTCAGTAATTCTGGCAAGAGGAAGAAAGAAGAACCCACAGACGGACAAAGAACAAATCACCAGTGGGAAAAGGCATTCAAGAGCAGCAGCAGCTGGAGAGAGAGGATACGCAGAGGCTGGAGGATATGGACACAGAGGGAGATGATGAGGGCACAGTAATGTTAGCAGGAATGCGTGGAACGATGAACTGTACAAGAGCAAATAGGAAGATGAGGAAACACAGGCGGAAATAACGGGAAGAAATGGGGTCCAGCACACTGGGCAGGAAGGCAAAAAAAAACAAAACAGGGTTACATGCAGCGGAACAGTGGAAGCTTGAAAGAATGAGAGGGGAAGAAAGAACAAGCCAGCAGGTATACATGCCAATTTAAGTTTCTTAAAAAAATGTTCCTTCAGGAAAGCCTGAGAAGAGGAATGTCATTTTACTAGTACCTATCTGTGACTGAATTTCTATGTTCAGATAGTCCCACACAGTCATTTGTGACAGAGCTTCAGCAAAAAGCAACAATGAAAAAATTCTCATTGCTATCATGCAAGTATTTTTCTTGATTTCTGATTCTTTTTTATTTCTACAAAAAACAATATTTTGTAAGGCTCTGGATAGTGACTCTAGGGTCTGCAGAAAGAATTCTTACAGTATATCTTGGCTTCAGGCTGAATGGATGAATGAAAACTGCAACTGCAAGTGCTTTCCTATGGAGCTTCTTGAAGAGTTGTGCCCCATCTCACCTCTTCTCCAGCTCCGTATTCCCACGGAGAGAAAGACTAATGAAATTTCAAGAGGATCCAGACTGCTTCAGGCTTTTGATTCCTGAAAGCCTTGTGAGGGCTACCAGGCAAGGGAACACTTGGACCCTGATAACAGCTCTATGGAAGAGAGGTAGCTGGTGTCTCAAAAAAGCTGTGAACCAACTCAACCTGCCCTACGCAAAGTCAGACGATACGACTGTTGAAGCTCTGGCACCTACTTTACAGCTAACCTGTACAGCCAGCAGCAATGGAGCCACACAATCAGTAACAACAAGAGAACATTATCTGCAGAAAAAAATGGTGAAATTAAATGAGGGAGGATGTTCTCAGAAGGCTTAGCTCTTTGGAAATCAGGTCCAGAGGCTATGGGCAGGAAAAAGGCCGAATGGTCAGGTTTGGAGCCGAGCCTTAAAAAGGATGATGACTGATAAATAGAGTGTAGGGATTCTGATTTTGTACTTGGCCAAGGTCTATTTTATAAAGTAAGTGACTTGATCCTCATCTGGTTTCACCACAGATAAGAAAAGATGTTACTGTATTCCTACAGTACTTTTTCACCTCTGATTGCAAATAAAACCAATACAATTTAAGACAATTTAAAGACTGCTGTAAATTATGCTTCTTGCGTAGTGAATCTTAATAGCTAAGGGTCTTCATCTTCAGAGTTACCTGCTCTGTCCTGTCCCCTGAACCCTGCCAGCAATGCTAGCTTTGCAGCCCCTGAGAATTCATTTTTGTGAAATGGAGTCCACTGAGCATTTAGGGGAATTTTCTAGGTATTTCATATTCTGGCAAATCTCCTGATAGGTACAGAGCAGATTAATTATCAGCAACAGCAAATTTATAAATGCCCAAAACATTTTCACTCACAACATTTCATGTAATACATGTTATCGGTTGTCTGAATACACAGATTTATTGTGTATTGGTGTATTGAGCCACTCCATTATCTACAGAAGGAAGAAATGAACTGGTGCATGTATAACTGAGCAAATTTTGTCTAAAGTACAAAGATCATTTTCTCTCTGATGTCATCCAGTATGTCAGCTGGAATCCTTTTGTAAACTTAGATAAACAAGAAAGTTTTATGATGTTATTAAATAATAATTGAGTGATACATTGAACTAACTCATAAGAAATCTATATATTTTAAATAATTAAGCATAGCAATTAAGAGCTCTTGTATAAGCTCCTTTCCTAACCAGCAATAACCATAAAACTTTTATTGCAACACAAATTACAACATTATACAGTCATTAATGCATTTCAAATTTTAAACTGATTGAAGTTTAGCAGTAGGGATAAAAAAAAAAAAATTGTAATAATAGCCTGCCCTGAATATTTTATGGAAATCAGAGGCATTTACTAACTGCAAGCTCTGTATCTAAGCAAGGAAGTTAATGTGACTATAAAAAAAAAAATAATGTGACATACCACAGAGGCTGCCTCATAAAAATGTTAGGACAAATTAAAAACAAAGTGTAAATAATCTGTGGCTCATTAAATTGAATAGATTTTTATGAGGAATAGGGAGGAAATGTGCATTTTTGCCTGTCTACAACATAATTTTCTTTTCTGTTTCTTTTTTAATTTTTATTTTTATTTCAAAGTATCGGTGTTGCACAAGGTCCATTTCCAACAAAAAGTCACTGCCTTGGTGATAGGTTTGCATGCATGTACGTGCCTGTGACTTCTGTCATCAGAGAGTAATAGAATTAAAGCAAAAATGGTAGCAACATACATATGAAACTGGTGGGAATATTAAAAAAATATGTATTTTTCTACAGCTGGTACTATTGTCACCTTAAGCTTCTAAGTGATTAGTTCCTCCCTTCAGAAAATATTGAATTTCTAATTCGATTTCACACTATTCTAGATTGCTGACATCTTACTACCTCAACAGAAACTGCAAAAGGTGCTTCTAGAGGTTGGCCTTGTATTCAGCAGTCTCCTTTACTGATAGAAAATGTGGTAACGCTAGAGCAAAGGAAAAGCTGCCTTAGCCAGCTGCAAGAGCTCAGCCATCTTTACACAGAAACAGCTACAAAAATAAGGACTGCATGTCATAATGTGAGGGTTTTTCTTGCTTCTCCCTACTTTGGTTGTTCCCCTCATTTGTTCTCTGTATTTCTAAGCATCTAATTCATCAATTTTTTTTAAAATGACAGATCATTAAGACCATTTTAATTTTGAAATTAATAAAGCAGTTCCCATTCAGCCACAGCTTTTTTCATTCCATGCCTGTTCCAAAACTCAGTCTCTCCTTGGGTACAGCTGGGTCCTAAGGGCTAAACTTTCACAAAGAAAATGCAAAAGCCCTGAAACATCTGTTCTGGTCCAGCTATTCCAAGCTAAGCATCTGTACATCTACAGTCCACCCTGCAGCAAGTTCAGCAACATGGCTTTCCTGCTGCCAAGTACTATTTGCCCACTTTATGTTTTGCAACATATTCATTTTACTAACAGCAAACTCAAAGAAACTCACCATATGCTTGAATAAAGAGGATGCAAGTTTACCATCACCTTAGTTTTCCCCTGGTATTAGTACATTCTGTTTATCATGATCAGCACTGTAACAGTACATACTAACAACAAAGGTCTCATTTCTTACTATACATTGAGATTTTATCTCCTATTATGCAAGGAATAAACCTATAGGTCCTGGAAAATGTCTGCAAATAAGAAACAAGATGATATCTCTCTCCTCAGCACAATTCTCGCCTGCTTTGACAATGCAGAGTGATACGTTCTAAGTATCTTTGTTTTAACTAGAGATAGCTTTTTAATCCTAAAAGCTGTCAGCAGGAAAACATGGACAACAACAATTTTAGCTCATAACATTCAGCAGTCCAGGTTTATACTCTTTGGCAAGTCCATAATTTTACTGAAAGCAATTCAGAGCAGCATAGCAGGAACGGCTGCCATACCTAATGTTCCACTCAGCTTTCCCTTTAATTCAGGGGTGGCCTTTTTCTCCCTTCTTTTAGCCAATAGCAAAACCAGAAAAATGAAATGATTGTGAACTTCTAAGACCTCACAATACTCAAAACCAAATCTGAAAAACTGTGGAGTGGCTCAGCCCATCTCCAGCACAGTACTTTTCCAAATCATAGCAAGAACTCAAACTTCACATTGTATTCTCTCTAGAACTTGTTTTATAGTTTGGGGGGGGAGGGGGTACTTTGGAAGCAGTGCAACCACAAGTAAACTCTTGCATTTGAATAGAGTAGGCTTTAAAGTGAGGGTGCTCCTTTATAAGAATTTTCTGCTATGCTTCTGAATTTGCTAGTTTCCTGTTCCTACAGTATACTATTTACAGAAAGTGGTGCAAACCAAAAAAGGAGTGGGTTCGGGGTTTTTTAAAACCTTAAACCAAGATGCTGATAATTAAATGTGCCTTTGGTATTACTTTCATAGGCCCAAATTCTGCTGAACCATCTGCACTAGTCTAAGCTGTAAACCTCACATTTCCAGTTGCAATTACTGTTACATGTAACACATTCAATATTATTTATGTTTCTACCAGTGCAGTGAGACTCCAGTCATAACTTCAATAGCATACTATATAGGCTACAAAAACCAAAGTACGCCAGTTCACAGTCTACTGGATTTGCTCTAAGAAGTGGTGAATTTAAATCTTGCACAAAGAGCTTTCAACACTAAGAAATGCTTTAATCATCTTGATTTGACAGGATTAGGACATGGATCAGTCGTAATATGAATGGCATGCTGGTGAAATTCTCAGTGTATTAAAAAACATTCAAAGTATATACACAGCTAGCCCAACTAAAGTCTGTTGGAAGATTAGGTTAAGCTTTAAATACGCTATGAGCATAATTCTTCAGATGTTAAATCCCAGGAAACAATCACTTTCAAACAGTCTGACACTCCAAAGAGAGAAGATTCCACGTAACTGATAAATTGACAGTAACAAGGACAGGCAAGAATAGGAGATACATTTTCTGCTATGAATATTTTTATCTATTTCAGTACACTCCAAGACGTGCATGTGCAAACTCACTGTGTAGTTTATTGGTTTCAGATTAAAATAAATTAATCCCACAGCAGTGACAGCCAAATGCAGCCCACTAGAATGCCAAGAGTCTTTTTCTCTGTCCATCAGGAAAAAATAAAATAAAAATTGTAAAACAGTGATAAGTGCTTCCCATACCCAATCCAAAGCCTTTGAATTCGAAGGAATTTTCTTTAATAAACTTGCAAAGTCAACTCCAACTAAGAAACTGCCATGAGCCTTCAGAGTAGACAGCGGAGCTATACTGGTCAAAACAGTACTTGGGAGCAATCATTATCACTGTGTTCCTGGAGCTGCCTTCTAGTTCTCCATGAAAAATCTATCTCCATTTCAGAATAAGACTCCCCACTCTAAAATGAAACTGACAATGTTATAATTCAAGGCAGGAATTGTATACATGATACCCATTCTCTCAGCTGACCACGAAATTAAACATGTAGCTTAGACCAGATGCTGAAGTATTGGATGGATCTCCAGACACACTTATCTCTCCTTGATGGCTGGAGCCTAGAAGCCCAGTTTGAATTAATCCTCTAATTCTTATACAGTGGGAGGTAGGCAAGATGTGTCTTGCCCTGAAGTTTCCAGGAGTAGCTGGGATCTGAAAGTGCACCATGGTCAAGAAACCTTTAGGATTTGCTGCATCTTTCTTGTTGACATGGGGAAACCGATTGAAAGAAACAGCCTCTGCAAATAAACAGCTTTTTCTGAACTTCTGTTCATGCCTTCCGCATGGACAAGGCGAAGGTAAGGCCGGGAACACTAGAGCTGTAGTCTTTGCAAATTACCCTATTTTAGTTCTTGCTATGCAGCGTGAATGCTATCAGCCCAAGCATGGCTTTGGCGAACAGCCAGTAATGCAGACGGACAACGGATGTGCAGAGAAGCCTGGTGTGCTCACACCTGCTCTTACTTTCGCTCTTCACGCTGCAAGGGCAGAGCTCACAGCTTGGCATTTGTGGGCAAAAGTAGGAAGAGAACAAAAGTGCCACTTGCATGCTTCCCTCTCAGTTTCTGTTCCTCAAACATATCTTTGAAGCAGTCTTCGAAAGGCACAAGTAAACTTGGAAGAAAGCTGCAATTCTTTCCGCTAACTGAATCAAGCTGAAATGCTGCAGCTCATCAGCTGCATGGTACTAGATGCCTGCCTAAGAGGGAAGCTGCATCTCATACAGTCATCTCCAGGGGAAACAGAAGGACCTTAATATAGAATAAATCACTCCCAGCTTTTAAAGCCCTTTTATCATCCACTTCAGTGTCACTAGTCATGCAACTGCTAAAGGAGTCCGTCTTACCCAGAGACAAGGTGGCAAACCAGGACAGAGGGAGAGTGAGGAGAAGAACCTGTTGACAGGGAGACATTTCAGAGCACTAAGAGCATACTCATTAGGAGAAGAAGAGCTTGCACTAATACGCAAAGCAATAGCGTATACTCTGCCCTTTCCAGTTGTGTTGGATGTTAACACAGTTCTTTGGTATACGAAGAAAAACTGAAAACAACAGGTGAAGAAAAACAGTACCCTTAGAAAAGGGCATGTGCCCTTCACCTGCCCTCTGGATCCTCATATCCTGTCCCAACAGTACAAACTGCTTTCACATCCAATGGGGAGCATGATGGGTCCTCAACACACATTTCAATAAAGCATGTAAGCACAGGACAAGCACAAATACACACACAGCATGCCTGAGTGCCACTGTAAGCCACAGTCATTTATTTGTATTCAGAAACCCAGATGCTCAGTATTTTAAACATTAACTTCAACGAATATTTTTTGTTAAAATTCACAGAATCACAGAATCACAGAATGGTAGGGGTTGGAAGGGACCTCTGTGGGTCATCTAGTCCAACCCCCCTGCTGAAGCAGGGTCACCCAGAGCAGGCTGCACAGGACCTTGTCCAGGCGGGT
>Ga0065711_1047984_pt1 | contig 12049 bp, 6 predicted proteins | sample Hoacrofraction12_FD_59098 | JGI IMG/M metagenome (GOLD analysis project Ga0065711, IMG submission 59098) | Hoatzin crop microbial communities from Cojedes, Venezuela - Epithelial fraction 12 v2 (version 2) | ecosystem: Host-associated > Birds > Digestive system > Esophagus > Crop | place... | reverse complement strand
GCATCCCTGCATGCTCTCACTACGTTTCTGTACTCTTCCCAAGTGGCCTGTCCCTCTTTCCACATGCCATGCACCTTTCTCTTCTGCCTGATCTCCGCTAGAAGCTCCTTATTTAACCATGCGGGTCTCCTGATGGAGACAGGAAAGACATTTTTAATTTTGCTACTCATTCTCTGCTTACTAACATGGTACGAATTTGCTGAAAGATTGTATGCAATTGCTTGTAAATTCTTCCCTGTTCCCCACAGTTCTGAAAGATAATACAGGCCTTGTAGTGTTGCTGTCTCTCCTCAGAGAAGGTCTTTGGGTTTCATAGGTTTTCTTTTGTCCCAGGGGTAATATTCTGCAGGCTGGCAAGACAGAAGGAACCTGCCAATTGGAAGGAATGACAAAAAGAGGGAGCAAAGGCACATTCATTCAAAAAGAATGCTAGGTGAGGGAACAAAAGGGTAGGGAGTGTGATACATTTCACAAGGCTATCTGGATGTGTTCAGCAGAAGTGACTGAACACACGAGGATACACTGTGCTGTATCTTGGGAAGTGTTAGAGGGTGATGTGTGCTGGAGAGATGCTCTCACAGCAAATTCTGCCTGATCTCTCTGAAGCCTTCCCAGCGACTGGCTCACGCTGCTCTGCCTGAGAGCACGTTGTTCTGCTCTGCCTGAGAGCACGCAGGCTGTGCTGTTGCTCTGAACAAGTGTGAACATAAATAGAAGCATGCAAACAAGAAGACAGCGAAAACGCTTATCCAGCACTGCAGAAATATTGTCCTGGGGGATTATTACTGTGCTTTTCTCAAAGCAGGGACTTGGTCTGAAATAAAAAAATAAAAGCCTGTTGAAGTAGGACTACTCAAATCTAAATAATTATAATGACAGATAATAAATCTGTATGGAGTTTTGAACACATAAAAGTATATGGTAATATACGTATTTGATTGGCTTGTCTCCAACTAACATCACGTTCCTAGCATTCACTCAAGACCATTGTTCTCTGAATGACTCTCATTTTTTTTGTTATGAGATTCCTTTTCCATAACCTTTGCTATCTAAGTGTCCAGTTTAAGCAAACATCAGTCTCCTAAGGTCCTTTTAAAGTTGGTAAAGATATTGTCCTCTAAAGATGTCTTAATCCACCTTGTTTCACAGAGGGGTCTTGAATGGCTAGGCTACAAAAGATATCAGATTTTCATATAATAAAACTGAAAGAGAATGCTGCTCTCATGTTGCTCAGATATATATCCCTCTTACTGTGTTATGCAAGATTGTCTCTAATCTATTGGGTTTTATGTCTTTGTGATCTAGTCCCTTCTGGAACAGCTAGTCTATCTGCAAACATGGGATTTGGGGTGATACTGCTGAATGTCTGACCAAAATAATAAACTTGTTCCAAAGGAAAGAGGACTTTACAGGAAAAGGAAAGGTTTACATACATCACTGCATTGCCGTCAATTTCTGTGTTTTCTTTGTCCACCTGCCTATTCACAGAATAGCAGAAGCACAGAATGGCTGGGGTAGAAAGGCACCTCTGGAGGCCATCTAATCTGCCCCCTCAGCCCAAAGCAGGGTTAAAAGAGCAGATTGTTCTGTTTTGTCCAGTCAGGCTTTGAATATCTTCAGCCTTTATGAAGAAAAGAAATGCTTTCTTCAAGGATAGATACGTTAGTGGAACGCCATCTCAATTAACACCAATGCATTGTTCCCGCCAACACCTTTGACACTGTTAAAATTATTTGTTGTCTTGCATGCTAACATTATGTTGGGCAGGACCTTCATTTAACATTGTATTCGATGACAGGGGCACAGTTAAAATGTTGATAATTAATACATCAGACACTAAGCAGATCTTTGCCTATCAGCTGCAGCTCCCTGCTGTGTTGTGTTTTGATTTTGGAATTCATTTAGAGCTCATGTCATGAAAGATATTAGAGCATCCAAACCAAAACCAAAATTTATTTAACAGCATTTATGATAACTTTCCAAATCTGTGTGAAAAATTAAGAAATACATCTTATTTAACCATGCACTAGGGAAAGTAATTATGTAAATTGCATATTGTATATAATATCATTTATAACTTAGGAAAGAAAGATTTGTGTGTGTGTGTATGCACACATTCTCACACCATGAAATTTGATTTACTTTATATTCACACCATGAAACACCAATGTGTTTTTTAAAGTTATGTATTCTGCTGCAAAGTAAAGTTACTAATAAAATGAGGCTACTAATATCACAGCACTATAATAAAAAACTAACAAATATGAGGACATGTCTTCCGTATTCATAAAGACTAATTAGAAACCTCCTTACTAGTATCGGGCTCAAGATGTCCCAGATAATTCATAGGGGATACCATATGGAGTCTTATTTTGTTTAAACAAACAGTTGGATCCAAATGTACAGTGGAGTAATTTTGTTATGAAATATTGACAGCAATTTAAAAGGACTTTGTAAACCTGCTGAAATCAGATGTTGCATTTTACTTTAGTAGAAGGCACACCAAAGTATCACTGTGGAGGGAAATGAAGTTGGTGGCGGGAAGGTCAGGCTTTCGAATCCAGTCCTGGAGCTAAAGAAGGAATCATATATTTATTTTAGGGAGAATTTGGTTTGCATGTTGGCCTTCTGGAAGCCCCTCTTTCAGCAGTCCAGCTGATTGGAGTGTGCTGGCTCATAGCATCATAATGCATTTCAAACAATCCCTGCAAATTGTAAAACATTGTAAATATACCTAGATACACAGAAGGAGCAATACCTTCTCAGCTTGACCCCTGAAATAGATCTGAGCGTTTACGCTGGTGCAATTTAATCAGTAGTGCAATATGCATTGAAATGCAGCTTGCCATTTCCACATCACAACTGCTATTTGTTCTTTTCAAAACTTCTTCAGTTACTTCAGGGTTTATATTGGCGATCCACAGAAATAGTTGTCTACCTGATGAGGCTTCCTGTGTTGCTAGGAGAGAGACACACATAGTAAACAAACCACCTTGTTTAATCTAGGCAGTGAGAATAGGGTGAATTCATCTGAAGAGCTGTCTTGCATCTTAAAGAAGGAGCCTTGCACCAGACATCTAACTTCTATATGTCAAAAGTGAGTTGATATGAATCACAACTCTAATATATAAAATAGATTAGCAGATGAAAGATTACGCTTCTTTCCTATTGATCATGATCACACAATTTGATCAATACAGAAAAGATGCACATTTGTTTTCAAGCTATGTCTTTGAGCAGAGCCAGTAATCCATAAATTACATGTAATAATCACATCTAAACTTAAAAATGACAGCTAAGGTTGCATCCCTCCAAAACTTGCTGTGCAGATGAACATTCTAATCTGTATGGGCATCACAGTACAGGACCAACAAGGACCCCAAGAGAGCCTCATTGGGTTCCTTTGCTCCATGGCAAGGGTGACTATGTCTGGATCATTCTTGTCAGATGTTTGTTTGAGCAGTTTCCAAGGATGTCCAGTGTCAGAGCCTCAACAGCCTTCCCAGTTTGATCTATTCGAGTGCTACACTACACTTACCATCAGAAAAACTTTGCTAATATCTAATCTAAATATTCACGCTAATCCAAACCAATTACTTCTTGCACTATCCACCTCTAGGGCAGTCAATTATTTTATTTCATCTTTCAGCAGTCTTTTATGTATTTGTACGATGTTGAATGCCTCTTCAGTATGCTTTAATTTAAATGACCCTTAAACCTTTCTTTCTAGATTATGATTTCCTGACTAATTCATTGCTCAGGATTCTGCTCAGCTGGTGCACATCTTTCTTGAAGGTCAATGCCTGAAACTAGAGAAAGATGAGTCCTTATTAGTGATAATCAGAGAGAACGGATTACTTCAAATGTTTTGTACGCTGCATTTATTTTATATCTTCCCATATAATGCCAACTCCTCTTCTAAGCCTGTATATGGAGACTGAAAATTTGAAGACTACAACGCTGATGAAGCTGAAGCCATGCAAAAAGTGGTCTCCTTTTTCTGACACCCTTCATTTTTGTAGTATCAGCACCTATCTAGCAGCTAATGCAGATATTAGTAGCTAGATATTAAAATAAATGCAACCACGGAATTGCCATTTCAGAAACAAGTTTAGGGTTTAGACACAGTTGAATATCTGATCTTTGATCGTGACTACTTGACAATGAAGCCCAGTATATGTTTTCCTTTTCCCTCATAGAGCAGAGGAGTCCTAAGCATTACTAATTCAAGCATCTCCACACTGTTCTGCTTGGTATCTTGAACTGTGACCGGGGCTCACTTCCTAAATGGAAGTGCGCTGCTACCATGACTACTGCTGACGTTAGCTGGCAGGCAAGCTTAGCTTTAGCATCTCAGTTATAGTGACAGTAAAAAAAATCAGAGTCCAAATGTGATGAAGTGTTTACTTATAAAGTATGTAACTGGTTAATATGAAATAAGTATCAAGATAGAAGCCCTTCAACTGGACGTTGCAGCAGTGACTGTTTAATTGATGATACTTTTGACTTCTGAAGGATAAAGGAAGAATTTGTTGCAGATCCCCCTGTTTTCCATCTCCTGACATACCTTCAGACTTTCCCCAGACCAGCTCCATCTCTCCCCACAAACACTGAGGTTGGAGCTGCTGTAGTTCTAGCACTCCACGGCCACTGGAGTTTGAATCTGGTGCTGGTATGGCTACTGCTTCTTCCTGGGCTCGTGACAGTAGACATCACGGCATGTGATGTTCTCATTGACAAATGGAGCTGGCCAAGACCTCCTCCTTTTTCTGTCTCCCCAACAGAAAATAAATTTATATTTGTAGAGCTTTTTCAAAGCAGGTTTACGTACTTTTGGTACTAAAAAAATCGTTTTATAAATAAATAAATAAATAAAGACATAGAACTAATCCCATCCCATTCACCTCTGCATATCCATATGTCATTTGATTATCAGTGAATTACTGACTTTGACAAAACTAAGCCCATATCTGTACTTTTAACTGTGTGGATACATACAGATTAATGCATGATATTATGTTTTATATTTAGACATAACTGGTGAGAAAAATATTTAAATTCTTACAACAGCCTATTTTATGTAGGTAATGGACTGGAACTTCAAAAACCTGTGGATAACATAGAGCTTTAGAACTGTTAACTGCAGAAGCCAGAGAATGAAAAAAATGGATAGGTTTCACTCACTGCTATTTGCCAAAATTAATATTTCCTTGTGAGTTCTCTGTCAGATGACTAGCTTCTAAGCTGACTTCAGTATAGTTCAGAAAGGACAGTTTGCCCTTGAATATTACCAGTAATGGATCTTCATGACCTCTCACTGTACATGTGGTTGTCAGGGCTCTTCTCTTTTAAACTAATACTCTGTCCAGATTAATCCACTAACATTCAGCCTACTTTATGAACGCAATACCTAAAGTTAAAGATTGCTTTACATAGTGCAGGAAGATACTGGTATTGTATTTAACTGAAATTAGTTTGTGTTGCAGTGATTATAATTTGGTGTGTCCTTTTCTCCTATTTTCCTGAAGAAGATGAGGATTTCTATAACTAGATGTTCTTTTCCTATTTAGATGAATTATTAGAAACTGCCCTGAATTTAATTTATATTTGGAGCTCATGGCATTTCGTTCATGTTCTAAGGAAACTTTTGTACAGCTTTGCTCTGATGATGTGCATTCAGCAGAGTTCCAGCTGGCAACTAGAAGCTTTTGAACCCTCAGCAAGATTCAATGCCAGTGGAACCTCAGTGGTTTAACATTAGAGTAGTGTAAGTGTAATGCATCCTTTTCCAACTCATTAACAGAGTTCAGAAGGTTTCAACTGAGAGTTCATGTCAGCATTAGACAGTCTGAAATTGCTGTAATGCTCATTTTCTGCGGGTTCTGTCTGCTGATGACAAAATTATTTTTTTAAGCTTAAAAAAAGAAAACCAACTAATCCATGAGGGCAAGCATAGCCATTTAAGGCATACATTTTACAATTTATGTAGGGAGAGAAACTCTTCTGTGCAAGTGCAGGAAGTCTGCTTTCCAGGGGCTTTGGACACGTTGCATGAGCAACGTAGAATCAGCCTACCCATGGGTGTATACTATTGCTCATGCACAGTAGATAGTAGGGAAATTTCGTCATATCTGCTGTTTCTGATCTTACAACTGATGGGAGTCAACAGTTGTTTTTAATAATAAATCTTTTTAACATATGTCATTAATATGGTAAATGCAATGCCAATTTACAGAGAAGTCTGAGTATACATTTTCTTCAAAGAAAATACATGCAAGGAGATTTCAGGTCTTATGTTCCAGAGATGCTATTTTTGAACAAATCAAAAAAGATGTTAAAATGCATGATACAAAAATCTTCCTCTTGTTTTCTTGTAAAGACAACCAAAAAACCTAAAAATTAACACTAGATTGCAAATAGCAAGTGTAAAAAAAATCATCAAGGACAGGAAAGCTTTTTACACTAATGAAAGGCAGACATTTTCTTTTACATATACACAGATTCGGAGACCAGTCTAATTGTTGTCCTTCCTCCTGTTGGTTCTCATTGTAAAGACCCTGGAGCAGTTGGTACAGAGTCTTAATCACAAGTCTCAAGTCGGGGATCTCCTGTGAGGTCTGGAAGGGCTCAGAAAATGTTCTGGTGCTGGAGGGTGGAGACTGGGAGGTCACTGGGAGCAGTAGGCCAGCGAGGAGGATGTGCTACCTGGCTGGGATGGGTACCTCTGGGTTTGGGCTGGGGCACGGTCTCCCCAGGGTGGCACAGATCTGGTCACATTTGTTGTTTTCTGCATGACTGACCTCACTTTCCCTTTGTCTTCTCTGCGGACAGCCCAGGCCTGCAGTGTGCCTTCTGCTGACATCGAGTGACTTCTTGCCTTTTGAGTTTATGCACTGAGGCAAGGGGAAGAACGTAAAGCTTCTTACCACCAGGTCTTGTGCTGTAACCTGGTGTTTTGGGCTAAGTGCCATGAAATGTGACTTACTGTTCCTCCAGATAAGTATATTTTGTTTCAATACCTTGGGTGTTTGTTTTTTTTTAAGTTTCTAAGGGATCTTGAATTAATTTTCAGCCAGGATTATGTGGGACATTTAAAATAGTAACCAAACTGTATAAATTGCAACTTAAATAAGTGAAATAATTGATGTTTCAGAATATAAACAGCTAAAATAATTCTTTGCTGTTCAAGACAGCCTTCGAATTTTATCTTTCTCCTGGAGGAAGATACTGAGGGAAAACCAGAAGATCTCTTTTCCTATGCAAGATGAAATACTGCTATCTTTTTTTCTAAAGTGTTACTTCATCTTTCAAGGATATGGTAACCATGGTGAATAATCTTTTTTATCATTCAGTGGCCTCTGATATATGTGCCCTGGAGTGGTGTCTTGGTTTTGCCATCACAGTTGCTAATGGCAGACAGAGTCAGTTTTTAAAAGCACTACTGTGTTAACTTTTACCATAGAGTAACATAAACTTTGTGTATTAACAATTTTACCACTTAATAGGGCTTACAGCGAAAGGGGGCCTTTTCTGCAAACTGCTTCTACCACTCATTTCCCCAGAAATCCAAACACCCTGAGATAAAATTGAAGTCTAAGATCTCTTGTGGCACTAGAGACTCCCGCTGTAGCGTAACAACGTCTTTTTTTTTACCTGCCTGCCACCATAACAATACTTACAGTATTCTGCTGTAGGGCTGAACTCTGACATAAGGCTCAAAACGGCGTATGTAGGTATAATTGCAAAATTGAAAAAGTGACAGATGAAAGGCTAGTTGCACTGCGGTTGCATGCCCTCCAGCTGATGAATTTGTACATTTCATCTCATGTTCACACCGATCCCTCCCTGCAGAGATTTAAATTTGCACCTTCCAGGATGTCTCAGCTACCATGTTATCCTCTATCATGTGCGCAACACCTTACACTGACTTTCTTCCACCTTGTAGAGGCCAAATGTTCTCTAAGACAATAAAAAATAGAGTAAATACAACTTGGTTAGGATACCTTTCTGAGCAAAAAGAGACCTTGATTCCAACTTTTGCTCTGAATCCAAACATGGATTTGAGCCAAGATTTGTCACCTTCCAGGAAAGTGCTTGAAGACTGAGTCATTTTCCTTCTCACTGGCTTAATGAATATTTAAGTAGTCCGTGCAAAATGGAACAGAATCAGTGGGAGAGACTGTGAACAAACCTCCTTAGAATACCTAACAAATGTTGTAGCTAGGTCGTTGTTGAGGAGACGTGACTTCAGATCCTCACAGGAATAGGGAAAAACTGCATCTGTCTCCTGGAATTTGGCTGAATAAGCTTTTGTTTCCTTAGCTCCACCCCCCCAATCCCCCCCCCTTAAGTGCTACCAAGTAAAACATTTGGAATCTAGGGAAAGAAGTAACTTTGGAGATTTTAAAGTTCATTATTTGGACATTTAAAGATGTCTAATGTGAAACTCTGTCCATATTTACAACTAGTTTAGCTATTCTGAAAATGTTGGTTTGTCGGGTTTTTATTTTTATATAAATAATACAGTTTGAAAAAAAAAAAAAGATGCTCTCCAACCATAAGAGCAGCTCAGGTCTCGCAGAAAAATGCAATATGCATTCTCTTGCCACTGCTATAGAAGAGAAGTTTTATCTTCAGTCACCTGAAGTACAAGAATGAAGCAGTGGGGTGGCTGATGTGGTTTCCTAAAGGGACATGTCAGTTCATGAGGTATTAGGTTATACACAGGAAGATGATGATGGCAGTTGAGCTAATTTTTCCTAAAGGGTCTGCAAGGTTGAAGCAACAGGAGCTTCCTGGGCAGCTTAAGCTAACATTAGGCTGCAGTATGGCCGAACAAGCAAGCTTATCCTCCTCTGGTCCTGGCACTGTGTTCCTACCTTGTCTCTTGCTCTGACGTTAGTCATCCCACAAAAGTAGTTTGAATACGACTGGCTCACTGGTCTGAGAGCAAAATAGGTGTGGGTTTTGGTTTTGTTTTTTTTTCCTTTTTCTCTGGGCAAGTTCCATGCTAGTTTGCCAATCTCATCCACTCTATGGCCGCATAGCTTTTAGAGCCTTTTGGCAGATTCTCTCTTAGACAGGTTTCAGCTGGACTTAAACTAGAAGGGGAGGGCTAAAGGAAAAATTTCTTTGTGAGAAATGAATGGATACCAAGAGCAAACAGTGGTGCTGGTAGAATTGCACAGTGAGGCAGAGGCACAGTCACCTGTTTCCTCTGTGCATCTGTCTGTGAAGGTCTCCAAAGAAGGCAGTGCATCCCCTTGTTTGTGTCACAACTCTGTGGCTTGTTGCATTTGGATAAACCCCAAGTCAGACTAAAAATAGGCATTATTATCCTTTCCTAGCTACAAGTCAGAGTATTTGTTTTAAGTGCTGCAGTTCTGCCTTAGTATCTCTTATTAAAAAAAAAAAAGTGGAAATACCTTCTCCAAACTCCTGGGGTAAGCTGACAAATAGCAAGATTGCTTTTCGCATCCCTGTTCACCACAGTGGAGTCATTCAGACTTTCTCTTCATAACAGATAGGTCCTTCAGAGACACCTATAAAGAGCCAAACTTACTTTATAACCTTGCATAATTAATGTGATTCATTACAATGCTTCTATTAGGATTCTTAGTTTTCGCAGCTGATATATCTTTAGAAAAAGAAATGTAGTGTTTCAATGTCTCTGTCCACACGCTTTCAGAGCTTAATCAATGAGGAACAATGGTGGATGTATAATATTGCTGTTTCTTAAATTATTTAATGAATTATTTTTCACATTCATCCAGCACTTTTTGTACTCAAACTTTAACATACCTAAATAATAGCAACTGTTGCTATGGTATTGTTCTTGCTTATAGAAGGACATTGTCAACCATAAACTATATTTTTATCCTCTTTAGCTACTAAGGAGAAAGCACCTCCTCCCTATTTTGAGGTGTGCAGATGTATTATGTCTCTTGATAGATATTGTTAATTTGATTTTTAGGGCTAGAGTGGTTCCAGAACTGATGAACATATTTGCATAAAAACTCAGTCTAGTGCCTGTCATGGATGGGCTGTGTTCATTACTAAAGTAATGAGTTGTGGAGGGATCACTCAGTGTTAAAGAATCACTTGGTGTTAAACAATCTCTCCCTATACACTTTCTGCCGTGTTTATTTGTTATTTGTATTCTGGTGGCAGGCACAACAAGCTGAATGTTGGCTACACATTCAGGAGGAGTCTGTCTGTAAAGGAGCAGAGCTCACAATCAGATTCCTACCCTCCCCAGCACAGAGACTTTCCAGTGTTTGGACTGTCATTTCGGAGTCAATGTTTTGGTCTAAAATAACAAGCTAACAAAATGCTCTTTGAAACAGAAGGTGATAAATATATTCCACAAATGTTAACCTCAAGAAATAAATACCAGTTTTTACTAGCTCTTCTCATGTTCGTTCTGAATACTTTGAATTGAATCTTTGACTTGGAGAATACATATTTTTCTTCTGATGATAAGTGTCCTTTTTCAATGCATTCACTAATAAAATAGACCATCATCTAAAACAACAAAAGAACTTCCATATTATTGGCCTTCACACACTAGATTTTAAGTGCAAGGGGAAAAAAGCTGAACAGAAGGGGTTTACTGGTTACTAAAGCTCAGGGCCAGATTGAACTGTTAGACATATGAGTGTAAATCGGGAGTTATGCTCTCAAGAGCAATTAGATTACTCCAGATTTATGCTTCGCTACCTGAGATCAGCATCTGGCCAAGGATTTTTTTCTGTAAGGACATTTTTGTAACTAGCACTGTCAGTAAAAAGAAATATTGAAAATGTCAGGCTGTCCAGGTTTTGATAAATACCTCGAACGACAGTTAATCCTTTTATCAGGCATTCTTTATGTTGAATGAAAGGAGACAGAGACCCATGGTAGACTCTAGTCTGCATTTGACTTTCTTTCAGGCTTTATCATCAATACGGAAACAGTAATTTAAAATAATTGCTACATTTGAACTAGAATCTTCCACTCTCTTTTACCCAACACGATATTTTCTATTACCTATATGCAAAAACTGGAGCATCAGTTGTACAAAGATTAACATACCGGGAGGCCAGAGACGTACCTTTTTTATAGCAAACTATTTTGTATGAATATTTTTTACTGGACTGAGCTCGTAACATGTCTGCAACATTGTCTGAAATGATTTCTTTAATCCCCATAAATTTCCTTAATACATAAAAATAATTTATTTAATAGATAAAAACCCCAGCAATTTCCTTGCTATGTTTCCAGATCCACTCTATGTGCTCATTTTTGTTGCACCATTATAATGAAAATCCCTGCTGCTGGATTCTCATGCCAACTGACTCATATTTGCATCTGCTCTTTTAGTTGGACAGAACTTTTGTTTCCTCAAGCTGACAAATTTTTCCACAGTGTCTTTATTCTCTCTTTCTTTGACGTTAGAATTTGTGTTCAATTCATGTCTGTTTCAGGAATGAACCACAGTCTTGCTGTGATTTTTTTCCTAATACAAACATTCTCTTTCCTAAAAGCCTGAGCTCTGTTAAAGGCATTATGTTTCTTCTTTTCGTTTATACTCATTTATTTTTTCACTATTGTAACTTGATTTTCATGATGGCATGCCTTTCTTATATGTTTTGCAGACTGAATAGCAAACAAGGGCTTTCAAATCAGCCACGATATTTTTGTTTCTCTTTCTTAATACACAAAGAGCGGGAAAAAAAATCCTCCTCTTGTCTAGACTTCCTCAACTTGGAAGACAAATTTCTGAAAATGCTTCACATATACGAAATGCAAGTGGTGGAGGAACCAACAAGGAAAGGCGCGCTGCTGGACCTCGTGTTAACAAACAAGGAGGGACTGGTGGAGGATGTGAAGGTTGGAGGTAGACTTGGCTGCAGTGACCATGAAATGGTCAAGTTCAGGATCCTGTGTGGAGGAAGCAGGGCAATAAGCAGGATCAAAACCCTGGACCTCAGGAGGGCTGACTTTGCCCTCTTCAAGGAGCTACTGGGAGGAATCCCGTGGGCCAGGGCTCTCGAAGGCATGGGGGTCC
>Ga0065711_1047983_pt1 | contig 12049 bp, 5 predicted proteins | sample Hoacrofraction12_FD_59098 | JGI IMG/M metagenome (GOLD analysis project Ga0065711, IMG submission 59098) | Hoatzin crop microbial communities from Cojedes, Venezuela - Epithelial fraction 12 v2 (version 2) | ecosystem: Host-associated > Birds > Digestive system > Esophagus > Crop | place... | reverse complement strand
TCTCTGCCCAGCTTTCCAGCCTATCCAGGTCACGCTGAATGGCAGCACAGCCTTCTGGTGTATCTACCACTCCTCCCAGTTTGGTGTCATCAGCAAACTTGCTGAGGGTACACTCTAACTCTTCATGCAGGTCGTTGAAGAAGAAGTAAAACAAGACTGGGCCCAGTACTGACCCCTGAGGGACATCGCTAGTTGCCAGCCTCCAACTAGACTCAGCGCCGCTGATGACAACCCTCTGAGTTCTGCCATTCAACCAGTTCTCAATCCACTTCACTGACCACTCATCCAGCCCAGACTTCGTGAGCTTCCCTGGGAGGATGTTATGGGAGACAGTGTTGAAAGCCTTGCTGAAGTCGAGGTACACAACATCTGCGGCTCTCCCTTCATCTACCCAGCCAGTCATGTCGTTGCAGAAACTATCAGATTGGTCAGGCATGATTTCCCCTTGGTGAATCCATGCTGACTGCTCCTGATAACCTTCTTTTCCTCCACTTGCTTGTTGATGACCTCCACGATCACAGAATCACAGAATGGTAGGGGTTGGAAGGGACCTCTGTGGGTCATCTAGTCCAAACCTCCTGTCGAAGAAGGGTCACCTACAGCAGGCTGCACAGGACCTTGTCCAGGCAGGTGTCAAATATCTGCAGAAAAGGAGACTCCACAACTTCTCTGGGCAGCCTGTTCCAGTGATCCATCACCCTCAGAGGGAAGAAGTTCTTCCTCATGTTCAGACGGAACTTCCTGTGCTTCCGTTTGTGCCCATTGCGCCTTGTCCTGTCGCTAGGCACCACTGAAAAGAGCTTGGCCCCATCCTCCTGACACCCACCCTTCAGATATTTGTAAGTATTTATTAGGTCCCCTCTCAGCCTTCTCTTCTTCAGGCTGAACAAGCCCAGCTCCCTCAGCCTCTACTCATAGGAGAGATGTTCCAGTCCCCTCACCACCCTTGTAGCCCTCCGCTGGACTCTCTCCAATAGCTCTTCATCTTTCTTGAACTGGGGAGCCCAGAACTGGACAGAGTACTCCAGATGGGGCCTCACTAGGGCAGTGTAGAGGGGAAGAAGAACCTCCCTCGACCTGCTGGCCACACTCCTCTTGATGCACCCCAGAATGCCATTGGCCTTCTTGGCAACCAGGGCACACTGCTGGCCCATGGTTAACCTGTCGTCCACTAGCACACCCAGGTCCCTCTCCGCACAGCTGCTCTCCAGCAGGTCCGCCACAAGCCTGTACTGATGCATGGGGTTTTTCCTCCCCAGGTGCAGGACCCCTGCATTTGCCTTTGTTGAACCTCATCAGGGTCCTCTCTGCCGAAATTTCCAGCCTATCCAGGTCACGCTGAATGGCAGCACAGCCTGCTGGTGTGTCTACCACACCTCCCAGTTTGGTGTCATCAGCAAACTTGCTGAGCGTACACTCTAACTCTTCATCCAGGTCGTTGATGAAGAAGTTAAACAAGACTGGGCGCAGCACTGACCCCTGAGGGACACCACTAGTTGCCAGCCTCCAACTAGACTCAGCGCCGCTGATGACAGCCCTCTGAGTTCTGCCATTCAGCCAGTTCTCAATCCACTTCACCGACCACTCATCCAGTCCACACTTCCTGAGCATTGTGAATGCCTGGAAAAGCTCTCTGTTACTTGTTGACACCCTCAGCAAACAAGAACAGGACTGAGCAACCTCTGCTTTAGTGCTGATCTTTCTAATACCAGGATTATGCTTAGTGTGAGGAAGCTGTGCTATGGCTTATATTGCTCCCTGCAAGCCTGCTAGCACTCATCCTGCATCTTTCACTGCTGTTTGCCTGCTGACTCCTTGTGTTTGGAGAAATGTTGCAATTCCTTGGAGCAGAACAAGGTAAAGACACAGCTGGGTCCCAGATCCTCTGGAGCCTCAATGAATTTTTTTTGTGATCAAGTGGGTAAGCTATTTACTTGCAAGGGAGGCTGGAGAGCTTTCATCCTGCCAGATGGGCCAGATCTCACACAGCTGCTATTGCTTTGCTTTTAGCCCCCTGGTAATTACATATTGCTTGAAATTACTTTGGAGTGGCTTTCAAGATGTTGCCATCAAGGTTGTCATCTTAAGGGACAAGCTCAGACACAAGAGAAAGCTGTGAAAGTGAATTAGGCAATGGTGGAGGCTGAGTTAATTTCACTGAGCTTTTATTGTCATCCTGACCTCCATACAAGTTCTCCTTTTCACTTCTGTCTGCTGAGGAAAAAGCTACAGCCTTCCTCTTTTGAACTTGTTAAAGTGGAGGGAAAGTTGGAAAGACTTTTTCTTTCCTCTAGCCAGAAACAAGCCAAGCCCATCAATGATTTGACAATAAAACCACACTTAGCATTTGTTGTTGTTGTCATTACCTGGTAGGTCGTGAATCAAATTTCTGCTTGCCACTCGTTTCATTAGAGCTGATGACTTTTACCCATTCCACTGTTACTTGTATAAAGGGCGGTGTAGACATCTGAAATTTACTGCTGAAATTTTTAAGGTGAAAGTAGGTATGATTTAATTAACTGCTCCAGCTACTGTCCTTTTAAGCTGCATCTTGGGCTGAATGCTGTTGAGATACCCTTCCAGATCCCACTTTGTAGCTCTTTACCCTTCACCTCTAAACAGTAACTTACAAATGAGATCTGTCAGGAAAGCTGTAATGGTGCATAGCAATTTTAAGCAGCCTTTGAAAATGTATTTCTAATCAGATACTAAGCAAAGGAATAAAAACAGTTCTCTGAAACTGTGATGGTCTTCTAATTGTAATGTTTTAGCTTAGAAATGAGAAAAAAACAACTCTAATTAAATAATTTTGCTTCATTATAGTTGGTAATTTGGCCTTGGCAATTAAAAAAATGTGATGTGTTTTATGTCTTTCTGGTATGAAAGATTAAAGGCTTCATGAACACATCTGTATGTAGCGTTATAGTGAGTTGCTGCTGCTGAGCATCTCCCTGTGTTCAGTCTGACAACTGAAAATATAATGTGCTCTGAAGCTGCCATTATGTTCCGTCATGTCAGTGATCTGTAGATTAAGAACTGGCGCAAGCATGCTGAAGAGCCCTAAAGGAGCTGTAATAGCCTGTCTTGTCAGCAGTCAGATGCTGTGGATTGAAGTGGGAGAGCACTGAACCACATACACTCCCTTCCAGTCGTGTGCTCTTTCACCTTTTTTAAACTGGGAGGCTTGCCAACTTTTGGAAATGTGATGCTCAGCAACTGCTGGTGAAAACTGGAGGTCTCTGTGCCATAGCAACTATTTCTGTGGTCCAGCTAGGGAGAAAACTATTGCTAAGTGTGATGGTGGTTTCTCCATTGCAACTGTGTCTGGCTGTAATCACTAACTCATTCCATTGCCACAATATTCACTCTTCTTGGTCAGATCATTGGGCTGTTGACTAATTGGGTTGCCAATGCTAGTCCCTGCTTGCTAGGTCCATTAGTCAGCCTGCCCTAGTGCAGGTACACTCCTCACGGGGTCTGCTGGAGGCAGCTGCATATGAGATGAAGCACAAGATGATCTCCAGCAGTTGATCCAAGCTCCATCCAAGAGCTTGATCCAAGCTGCTGCAGAGAAAACCCTGGCAAGTGCTGAGCAGCAGTGGTCGTCCTGAGGGTAAGAGCTCTGCCCTGTGCTTGCAGTGTTTTCTCTGGGAAGGTTAGCAGCCCGACACTGCAGGGGAACAGGCTCTATACATTTGCATGGTGATGCATCTTCTCCTTCACAGTCCTTTGGGACTGCAGGGGACTGGAGGGGGTCAGTGGCTCTACAGGAGCTAATCCAAATCCTGCAGAGCTGGAGCTGAAAGCTAATGAGTCCTGCTGGACCCCAACTGACTCCTTTCAGAGCCAGATGGATGTCTTTGCAACTTGCATCTGGATCACCAGTCCTTTCTGTTAACCCAGTTATCTGGACCCACCATTATCCTGGATAACTGAGAGTTGGCCTTTAAGCTCATAACCTCTATGTCATGACATTTGCAAGACATTTTTAGACTTAACGTAAGAAATCCGGTGAAATAGAAATTGCTCATTTAAAGATTTTAAAGGGATCCATTTTAGACTTCTGTAACGAGATAATACTTACCTTTGGCCACTACTGACCTGGAGCAGATCCAGCCCAACGACCTATGTGGGAAAGCATCTATATCTGTCACTGAGCATCTGAGCCAGATGTTCTCCAGTGAGATGGATTTACACTCCTTAATCCTGCAAATAAATCCAGAAATGCTGGGGTTTATGACCAGGCTGATACTCACTGAAATCTGTGAGGTTTCTATGAGAAGGAGCAGGGACCACAATCAGGGCTTTCATGAAGAGTGGTTCACGCCTGTTAGGTAAATTCAGAACACTGCAGAACACTGTATGGTCCAAATCTCAGGGTTTTCAGGCATTCAAAGTCAGCACTAAGCACTGCAGTATGAAAGTTTGATCTTTTCCATTTATATCTCAGTAAAAGCTTAAAGCTGTCCTGTCTGGCCTGGTTCACAAGCTAATTTTGGTTTCTAGTCACATCTGCTGGCTCCATTTGCTCTTATGGATCAGGTAACTGAGCCACAATCACCTCCTGTCCTGTCCTGTCCTGTCCTGTCCTGTCCTGTCCTCTCCTCCACACTCCTCTCATGTTCAGTGGGAAAATACTTTCATTCCAGATTCATGGAAGTTATATGCATAATCTCTTTTCTTTTTTTTTTTTTTTTAATTCATGAGGCACTATTAAATTAACGCTACCTCCATTAATCTAGCATCACTTAAACTCTCTATATTCATTGGAGAAGATGAGAAAAATTTTAATTAAGAATCTTTCTGTCATTACTATATTTTTCCTCATATGCATAGGCATAAACTTCAAGATCTGAAAAGATCATCCAAAGCCTATTACAGAGGGAGACACACCTTTCTGCGATGGGAAATCCAGTCCATCTATCTTAGTCATTTCTCCCACTCCTTCATGTTAAGATGTTTGCATCTTATTTCCAGTCAAAACTTTCTGACCAGGTTTAGAACTCCTTTTGCATTTTTCTGATAGATGGACATTTTCTGCTTCTTTGCTTTTCTTTCTTATGGCCCTCAGTTCCAGTCTGCCTTAGAAACAAATACACATTTGCTCCTCTTCACTTCCCTCAATCAAAATTATGTAGGAATTACATAAAAGAGGTAACTATGGTTATAAAAAGCGTCCTTTATTCTGCAAGAAGGAATCTCATACAGTTTTCAATACAATACTGTTGAAAAAGACCTTGGTTTTTACATGAAATAATTTGCTGCTGTACTTCGTAGACTCCACATCATAATCACGCTACTTGTTTTTGTTTCCATTGCCCCTTCTATAAGACTGTTCCAGAGCTACTGCAATCTAATTGGTACCAATTTTGTAGCTTAACATTTTCATGGCCAGCATTTACTGTTTTTTATCATAGGGACAGGATGCTCTCTTAACCTAAACAGTTTCTTTTTCTTCTCAGTGTTTCTACCTGAATCATTATTTTCATTTCTCTTGTTCAGGGGGATTGATGGTTTCTTGTATCAAACAATGCAGGCTCTGTCCTGTTGATGTTTATACCTTTCTGCAATAAGACAAGTATGTATAAAATGCCAGAATTGCAGTGTCAATGCAAGGAAATGGTTCTGAAATACTGCGGACTTCTGTATTGGGTACATACCCTTGTCTCTGTGCAGTCTAAAAGTTCACTGTCTTTAAAGTCTTCATCCCCCACACAACCCTCATGTCACCACAAGAGGTGACAAAGTGCATTGACTACACTTTGCGGAAGGGAAAGTGAGGTGAAGTCTCAAGTCACAGAGGGAGTCCCCGATGGACCAGGCAGCCTCTGCACACAAAGACCCTGGCTGCTGGAATATCATCCCTCCCTTCTGAAGTTTTTGCAGTTGCTTAAGGGATTTGATTCTCAGTCCTCATTAAATTAAATGGGATGAGGGCATCCAGACATCTGAAGTTGCTCTGAAAATCTCAGCCGTAAAAGACAGCTTATTAGGCCATTTCCTCCATATCTTGCAAGCAGAAAAATAAGATCCATTGTAAGTGAAAGAGACCAGTACATCATAATAAATAAGAGAAATGGCTACTACTTTGTAATTAAATTGTAATTTCGTATTAAATTTAATAATGCATACTCTTTAACTTCATTTTGCTCTTATTAAGAGAAAAGAAATTGTCCCAGGCAAGCAAGCAAATAATGAAATAGAAATATTTAAAAATGCATGAACACTATGGAGCTTAAATGTGTATCACTTTTATAGTGGCAGACACTATTTAGAAGGCGAGTCCCTAAAAATGAAGCATGCTTCAAGCTTTTGAAAGCTCTCTAGGAATTCTAGCGTCAGAAATGAGTTTTCACAGTGCCAGTATCTCTAGAGACACGAGGTTGCTTATTATTTCATGGTCTCCAGCATGAGCTATATTAAACACAGGAACACCGAGGGAAAGTCCACAGTGAGTGACAGAAAAAGCTACAACAGAGCACTGGAAATACCTGAGCTGCCTTTAAATTAGCTACCTGGGGTATCAGCACCTTAATTCTTAGCAGGCTGAGGGAAGACATGCCGTTTTCCAACAAGTAGGAGTCATTAAATTAGCAAATTTAAAACACAACAAAATTCGCTACAGTGCTCTGCAGTGATTGCCAAATGGACCAGCCCTACCCAAGCAGATGTGGCCCAACATCTAGGTTCTGAAAATAGAGATGTCAAGAAAACCACTGAGCCAAATTCCAGGGCTCTCTAAGGGGCTCCATGCTACGAGAAATTCGCCTGAAGAGCTTGAAGTGAAGCCAGTGGAGCTGATTTCAGCCAGTTTTGTCTTTATAAATACATCCAAACTTGACCTCTTCGAGGCCTCCTCACATTTACTGCCCAAAGATTTTCCAGACTCCACAGATCTCTTTTTCCACAGAGATATTCCCTCTTCCAGCAGAAAGTTTTCTGTCCCCACACTGGATGGAGAAAGCAGGCAAGAAAAGGACAGGGCACATTTAAATACACTGAAATAAGTACCTACTTAATTTGACTGACCTCTCACCTACATGCTTGTTTAAAGCTTTCTTAGTCTTTCAACAAAATCCATTTTCAGCAGATAAACATACGGATGTTCCAGATCAAATCACTGCAAAAAAATATAAGCCTTGACACTGAAATGGCCAGAATTGTTGTATTAAGGAGAACTGAACATTATTTCTTTTATAAGCCTAAGTTATCTTTTATATTTAGAGCACAAGAAGTGCTATTGCAGGGCCAGGAAGACAGGCAAGCTACTAAAGAGGAAACCTTTGTTTCTTCAGTGTTATCTATGCAAAGGCTGTTCACCTTGATGGCTGAAATAAGCTTTACGGCATCAGTATTCCTCTCTATTTCCTTTCCTTTGCTGGGGAGCATTATATTACATACCCATTCTGCTGATTTCAAGTCCCTGTGGGAAGGGACATCTTTCTGAAACATCCCCAAAACAATGACTCTTTCTGCTTTAGGATAACTTGAATTCTGCTGCCAGTGACCCCACATGGTACACAAGCACTTGGGCAGAGCTATGTAAGCTTTGTGTTTGAGCCTTGTTTTCCTAAGCATCATTAGTAGTAGACATGTCCAAGTTCATTTGTATCTGGAGCCATTCCTTTGCAACACAGTAGGGCTAGGAGGTTTTATTTTAAATGCCAGGAAACAGGAGCACCAGAAAAGACTAACTACTACTGGCTCTCAGTGTTGCTACTAAATTGGGTAAGATGAAGTGATTAAAGGTAGCCAATACAATTACCAAAAGCAGGTCAGGCAAAACAAACATTCAGAAAAGCCAAACTTACATGATGCTTTTGGGTAATCTCCAAAGCAGACAGAAAAGAGTGAAAGTATTGATCAACTAAATGCTACACAAAGGAGAAGAAAAACAGCATGAGGTCAGAGCACTGAAGGTGAAATATGTGGTTGTGTGAAAGATTTGCTTAGCAAGCGGAGCGAGAGGGCTAGCAAAGATGCGGAGGTCTTTCAGCAAGGAGGGAGCTGAGAAGGTGCCGTGCTGCACAGTCTGACGCCAGAGCCAGGCTGCACTGTACTTTCTACTGTACAGCTGGAAGAGGGGTTGGGGTTCAAAAGAAAATATGCGTCATATTTGCTAATTACAGCATCGAGCAGCAGGCTAACTACTGATGGAGTGAGTCTAGTTTTGAAGCGTCAAAGCAGAATGACAGCATGGGCCAGACAAACGATCAGTGAGATTGTTGTTGCAACTATGGGTGAAGTAAAAAGACTTCTCACCCCTTTGTTCTACTGAGTAGGACGTTATTTCCCTCAGTGACATTGTGCTTTATTGCTGCAGGATGCCTAGTTTTGACTGGCTATTTGCTACCAATCGCAGAGGTTCAGGGAATAAAACATAATCCTCAATTTAGTGCCAGTCTTTAGAGATTGCTTCAGATTTCCAAACAGGTGAACATTATCCATGGCAATACATGGCCTGAGCCTGCAATAAAGCCTGACATGACTTCATTTCTGACTCAGTCTTGCAGTGGGGACAAACCAAATGAGAGTGATCCAACCGAAGGTGAAAGACCAAAAACATAAAACCATGGTTCCTACACTTCACAGCCCAGCAAGCAGAATGCAGGAAAATCCTTTCTAGCATTCACAGCAGGAACAATATTTTCCTGTACTTTATCACCCCAGAAAATCGGGACAGCCACTTTGTATTGGCACCATGCCTTGCCACCACCTAGGCCTGCGGTTGGCTCAGAATGTCAGGGTGGTTGAAGTGTTCTGCAGAAAAGCCAATATTTAAATGGACATAGGGTCAGATTCAAACTCCCTGAAACAAATGGGACTCTTATTATTTATCTTTTGGATTAAGGCGAAGGGAACTAATTTATCCCAGGGCCTTGGGAAACCTGCATTCAGAGGTTTATGGAGGTTCATTGTTAAAAAGGACATGGAGACATGGAATGCTGGTCCTTAAGGGATGCTCTTTTGTCACTAACAAGAAGAATTGAGTCTCCAGCTGTTGCTGACCTATGCTGTTATTTTTGTACTGGACCTAACTTCTGGAATTTATTAAAAGTAAATTTTATGGCCAAAATCAATAGTATGTGCTTTTGCAAATTTCCATAACTCTTCAAACTGTTACTAACAGGGACGTACACGAAATTTTTTGAGGGGATCCAGGTACTTCTGTTTTCAAAGTGAAGCAGATGGGAATTAAGTAGTTATGGAAACATCTATAGTTAGCAGAAATCATCTAAGTGCATGTAAACGTGGGGAGCTAAAACTGTATGATTGAAATGTTTCCCAGCTTCATAGTCTCACCACTACAAAGCCAAAGATATGGCGATTGAGTTAGGTATGCCTGGTTGGTTGATTTAATATACCTCTTCATACACTGTGAGGTAGCTGGTAGAACAAAGTGTCAGGCCTGGTCTTTTGAGCCTGCATGCAGATATTTAATTTCCAAAGCAACCAACAGATTTTCTATTAAGGACGATTTTTTTTTTTTGTAGTTCACGTCATTATGAATCCAACCTTATCCCTGAATGTTGCCATATGAGTTTCTAAATAGGCCAATATTTGAAAATTACAGTTATTATAATTAGAAATTACAGTTTATTGAAATTAAAGAATATGTTGTCAAGGGACACATACAGATGTCATCATGGGAGAATTAATATTATAATGATATACCATATTCTGTTGTGTATTCTGGAGTTAGAATGAAGGACAGAAATATTCTGGTTTCACCTGTAAAACTCATATGTCAGCATGTAAGTTTCTGTGTCTGGAAAAATGTACTCATATTAAAAAGGCACTGGAAACAAAAGTTTTCGTTTTTGAAGAGGGGCATTTATTTTACTTTTAATAAGAGCAACTTATCAAAATGTAAAGTTTCTAAGAGAAAAGTATCAACGTCATATGGCTTAAAAAAAGAGATTTGTTTTCCATGATGCACAGAGAAGCCTGTGATAACGTTTGTGGCCTCTACAGTTCTTCAAGTAGCAAGATCTGAAATCAGTATGTGTGATGACTATGCCAGTTCATAGTGACATAAATCAAAAGCTTGCTGAAGTCAAAATGGTGTATCATTTAGTCATTTCTATGCTCTTTGCAGATTTATTCCTTACCACATTTTATCTGGTCTAGATTAACTTTACCTATTCTAAATGTACCAGTTGAATGTGAGTCTGCTTTACCGCCCAGCAGACCCTATTTCAGGACATTTTCTGACTTTTATTCAGTATTTTTCATGTTCTATCTATTGTTTTCTTCGGATTTTCATTCACTTGCCCTGCTGTTTATTTTCACTGGTAACAAGAAGACAGATATACTTCTGTAAGGCACAGCTTTATAGTTAAATCCTATCTGGATTTGCACTGGATTTTGCTGGCACAAGCCAGGAGCAGGACTGGGAGTCTGACCTACACAGAGATTTATTACTTTTTCTCCCTGAATCCCTGCCCCACCGGAGTAAGGCAGTAAACAAGCACTCTGGTCTTCCTCCTCTTTTCTTTCAGCTTGTGCTTATCCAACAGCTACAGACTCTGATTTCCCAAGTGAAACGGTGTGGGCAGCCCCCTTCGTCCCCACAAATATGTGGGACTGTCGTAGTCCTGTTCTTGCTTCTCTGCAATGAATGCTGCAGGTGATTGTGTTAGTCAGGTTTTTTTCTTTTCAGCTATTTTAGTAATTTCCTTGATTTAAGACTGATTTTATGCTGCAGCCAACAGAAAAGTCGAATCTGGAGGTCTTCAGTTGTGCTATAACTCACCTCCTTCTTCCTATAAGAAGGGGTGAAAAAAGACAGCAGTGCAGACAGCAGAGTCCTTAAATAGTGTAAAGAATTATTAAAACTTCTGATCAAGATGTTAAAGGGAGATACCATCATGGAACTAACTGTGATTCTAAAGTAACAACTTAGTTTAGCAGTTAATGAAAGACTGAGATTGCAGCATCTACACTTGTGACTTGCAGATAAACACCCTAACTTCCTCCTCATACATAGTGGGATCCACAGCCCTGTTCACACCCAGAACACTGTACAGGCTTTATTAATCCTCATCACTGCTTCCCAAAAAGTCTCCAATAGAAGCTATGTGGTATTTTTGTTATTCAGGAAAAGCAATCCAAGAATTGATTTTATACCAAATATCTGTATTAATCATACTTTAAATGAGTGATTTTTTTAAGGAAAACTTGGAAATTGTAGAAATCCCAAATTTTGCTCCCAGAAATCATTTAATTTTTCATTGCTTTGCTCTACTCAAGGCACAATCAGTCAAGGAATGTATGAGCAGCTGGATACTGCCCCTTCTTTCTACCAGAGTGGGATACCTAGAGAAGGCAGTAGAGAGAGGGATCATCAGTGATGATGGTCAGCATCTCTGCAGCTTTAGGGAGGTGAAAAGTACTTCAGGTTCAAATGTGAGAGAGGTGAGAGAGGAGGGGGGTGATCTAAAAATTGTAAATGTCAGTATTATATTCTTTGTCTTCTGTAAAACAGGAAAAAACATTCTGAAACATGTTGCATTCAACAGCATTAAATAGGTTACAACACTTTCAGCTGTTGACAGATTAAAAAGAAAATGTTTGACAGGTTCATCCCAGTACCTGGATGTACAGTGAAGGGTCATTTGTGCCATACTCATTCTTCTGCATGTGATGTGGAAGAAATAATCAATACAGCAATTGAAAACTGGAAAGATCTGCATTAAACTGGTAAACGAAGTAAGATTTGGACACTGTCATCCAAAAGCCAGTCATCTGCAGGCTGTGGGAGTTATATTTCAGGACGACATGGAGGGCAGCTTTCTTGGGTTTCACTTCTGTTTTATGGTTACATGTTGCTGTGAGAATCATAGAATCAAAGTACTTCGGGTTGGAAGTTAACCATGGAGGTTAACCATGAGCCAGCAGTGTGCCCTGGCTGCCAAGAAAGCTAATGGGATCCTGGCGTGCATCAAGAAGAGTGTGGCCAGCAGGACGAGGGAGGTTCTCCTTCCCCTCTACACTGCCCTGGTGAGGCCTCATCTGGAGTACTCTGTCCAGTTCTGGGCTCCCCAGT
>Ga0065711_1047982_pt1 | contig 12050 bp, 2 predicted proteins | sample Hoacrofraction12_FD_59098 | JGI IMG/M metagenome (GOLD analysis project Ga0065711, IMG submission 59098) | Hoatzin crop microbial communities from Cojedes, Venezuela - Epithelial fraction 12 v2 (version 2) | ecosystem: Host-associated > Birds > Digestive system > Esophagus > Crop | place... | reverse complement strand
CCCCCCCCCCCCCCCAACATACGGCAGCAAACCGTCATTTGAACTGCTTGTGTCTAAAGCCAACCTAGTACACGCACCCAGGAGGACTGCATGTGAAACCTCACCAAATGCTCTTAACTAGCTGGATAAATTGTTCCAGCTCTAGGAACTGTTTCTTTTTCTGTTTCTACCATATGTTTACTTTAAAACAGTGAGATATATGAGGTTGGAGCTGTTGCCTCTACATATGTCTACCCTGGAGCCAAAGATACAACTGCAATTCCTCCAAGTAGCTTTAAAACATCTAACTTGGGTACCAAAAGCAACATATACACAGCATCACAGCGCTCATTCTGGCTAGCTGCTTTGAGTATACACCTTAAAACTTACACAGGTTTCTCCAGCTTTTCTTCAGCTCCTCACTGCTGTGCTCATTGTGTGCTGTACCAGAGCAAGCCGCTTTAAACCCTGCTTTGATGTGTCATGCTTCTGCTCCATCATGGATGGACCCTCACTGCCCATGCCTGTCAGACTGGTCCTTGACCAAGGTGAAGGACTGGATGTACTCTCCCAGCTTCTGTATAGACAACCGAGTTGGTCCTGACATCAGTTCAGAAACCAATGGCCAGAAAGGTACCTCTGCTGTAAGCCACTGCAGTTAAAGTTTTTTGTTAGATGAACTAAAGAGATGATAATGAAGAGCAAACAGAAAATAAAGACCTTTTTCTTGATCCTTCTTCATTGTTGCCAAAGAAGGTACCTTCTGATTGTGGGCACACTGGATGGGAGCTATTTAGAAGTGGTTCTTCTTTGACTAGAAAAATCAGCAAAACAATTTCCACTTTACCCCTGGAAACATTGTCTTCAGCAGCACACTTCAAGGTGACTAACACAGTGCAGGATGTTTCATTTACAGCTACACAAGTGACTACAACACATAGCGACTAAGCTGTCGGTGGATATAGATGAGTTTTTTGGGAGCATCTTTGCATCATCTCTATGCTAGACTGCTTAAAATTTTTATCCTTCATATCACTTGAAAACAATGATTACACGTGTCAGACTTTTAGTGTTCCTTATCACTGCGATATTAACAGGAGCACACGTAGCATTAATGTCTTAGAAATTTATTCCCTACGTTCATTCCACTGTTTACTCCTTTAGTCTGAATTTAGCAGGAGAGATTGTTTATCAATATTTTAGACTCAGATTGGCTACACTGAAAAGGAAAGGGGATCTGAGCAGATGGCTGCTGCAAGCTGCTTACTCTAAGTGGGTAATGCACAGATATGCCTCTTAACGTACCACTGAACAGACACGTTTGCAAAATTATGTGCTGAAGAAGGCCAAGCTCAGGCTGTGTGATGGAAACTGTGACTCAGGTTCTAATTTAGTTTTTCATTCTACGCTCTCCAGATTATTCCATAAAGAAAACAAAGGCACGAGCTACATTGCATCATGTTACGCAAAGACACTTTTCAATCCAGTGCATTTACTGGGAAGCCAGTTTGACCTTCTGCCTACAGAACTGAAATCGGAAAAGACCCAATGGCTTAAAAGAAAATAAATATAATAAAAAAGCTATAGACAGGCACACCAGCAACTGTCTCTCTGAGCAGTAGCACTTCCAGAAATCATTTTAGTTTGGTTTAGTTTTAATTCTTATTAGCAGCTCAAGTGAAAACAATGGCAACAAAGGCAGACCAGAAACATCAACCCTTCTCTCAGCCTCCTTCAGCACCAAGGTCACCGGCTTTGACCTAGGGATGGGTCACCTAAGGCTGTTTTCTTCTGGTGAGGTGTAGCCACTGTGAGAGCCTACTGTGCTTTTATTTGTTCCTTAAAATAGCTTAACCAGTCAGGAAAAGAATAATTGTGTTAAAAAATGCCCCGACAACGGTGAAGAGAGAGGTCAGATGATCTTGGAGCACTACTTCACCTGGCTCTTAGTGGAGTAAATAGCTAAGCACAGCCTTGGAAAGGTTTTAGCACATCCAGGTTTCCCTGATGTCTCCAGTACTCAAACCCCAATTTTAGCTCTCTATAGGCATTTTAGCCCACTTTGAGGTAGAGCAGCTCTTGAGTTGCTTTTGTCCAGGCCAAGGGCATTAGCTCTACATAGCTACTTCTGGCCTCCCACTGCAGCGACAGCTGTGCTGTGCACTCTTCTTGCAGCTGACAGACTGGTATTTTGTCTCAGATGAGTCTTCAAGTCTCTTACTGATTTTTTTCTTTTACAGACAAGTATGAGGAATCAGATTGGTTTCCAGTTGTACCATTCAGTCAGAAGTCGCATTAACAGAAGTCACCAAAGTCAAGATCATGGTAATTACAAGATTGACCGCTGCCTATACTATAACTACCTGCCTTGTGAATAATTTTATTCTCCAGGGGTGTCAGTCTAGGATCTTCGGTGAACATTAAATATATTATAATAATTTAAAGAAAAAAAATTATGTGGTTTCAAAATCATGTCCAAGACAACTACTACAAGAAAAGGGAAAGGTGAGCATGAGACACCAAGGACACCCATGTGCCATGCCCATCCAAATGACAGCTTTTATACCTCTGTTGCCCTAAGACTGAGGTCAGGATTCTACATCAAGGTACCGTGAAAACAAGGGTGGGAGCAAGGGCAGACATAGTTAGCTGAGAAAACTTTTCCAGGCCTCCTAGACAGTCCATGACTGAACCAGTACTAGGACTGGCCTTTCTCACACGTTACGCCTACCTACCGCAGCTGCACGCCTCTAATTACTGTTACTACCCTTGCATTTGGTTTGAATTTCCGAAACTACTTGTAAGGACAGACCGTTTAATCCACTCTTCTCACAGCCTTTAAAGTATTTTAGTATTATTATGCCAGGATTTGAACTTCCTTTCGCCTTTTTTTTTAATGAGTGCTAGCAAGCTAAAATCAGATGCACAGAAGAACGTGCTTCTTCCATAACATTCAAAATATTTCTAAACAGCTGGGAGAAAGTTTAGCATATTAAAACATTAGAAGATATCATAATAAACCAGCTATTTTTATGTGACTTCAGCACTACTGCAAATGCAAAATTAATTTATTTTCTAAAAACTCCATGTGAAGCATGAATTTACTGAAAATTAACGAAGAGTAGTATGTAACAGCATATTGTTTAAAAAGTAGGCCAAATCTATAGTTCATAGTAAACCACCATGAACCTTGTTCATTCATGAAAATACCTCTTTCTCTCATCCTCAGCCAGACATGCACTCCCTACCTTTCCACTCCAGCTAGATTTTTTTTTTTTTTTACATTAAACAGACTTTATTAGGTGCTTCAAAGGAATTATATATATGGTTAATTCTACTTTTTATTGGAACTGGATATTCTATGGAATTGATACAGTGTATTGATACAAATAGTTAGACCTACAATACTGCTTTTAAAAAATCTACAGATGTTTTTCAACACCTACAGAGCTCTTAAAAAAATTTGTTCAAGAATTATTTTTACTTAACACAGAAGTAACACAATACAAGTTTCAATCCAATAACAATTTCAGAATGAAAAAATAGGAAATTAAATAATTTTTATTTGAACATCATGGTTGTACTTATCCCTGAATTGCAGCTGTTACAAAAAAAAAAATTTGGAACTGAGGTATAAGGTGATGACACAAGAGAGTAAGGGCTTCTCTCAGCTTTATCTTCCAGTTTCCCGTTGTCTTGGGTTCGGCTGGGATAGGGTTAATTTTCAAAAGAAGCTGGTTGGGCTGACCCAAACCAGCCAATCAAATGGGATATTCTATACCATGTGACATCAGGCTCAGTATTTAAGTGGGGAGCTGGCTGAAGGGAGGGTAACTGCTACTCAGGAGAAGGTTGAGTGTCAGGTGGTGAGAACATTGCGTGTCCTGTATTCTTTATATCAGTATTCTTGTTGTTATGTTCTTCTTCCTTTACTGTTCTGTGAAACTCTTTTTATCACAGCCCAGGAGTTTTGCCTTTTCCTTCTGATTCTCCTCCCCATCCCACTGGGGAGGGGGGAGAAGTGACAGAGCAACTGTGTGGTTCTTTGTTGCCAAATGAGGCTGAACCACAACATTTGTGATATCTTTGGACACAGCTCTGATTTCAGGAAGAACCCATAGCAGAATATATTTGGAAGAGGACCTGGATGCAAAGATCTAGAAAGATTTGGAAAATTTGTGTGAAAAGTCTTAGTCCCAACAAAAATACTGTTACAGAGATATCCTAATTGACTTTAAGCATCAGACTGTTTGCAAATGTAGAACTGTTTGGAAAGTATCTTTTTCTGTTATCTTTGTTTGGATTTTAAACTTAGCCTTTTTCATACTTAGATCAAGGAGCATAATTTGTTCATATTTACAAAAAACTGTAAATAAGTTAAAAAACCAGCAATTTATCTACTTTCATAGATTTTGTCAGATACTTGGTTTGTCCTTCAAGGTAATTCCATAGATCCTAAATGCCATTTAAAAAAAAATCTTTCACATCTGCCACTCACTATTGCAGAAAAAGGTGTGTGTAACTATTAGTAATCAGCTGTACTCAGCACGGAAGTATTTTACTGCTGTGGACGAAAGAACTGGGACGGATGGAAATCACTGAATTCTACAGGAAGATAGGGACCTATTCTTTTCTCTGGGAAATGCGACCAACAATAAACATTTGCATTGACAATATCTTTCTGTCAGTGTGCTCCTACATAAGAAATCTCTCTTATTTTATGTAGGGTTTTTCTCCTTAGGAAATAGACTTGTCTGGCAACTGCTTTCAAGGTCCTATAAATAGTCATTACCAAAAGTCATCACCCTAAGTTTTCAAGACATCATTTTTTCCTTCTCTTGTAGTTCATTTTTCTTTTTTTCTTGTCCATGTTCTCCTTCAGCGTAGTTTCAAAGTTAGTGCCTGACTTTTGCAAGAGAAGTTCTGGCTCTATCCAAACCTGTTGCACTGCCCTAGATGCTTGCTCTCTTTCTCCACCAGAAATCATAAAGTAGACATGGTCTATCTACACCACAGAGTCTACATGGATTCTGCTCACTCCCACATCAAGGAGAATTTAAAGCACAGATGCACAAATGCCAAGCTATTACCCTAGCTTCAGGTCATGCCAGGCAGCTGCTGGTAGAGTTGTCAGGAGTCAGTGTGCATTACCCCGAACTGCTGTGGTGCCCAGATAACTCAAGGGTATGCCCTCCCTTGTGCATATTATCGCTGGCCAGACAACCCAACTCATGCTAACAAAGGCCATACATGATCCTTTATATTATTTACTTTCAAAGGTACACTCACTTTTGGGGCAGAAGACCAAAACACAAATGTTTAATAGCCCTCTCATCTCTTAATTTCTGTGACTATTTCCTAAGAGATCCAACTGAAGCTGAAAGTGCACAAGTAAAAGGTATTTTGAAAACATGTAGGGGTGGGAGGGTTATTTTCCAATATCAATCAAAGAATCCAGAACTACAATGAATTGTCAGCGCGCTGCAATTAGGGAAGGTGAAAGGTTTGCTTGTCTTACGAGGAGGAATTTCTCTAAATCACTTTCCAATGACTTTTGCTTTGGTGTTACAATGAAAGTGTAAAAGACATTCAACCATTCAGCACACATAAAATCAAAATTAAAGGATCCTGAAGCGCAAGTTTCTATGTGAAAGAGACAAGCAGAAATATCTTCAAAGGAGTGATTCATACCTAGGCTATATATTTTTCCTCACATTTGTCTTTCAGTTTCTGGAACCTGCATATTTTGAAGCATCTCTCACTGTTATTTCTTTTCACTTTTTAACAGCTTGAATAGGATAATATACTACTATAATTCATATTTTGCAGGTAGAAAGCTAAAACAAATTTAATCTTAAAGATCTTAGCAAGTTAAACAAAATCTGCTTTAATGGGAGTGGGAATTCTTTAATATTTCTATGGACCTGGAAAGAAATGAGTCAGGTGATAAAAAGTGCTGGAACAGGGAATTAAAGCCATAGATCTGCAGTCTCTCTGAGCCTAATCACTCCATTTCTTGTCACCAAAGACAGCCTGTCACTTTCTGGAACAAGGTGTGAAGTTATTTTTTGAGGTACATGGAACAGACACTGTGAGTTATCATCCCTTTCCATCTTCTAGATCTTTTCCTCTGCATTGCCCGAATTCCTGCCTGTTCTGACTAATGTTCACCTCCCAACTTTCTGCTTCTCTAATAATTCTTATGTTGGTTGTTTCAATTCATGTTTTACTGCCAGATAAACCAACCCGCTGCCTCTCTTGTTACTCATATAGCTATAAGCACAATACACTCAGCCTACAGAAAGTAGCTTTTTGTAACTAAATCTACCTTTGGCAACATACCTTTCAACACAGCAAATTTTCACATCATTACATGCATTTGAATAGGACACTGCATACACAAATATGAAACTACTGACCTTAAACTATAGTTAGTACAGAACAGCAGCCTATCCATTCAATGAAGCAGGACACTGAAAGCTCTCCCTGTCTTACTATAGTGTCAGTGGTGCTTTTCATCAAGCTTCGAGTATTTTATTCTCAAAACCAATGCTGTACCAATTACCAGAGGGACACATACACTTTAGGCTGGTCGGCTGGACCATCAGAGTGAACTGAACCCCTTTCCCCAGAGCTTACTCCTGCAGGAATGGCACCTTCAAAGCAAAAAGCAAAACCTGGCAACTCTCAGCAAGAGCAGTCCAAACCAATCTCAGAGTATAAATGGAGGGAGGTGGGGGTAGACTATCACTATCCACATAGTAGGTAATGGAAAATTCTGCAGCCTATCTGGTTTTTATTTGAGGAACCCGCCTTTTTTTGCATTTGAACAGCCCCAGATTTTTTTATCTGTTGAGTTTGAAGCTGAAATAGCTGAGGCTGATCGCAAGTCTTTTATTTCAGGCTCCTGCTGAAGAATGATTTGGCGTAAATGTGCAGATAATAACTGAGAGCATGCCAGCAAAAAATCACTTCCTGCAGCTTCAGTTATGCCACTTCTCTAAAAAGAGCACTTTTTGGAATGTTCCAAGAAATACTTTGCTATTACCGACTAATGACAAATGTATCTCAAGCTCAATTCCTACAGTGAAGCTGCTGAAAACAAACTTGCCAATACATGAATATAAACACAGAAGTAGAATTTGAAATAATTAATCAGATAATATACTCGATCAGGATATGAACTGGTTTAGGCAGAAGAAACCTTCAGCATCTGCCATATTAGCAGAACTGGATTAACTGCACAAGCCATAGGCCATACAGAGCAGAAAGCAGAGCAAAGGTTGCTTTACATGGTTTTATATCTCTGAATGCAGTTGAAGTCTCTGTGTAAAGGTGCTGAACTGGCAGTGTGAAGTTCTGTTAAATACTGCTGCCAGCTCAGGTAGCAGCAGTATGAGTTTCACCTCTGGACTACCTCAGGATGGGCACTTAGACCCATTTTTCTAATGATTTTGTACCTTTCATATAGGAGCAAGACAGATACATACTGAATAAACATAGCTTTAAAATTGATATGTACGATGCATAACACGAGTGGTATTTTTATTCTAATTGCTTAACAAAAACACAGTTAAAATGATCTTAAAAGATGACTGGTGCCCTCTACTATAGTATTTATCTTAACAACTGCCTGAAACTCACAAGTCTTGTCTGAAAATCCATTGCCCTTTGGTCCATACAATAAAACACACCATGTGAACAAGAAATTAACACTATTTACTCTCATGTTTTTACGAAACCTGGCATCTTCCAAAGATTCTATAGACAAACGCACACAAGGCAGCAGCTGTGACAACAATCCTGTAAAAAAGGTCTGTGCAACAGAATTTTTGAGTTGCATCGCTTCATCTGAGCACTGGGATTTGTGCAAGCTCTGCTCAGGGTCTGAAGGTTGTAGATGAATGGGAAAGACTGCATAACAATCTGACTAAGGGGACAAAAACCATAATCATCACGTAGCTGCTTATTTTCCTGAGGTATGCACTAGCAGTAGAAGGTTAATTATGGTTCAGCTACCCACTGCATGATGCTCTCATAGCAGCAGGAACACTTAGCTGTGCACCTGGACTGTGCTTTTAACACACTGAGTTAAAATTCTGCAGGAGGTTTTCTGCCAAGAAGACCGTTTATCATTCTTTCACTTGGTGGCTCTTCATTGACTTCCAAACTTCTGTTTTACATCCACAGTGGGAAACAGATCCGGACTGATGCAACAGTTGTTTTGACTGAGACCATCTCCAGCCCCAATGGTACCAGAACGCACGCATGCTGACTGTCCATCCCCAGCCCTAGCAGCTAGGAGGCAAAGGAATTATTACTCTGTCAACAAATATAGTCAAGCACATGATGAATGCATATAGGCAAACATAATTACTTGCTATGCTAACATCCTAATTCAAGATCGTTCCAAATTAATGACATTGCAATGAACCATTTCCAAAATCAACAAAAAGAAGACTCCTGGAATAGGGAATCCTGATTTGTGCTTATTTCATCATGTTTTGCAGGTGCTTGTGCAGGGGGAAGGGAACGCATCCCTTGGCTTTGAAGGGGTTTCAATACAGAGGACATCTCACTGAAAATCCAGTCCATTATTCTGTGTTTTCTATTTCCTGAGCTTTTTCTCATGGGATGCTGTTGCTTGTTAAGTATGTCTAATATCATAGTGTTAATTGTCTAATATTGTAGTGTTAATTAGATTGTTAATCTCCACCAATGACTAATCACTCCTCTCAACCTCAGAGTGGATTAGATTCTAGGTATGCATTAAACCAAAGTATATTATCATTCTAACAATTTATAATTACATTGTGCATTAAAAATAATATGTTTAATTGCAATAATCATGATGACATTGCATGTGGGTGGCACTACAATTTAATGCATTTACATTATTCAGCCATAAGACATATGATCTAAAGTTCAGCAACTCCTCTTCAAACATTGATCTAATTTTTGTGCTTTTCTTTAAAGGCAACCACTAGCTATTCTGCAGAAATTCCTTAATTCACAAAAGCAAGCTGAAAGTTTAAACTAAATTTCTTTTTCAGATAAGATTCCTACCATACACAGAGACAGAAGGTCACCGAGCATAAACTGCGCAAGCTAAGGGAAAAAAACAAAAACCTAAAAACTTCTTTGCCTATTTTTTTGCTAGTCTACTGTATTTCTTTGATAGATCTTTCATGCAGTAAATGTTATTGATGTCTAGATATCTTATCTTGTTTCTGGCTTATTGTTACAATCTCTAGTCTTCCTCTGTCTAGCCGCAAAACTATCACAACACCCCACTAAAGGCATGCTTCAATGTTCAGCTGACCTAACATCAATACTTTTTCTTTCTGCTCCTCCTCCCACAAGATCTTCCTCTGATACAGTATTTATTCAGAGACTGGGTGACTCTGTAACAGATCCTAATCCATCCTGTTCCATCTCTGAATGTAAATTACCACCAGCAGTATCTCAGCAGGCACGAGGACATTAGAGTTTGGTTGGCAGAAAAGTGAAGTATGCCATCCATACCCAAATGCCATATACACCTTTTCTTAGAGTTAATAAGAAGATACTAAAAATGACAGGAGTTGTCTTCTTTCTTTACAATGAACATCAACTAGTTAAATTTGCACTAAAAGTTATCCTACATGCAACGGATAGATCTTGTAGTGGTGTCATCTTCCACCAATGTGATACACAGCTGCTCCAGGAAGAACTAAAGGGAAATGTCCTGAACATGTAACACAAAGTTGAGGTGGATTTCATGCATGTGAAGCCAGAAGCCAAATCCTGCCAACACTGTGTCCTTTCTCTCCATGGTACCATCACCTGTCCTTTCTAAGGTCCTATAGAGATTCCACATTACCTAACACATTTCCAGCCCTACCACTGCTTCATGTTCTGTGTTGCTCTTTTTCCTGCTGCTTCTCATACAACTTAACTGCTTTATAATTTACAGATCACTACTGGAATTCAGATATGAATTGTTTCATTATTTTTGTGACAACATTCAGCCAGAAGGACACAGCTGAAGTTATCCAATGTGTCTAAAACAGTTTTCTAAGAAAGTTTTTGAAAATAACGTTAATCCATCTCTTGTCAGAGTAGTTGTTTGTGGCTATGTTTGCATGCACACACATTTAGTATCTATTCTACTGTCAGTAGTTTTTTGCATAAAGGTCACATGCCACAAAAATGTCGTAATAGTGTGTTTCTGTTTTCACTCCTAAGCAGAGAGAAAGGAACAAGTAACTATATTTTTTTTCCATTGTTATATAAATCCTTGAGAAATTCTTGTACAAGGTTCCTTGGGGAATTCTCTAAACAAGCCCATACAGTTTAATAGAATTCTTTTTTTTCATTGCTGCCAGGAAGTGCAGAAACCCACATGCCCTGCCATAGGGAGGACGAAATCCCATAGCTCAGAGTGGCTCAAAGCTGGCAGCCCTGTGTGGAGACCGCTAGACCCACTGGCAAGGGACTGAGCCAACAGCAGGAGCTGTGGGCACAGCAGACCCTGCTCAGGAGCCAGAGAAACCATCACTGGTGATAATCTACAGCAGCTTTATCACATTCTTAGCAGCTAAAAATGCTACAGATCCACTGCATTGCAGGTAGTGTAAGAACAGCCAGACAATAAATCAGGAGGTCAGGATATAATACCTACCTGTGCACTACAACCTCTGCACCAGGGAGAAGACAGTATCTTGTCTCACAGGTGGCTGCAGGGGCTGATAATGTCTACAATACCAGGATCTTACCCATGTATCTGGCCTTGTCAGGTTCATCACATTCTTATCTTAAATTAGCATCTCAACCTGACTTTAGGAAAAAAATGTAAAAGCAAATTTTGTGACCAGCAATGAATATCATATTAGGTTAAATACCTGATCTGACAATAAATTTCTCCTGACATTTTTCATTTTAATATAAAAATAAACATGTAGGTGTTTTTCTGAAAAGAAAAATTACTCGGGTGCCTTAGAAGCCTAGTTCTTTGGAAACATCTAAAATGCCTGTGTTAGCTTCAGAAATTCAGTTCAATTCTTTAAGTCACTCGGGCACATTTGAAAATATTACGCTTGATCTAGCTCTTGGTAGAGATTGGTGTTTTCATCAAGCAATCCTGTTGAAATCAAACTTCGGCCAAGTCCTCAATTTCAATGAAAAAAGCTATTTTTCTCTGGAAAAAAAATGTTTGAAATGACAGTTTTAATTTGCTCAATTAGACACACATTATGGATTAATGCCAAGACAGAGACAGATTTAGTTAAGCATCACGTCTCAAAGTTTTCCATTTTAGAGGATTGTTATATACAGCCTTTCCCATACATATTACTCTCATTTAGTCATAATAATTCATTCATTTTCTATGTCTAATTTGAAGAAGACTAAGAATTTAGGCAGTTTAAATCCAAGGGCATTAACAGATCCCTAGCAAAACAGTCACTCTCCATATGAAGAGGTTGCTAAGTAATTGGCTATCTCTGTTCAAGCCATTGAAATGATTGTTCTTTACAGTTATTACCCTGTGCTTTCAGTTTACATAATTTTTCCATTTAATGCAAGTAGAAGGTAATTTACCAAGTTGGCAAACAGTGTTCTGATTAGCAAAAACATTTTGAGCAAAGACAAACTAAATACAATTATTAGTATAATTCTGTTACGATGATAAATCTTTAGACAAAGTTCAGACAGAAGCCAGTACTTTCTATGCATGATACTAAATTTAATTACACCTAGTTAGACCATTAAATGAGAAAGTCTAGGCTAGGATGGGAGCTTGTGGGGATCTTTAGGCCAGCAGTCAAGAGAGCTGACCATATCCTGGGCTGCATCAAGAGAAGCGTGGGCAGCAGGTCGAGGGAGGTGATTCCACCCCTCTACTCTGCTCTCGTGAGACCCCACCTGGAGTACTGCGTTCAGCTCTGGGGCCCCCAACATGAGGACATGGACGTGTTGGAGCGGGTCCAGAGGAGGGCCACAAAGATGATCAGAGGGCTGGAGCACCTCTCCTATGAGGACAGGCTGAGGGAGTTGGGGCTGTTCAGCCTGGAGAAGAGAAGGCTCCGGGG
>Ga0065711_1047981_pt1 | contig 12050 bp, 22 predicted proteins | sample Hoacrofraction12_FD_59098 | JGI IMG/M metagenome (GOLD analysis project Ga0065711, IMG submission 59098) | Hoatzin crop microbial communities from Cojedes, Venezuela - Epithelial fraction 12 v2 (version 2) | ecosystem: Host-associated > Birds > Digestive system > Esophagus > Crop | place... | reverse complement strand
GGATGCTGGTGGGGGAGGCAGGGGGATGCCAGGGGGGTGCAGGGAACCCAGGGCAGCAGCTCCCAGACCCCCCAGAGCAGCAGCTCCCAGACACCCCCCCCGCCAACCGCAGCCGGGTCCAGGGGGGTCCCACGCCCCAGCCCCCCGGGAGCAGCCACGCAGCGCTTACCGGGGGTGCGAGGAGGCTCAGGGGGGGCGGCAGCAGGCTGCAGCCGGCCAGCACGGGGCAGGGGCATGGCAGCAGGGCTGGGGGGGGCCCCCGCAGGGTTCCCCAGGGCCCCCCGCAGCCCCCCGGCTCTCGGCCCAGGCTCTGCTCACCCCGAGGATCTGCCATGCTGAGGGGAGAGGAGCCGGGGAGCTTCTCCCGGGGGTTTTATAGCCGGCGGGGCCCGGGGGGGGCTGGCCACGGATCGGGGGCATTAGCACCCACGGGAGCAGCCGCAGGGATCTGGGGCAGCCGGTGCCACCCCCTCCCCAGCTCCCGCCGAGCAGGGACTGGCAGGAGCATCCTCCGCCCCGCCTGCACCCCAACAGCCTGGACGTGCCCAGGACCCACGCCAGGACCCCAGCCCCCCCAGCCCCCTGACCCTGCGCAGCCCCAGGGATGGGGTGCAGCGGCACCAGGGGCTGGGGCACGGGGCCCACATGAGCCCCACAGCCCCCCATGGGGACACAGCACGCAGGGGGGACACATGGGGGACAGCACACGCGGGGCTCTACTGCAGTGCCAGGAGCTGTCGGGGTGAAGGGGATGGGGCCTCACAGCCCCGGGGGTGGCCAGTGACCCCTTGCCTGGGTGGGGACGCAGCCCCGCAGGCAGCGGGGCACAAGGGGCACCGAGACCCCGCAACCCCCCAAGCCACCCCGCTCCTGCCACTGCGCCTGCCTGCTCAGACTGGGATTATCCCACAGGTTGTATCCGTCGTTAAATACCGACTAATAATGCTCTCAGGATATTAAATATGTAACAAACCCGCTTAGCACTGGCCAGGGACGGGAAGGGGAAGGTCACCGGTGCTCCTGAGCCCTGCAGCGTCCCCGGGCTCCCTGCAGACCCCCAGTGACAGCAGAAGGTGCCAGGGCTGAGGTGCCAGTGCCGGCAGAGAGGGCAGAGTCCCCAGACCCTGTGGCCCCACAGCCAGAGCCCCAACAGCACCCAGAGCTCCCCATGTGCAGGGAGCCCCAGTCCCGTCCCTCCCAGTCCCGTCCCCACCTTGGGCTGGCCCCGTGCTCTCAGCAGCCCTGACCCAGCGGCTGCAGGGCAGCCAGGAGCCTGTGCCGTTGGCCAGGAGCGGCCGGCCGGGTCGGACGGCTGGCACCAGCCCTGGCCACGGCCCCGTAACCTTGTCCCCACGGGACTCCTCCAGCCCTGATCAGCACTGCCGGCAGCACTTCGGATCCGCTTGATTAGATAATGGGGCTGTAATCTAGGAAAGCGCCTGTGGATTGCTGCAGCGTGCCCAAACCCTGCGCAGCACAGCTGGATGTGACGGAGCCACGGCCACGCATCGGCACGGCGGGGCACGGACAGGGCTGCAGCCGGACGTGAGGGCAGCTGGACACAGCCTTGGCTGGGACAGACCCACGAACAACGACGGCCGAGGCTGCTCACCCGGGGACGTGTGCGGCCGAGGCCCCGCTGCCCCGGCCGGGCAGGGTGGTGGGGGGTCCAGCACGGGAGCCCGGAGTGAAGGCAGGCTGCTGGCAGCAGCCCCGAGGCAGGGAGGAGCAGGGGTCTCGCTGGGGACCCCCGCAGCCCGGGAGGGAGGGTATCCCTCCTTTCGGGCAGAGCACAGCTCTGTGTCCACAGCACGAGCCCCGGTGCCATCCCCGTCCCCAGCAAGAGCTGCGCCGTGACCACACCACACCGATCCCGCAGCCGCCGGGCCCCGGCCTCGCAGAGGCTCTTGCTGAAGTTGGGTGGTTCCAGGCCTTTTTCCCCTCCGCAGATAATCAGTTTAATGCAAAAGCACAGAACCAAAACTCTGAGATTAGCTGTTATAATCACATGTAAATACCTCCAGACAATCCGCTCAGGGAGGGGCGGCGTGTGTAGTCCGGGACAGCGTTACACGGGATTTAGGCTGTTTACCACTCGATTAATGCCACGACTCCAGCCCCCAGCCCGCCGCTGGACCAGATGCCCGGCTCCCTTCCCCGAAGTCAAGGTCACTCAGGCAGGAGGATGCCGGCAGCGAGCTGCCCAGCTGCGGGGCCAGGAGCCGGGACCCCCTGCCCCAGCCCCAGGACGCGCCGGCACACACGCAGGTTCCAATCCCTTTTTATTCATAAGCAAAGTCAAAGCTTCACAATGTCAGAATTGAACCCCTCCCCCAACCACCTACGAACCAACTTCAGAGTCCATCCCTCTTCAGAAGAAAAATAGAACATCTTCCACCTATGCTTCTTCCTACTCCGGGTTCCTCCAGTCCCAAGCGCTACCGCTGCTGCCTGCCCGCAGGCCCGAGAAGCCGAGGGAGGGCCGGCTGCGCTCACGCCAGCACCGCACGCCCGACGGCCGGGGAGCGCGGGGCTGCGGCTGCACTCACACCTCCCACTCCGCTCCGCACCGCGCGGCTCGGCCCCAGGCTCCTCGCGTGCCAGACCGACCGAGCCGAGTTTGGCCCACACAGACATGATTCAGGAAAAGGGATTTCAGACCATCAAGTGCAACAGGCAGAGACCGGCCACAGGAGAGCACGGCCACCGTGCCGCGGCTGCGGCAGTCTCTGCTGGAGACAGCTGCCTGTGCCGGGGAGGACGCGCAGGACCCCGGCGGTGCACGGCTGAGCGGCAGCAGGACCCTGCCGCAGCGCGCTCGGGCGCGTCCCTCGCAGCCCCGAAGCAGTAAGGCAACCGCTGGCTGCAGAGGCTCCGGCGCGGTGCAGCGGTCCTGCTCAGCGTGGCCGTCCTCGCGCCAGCCGGGCCGGCCCCGGTGCTAGTCCGCCAGCGTGATGACGTCGTAGCGGATCCCCTGCTGCAGCTGCTGGATCTGCTCAGCCGTCGCCTCGGCGGTGAACACGCCCTGCGCCTGCGCCATCGCCGCATCAGCCACTGCTGCAGAGGAGAGGGGTCAGCGGCTCCTCGTGCCGAGGGCAGGCGGCTGCCCAGGGCCCTCCGCGGTGCCACGTGCTCCCAGCAAACAGGCAGGCGCACGACGCGAGCACAAGGGCCGCTGCGCCGGGGAGCCTGACTCCGGGCCGCTCTGCGAACGCCCGTCAGGGTGCTGGCACCCTGCGGAAGCTGCTGCACCCCCCAGCACGGCAACTCATCCCCAGGGGAAGGAGCTGCTACTGCTCCAGAACTGAGGTGCTGGGACCAGCGAGGCCAGCTGCCGCCCCGAGCCACAGGGACGCAGGCAGCAAGCGGCGACCCAGCCCTGCCGACCCCAGCCCTCCCGCACGGGCTGCTGCTCGGCTGCCTGCTGGCCCTGCCTGCCCCGCAAACCAGCAGCCTCTGCGGGCAGAGCCGGGCTGAGACCTCGGCGTCTCGCCAGCTGCCCACAGGCATCGCCAGCTGCCCGGCAGCGCGGGCACCGCGGCCCCGAGGGAGCCGGGACTGCGGGAGCTGCGCCGCAGCTCGGCCGGGGCCCCAGCCCTACCTGAGACTGCCGAGTGTGCAGCCGCTTCCAGCTGCGCCTGGGTGACGAGCTGCTGCTCGGGCGAGACAGGCATGTACTGGATCTGCAGGGAGAGAGCCGGGGAGCGCGGGAGGGGCAGGGTCCCTCTCCGAGCGCTGCTCTGGCCACAGCCACTGCAGCGAGTCGCCCACCCACATGCGCCTTCTGCTTCGCACCCTCTCTTCTCCAGCTGGGTGCTCAGAGCCCGCCTCAGGGCAGCCCTGCCAGCTCCAGCCAGCGGCCTGGCCCCTTACCTGCGGCTCCTGGAGGAACTGGCTGCCCTGCTCGTACTGGATGTGGGTGATCTGACCATCCTGCACCTGCGGATGAGAGCCGCAGCGCGGCTGCGTTAGGGCTAGCAGGCATCCCTGCCTCTGAACAAAGCTGTGACTCGAAGCAAGCCACCGGGAGTGGGAGGAGGCCGAGCCCCGCACACGGCACCCTCATCAGCCCCAGCCACCAGCCCAAGGAGCAGACAGTCTGAAGCCTACCTGGATGTGATGTCCCTCCGGGACAACAACGTACTCGTGGGGAAGCAAGTGCTGTACACCATCCTGGGCAATAATGTACTGAACCTGCAAACACAGGGATTCAGACCCAAAAAAGAGGTCCCCACTGCTCGTCCCCATGCCACCGCAGCCGGGCTGGTTCTTGTCTGTCTCCTATGCCTGTTTCCAGCCCGGCTCTCCCCGCTCCAGCTGAGCAGAATCTCTGGGTTCTGGGGACGTGCCCCCCTCACCTGGTTGTCAGAGGTCACCAAGTGCTGCACTGTCTGTCCGTCGGCAGTCGTGATCTCCTGGATGTACGCAGCCTCCTCCTGCGGTCAGCGAGAGCCCAGTGCCATCACTGGGGTGGGCCTGACCGCAAGCCCTCGGAGAGGAGGGAGCACAGCTCGCAGGGAGCGGCCGCACAGGGCGGGAGGATGAGGCCGATGGGCCCGACTCACCTGGCTCGCGATGCCCTGCTCCTGCGCGACGATGATGTGTTCCTGCCCCAGCGCCTGCTGCAGCCGCTCCGGAGCCAGCACCGCCTGGCCGGACTGCAGGGCCGCTGCAATGCAGAGAAAGCCGGTGCAGACGCTGCTGGGGCTGCCAGCCGGCCCCGCGCCCGAGCAGCCCCCGCCGGGTGCCCACCCCAGCGAGGAGCACAGGACGGTCTCATAGCTCTGCTCACAGCAGGTCAGCAGCTAAACCAAACTCTCCCAACATGAAGGAAACTGTGAGCAAAACACGGCCTCCACATCAGAGCACAAACTTTGCTTCCCCTTTCAGCTGCCAGCTGCTCGCAGCACTGCTGTTCCCGCAACGCAGAGATCTCCTGGGACCTGCTCGGACCCCTGGCTCTGTGCAGAACTGCAGCAGCCGGCGCCTCGCCTGGAGAGCTCCCTGCGCCCAGCCCCTCGTCTCTGCACCCACCGAGTCCGCCTGCTGCTGGCAACCCTCAGCTTCGGCAGGAATCCCCCGGCCCCGACCCTTCCCAGCCCTGCCCGGCCCAGGGGCTGGGTGAATCCCCGCTGACCACCCCTGGTCGCAGGGACACGTCTTACTCTGCAGGGTGGCCAGCGTGTCCTCGTCGCTGTTCAGGATGATGGTCTGGGCGGCAGCTGCCGGTGCCCCCAGCCTCTTCGCCTCCGAGCTGTGCAAACGCTGCATGTGGAACTTGAGGTGCCCGTTGCGGTTGAACCTACAGGAGGAACAGCGTGAGGTGGGGTTTGCCATGGGCAGCGCATGGCCTCTGCGGTCTCTGCAGAGACCCAGGCCACGGGCACCACGAGCACGTCCTACGACACAGCCTGTCCTCGCTCCCAGAACGTTTCCATCAGTGCCCAAGCACTGAACCTCCCCATGCAGAAGCTCCTTGGAGACGAAGCTGTGTCTGCCCGCAGCAGGGACTGCTCTCAAGGGCAGAGTCCCTCTAACAGGGGATGGCTCCCAGGGGTGGGGTCGGGGCAGCCAGCTCCTCGCCAGTATCCTACCCCCTCCTGAGCCCTGGAGAGCTCTGCAGGTGTCTCGAAGCAGCAACAGCCTAGCAGGCTTCACTCACCTCTGCCCACAGATCTGGCAGACGAAGGGCTTCTCGTTGGTGTGCGTCAGCATGTGCCTGCGCAGGTCCTTCTTGTTCTTGGAGGCGAAGCTGCAGTGGGTGCACTTGTGCGGCCGAAGGCTGGCGTGCTGGACCATGTGGCTCTGAGGGCAGAAGGACAAGTGCAAGGTCAGAAAGCCCCCGTTTCTCCAAACCTCCTGTTCCCAGGGCTGCTCTGTGCCAGGGAACCTACCCGAACCTCCGGCCAGAGGGCTGCAGTGAACGGACAGTCGGGACACTTGAAAGTGCTGGGCCCAATGTGGGCTCTCTTGTGACTCTCCATTTCTGCTCTCCCTGTGAACATGGCTGTGCAAATCTTGCATGAAAACTTTTTGGCTGTGGAAATCTTGCACGAGAGCTTCTTGGCTGTGGAAACCTTGCACGAGAGCTTCTTGGCCATGCCTTGAAGTGCAGGCCACTTGACCTTTGGGGATGAGATTTCTTGCCCCTCGGAGGCTGGGGATAAAGACGAGTCCTTCTGGAGCTGCCTGGTGACACACTGCACTGGGGGCCACTTGACGCCGGGGGGCTGTGCCTCCTGGCCTTCCGCAGGAGAGGGAAAGGCAGTGTCCCCGCTGAGGGGCTGAGAGAGAAACACCCCGTCACACCTGCCCATGCTGCTCTCCGGGACGGGGAGAAAGCTCAGCTCCTTACCTCAATGTGATGGAACTGGCTCCCCGAGATGCTGGACGACATGATATAGTGATTGTTCTGCTCTTTCAGGGCTTCCTCTGTCATCACAGCCTCACTCACCACAACCGCATGGGAGGTCTCCGCAGGGCTCTCCTCCTCGCTGCTGGAGAGGACAGGGTCAGGGAGGATCTCCCTCGTCCTCCTCGTTTGCGGTCAGAAGCGCCTCCGCCTCCCTGCTCCCCCCCCACAGCTGACCTGTACAGCGTGCCTGGAGCCTGAATCTCCTCGCTGATGGGTGTGATGATGCTGTACTCTGCCGTCCCGCCAAAGGGGATTGTGATCTGCTGCAGCTCTGAGCCACCCAGTGTTGCCTCCTCATAAGCCTCCTGCACCAGCGTCTCCCCAGGCTCTGTCATGTGCAGTGTCACCAACTCCTGCTGCTGCTCCTTCGAGTCCATCTCGGTCCCCTCCTCCTGTCCCTGCGGCTCACAGGGGGCTGGTGCCTCTCCCGAATCGCCTGGCTTCACCACTGCCACCTGCGAGGGGGACAGTGGCTCAGCCGCAGGAAGGCAAGGCTTTGCAAGACGTCCCCTGAAGCAGAACAGGGCTGGGCACCGCGGAGACTGTGGAGGGCTGCGAAGCCTCGCACTGCTGCCCCCCGTCAGGCACAGCCCCCCCAGCCCTCCTCACCTGCAGCGAGCCCGTGGCCAGCTCTCGCTGAGCGCTCATGTTCAGCAGGAGATCCAGGGCAGTCTGTGTGGCCAGTTCTGCTGATCCAGCCACATCTGTCGGGGTCGGGAGCAGAGGGTCAGGCACACGCTCGCCCACCTCCTCCCCGTCCACGTCCCCTTCCCTGGGAGCCCACTCACCTTGTTCGTAAATGATGGTGGCCCCTCCCAGGGAATCCTGCGAGAGGATGGGGGGCTCTGCTCCTGGGATGGCCTGGACTGCGTGGTAGGTGACAGGGCCAAGAGGTGCCTGCATGAGAGAGAAAGCTGACAGTGCGGCCAGGCCCGGCGAGCACCAGGAGGAGCTGGGGCACGGGCAGCTGCACTCACCGGTGGACTGGCCTCTGGCTCAGCTGGGGCCTGCACCTGGCTGTGCTGCTGCTTCAGCTCCTCGATCTGCTGCAGGGTGAAGAAGGGGCGGCGGCGGCAGGGCGGCTCCTCGGGGTGCCTCTGCGCCCACTCCTCGAAGGAGTCGGCGTGGCGGCAGTGCACGTGCAGGCGCAGGTTCTTCTTGTGCTTGGTGGTGAAGTGACAGAACTCGCAAGCGAACGGCTTCCCTCCTGCAGGACACGGGAGTCAGGCGGGGGGTCCCCGAGGGGCAGCAGCGAGAGCCGGCACGGTCTGACTGCCTCTGGGGGGAGGGGGGTGCAGGACATCGGGGCATGGGGTGGGCAGGCAGGTCCCCTCACCCGTGTGCTTGACAGCCATGTGCGAGACCAGGAAGTCCTCCCGGAACGTGGAGTACTTGCAGAAGCTGCACTTGTAGGGCTTGTCGTTCATGTGCGACAGCTGGTGGTTCAGCAGGACCTTTTTGTCCTCGCAGACATAGTCACAGAACTCACACTTGAACCTGCCAGGACAACGGTGCCCGTCACACGGGCAGCAGGGACCTTCTGCCCTCTCCTCTGAGGGGGAGCTAGGACACGCTGCAGGCTGCTGCCGGGCTCCTACCTGCGGTTGGCAATGGCCTGGATGTGCGTCAGCAGGTGCATCTTGAAGGTGTAGCGCTTCTTAAAGGACTTCCCGCACTGCGGCGAAACAAAGCAACGCAGCGCTCACCTCCCGTCCAGCCTCACTCGCCGCCAGCCCCTCCCCAGTCTGTGCCCCCCCTCACCTTGTCACACATGTGTGGCTTCTCTGTGCTGTGCGTCTTCATGTGCTGCGTCAGCCTCTTCTGCATGGGGTAGATACGGTTGCATACGGGGCACGGGAAGGAGTTCAGCTTTGGGGGCTGGAGGGAGAGCAGGAAGGTGAGCTCACCTCAGAGGGGCTCACCAGTTTCCTCACCCTCTCCCCACTGCAGGACCTGGGCTGCCTTTCCTCAGGTGATCCAGAAACTCTGCCTTCAACGAGGCACCAACAATTTGTGGCGGACCCAGACATGCCTCTTCCCATACAACAGTGCTGAGAGACTAGCCAACAGAGTACTCAAACTCACCGGATCAGCTCTCTTTTTCCTGAAAAAGAAAGAAGACAACCCCCTTGTCAGCCACATCCCAAGTCTGACCTCCCTGGCACCCAGACACCAAAACCACCCACTCTGGAAGGGCCAGAGGGCAGGGGCAGCTGCGGCTGCCCTCCCATGGCAGGAGGCACAGCGCGAGTGCCGTTCAGCCAGGCTGCGAGACAGTCCCTGGGACTGTACTTCCCTCACCTGTCCCGGCTGTGCACCGTGGAGTGCCGGATGACGTCCTTCTTGTACACGCTGGTGTAGCTGCACTCCTCGCACTTGTAGGGTTTGCTGCCCACGTGGTTGAACATGTGTTCCTGCAGGAAGAGTGGGGCCCGTGAGACCTGGGGCTTCCAGCTGCCCCCCAGCACAGGCGCAGGACAGACGGCGCTCACCTTGAGGGAGGACCAGCGCCGGGAGCGGTAGCTGCACTGAAGACACTTGAAGAGCTGCGGGTCATTGGCCTCGTGCGAGTTGACGTGGAAACGTAGATCATCATGCGTGAGGAAACGCGAGCCGCAGATCCGACACAGGTACGGTCTCATCAGGGGCTTGGGTGACTTGTAGTAGTACCTGCGGAAACCAGAGCCGGGGCTCAGAGCTGTGGTGGCAAGCAGGGGCTGGACCGGCCCTGGGCACAGGCCAGAGGGCCCAGCGCCGGCTCGGCACACACCCCTCACCTGCGCCCCATGTACTTGCGGTATTTCTTGCCCAGGAAGCGGCGGGAGGGCCGCCCTCGCCTCCTGGGGACGACGTCTGCCTCCTCGAGGCCGGTGTTGGAGGAAGGGTCCTTGTTCTCAGAGTCCGACTGGCTGATGCTGGGCTCCGCCAGGCTCTCGCTGGTCCCATTCTCCAGGCCGGAGGAACTGGCTGCTTCCCCATCCTGCAGCTCACGGCTTGGTGTGCTCTGGGACGTCACCAAGGGCTCCACATCCCCTCCTGCTTGATGGAACATGGCACGGCTCCGTCACAGCCTCCCTGCGGGCTCCCGGGAGCTCATGTACCGCTCCCTGCTCCAGCCCAGCATGGGGCTGCTGCCTCCTGCTTCTCTCACCTTCAGGCACGTCCTGGGGCATGCCCTCCAGACGAGGAAACTTTCGGGGCCTCCCCGGGCGCCGACGCGGCCTCTCCTCGCTGGATGTGGGGAGAGTGCGGCCGAACTTGGGCTGTCGCCCACGGGGCTCATCCTCGGCTGGGTTATAGTCACTGTCCTCTGGAGGCAAGGGGCCCAAAATGTCAGACAGAGACCGAGGAAACATTAAACTACGTAAGAGGCAGGGAGGATGAGTCCTACCTTCAGGGTCATCAATAGCGCCAGCATCCATGATATCATCATCCTCTTCTTCTTCTGGGACCTCCTCCTCCGCAGTCTTTGGGGCAGATCCGCCCTTTCGTGGACGTCCTTTCTTCAACGCCAGAGCTGAACCCGCTGCCACAGAGAACACCACGAACACTCTATACCAGACTGTGTGGCAGAACAGGTCCTTGCACTCATACTCCTCCCCTTGGTTCTTCCCCAGAGTGAGCACAGCCTGTCTGCCATAAGATAAATTTTCCTCAGCCCTTAGCACACACCTGGCTGGAAGTGCCGCTCTTTCATGTGGTTAATTAGCGTTTTCTTAGAGACACTCTTGTACTGACACATCTTGCACTTGAACTGCTGCACCACCACCACCTCCATCATCTCTTCCAGGGTCTCCATGTCCGGCTGATCCAGCTCCTCCCCACCATCTGCCTCGCGGGCCTTGTCTGGCCGTGCAGGCAGCTCCAGCACTTCCGACTGCTCAGAAGGGTCTGAAGGGCCGGGCTGGTCAAGGCATGTGGACGTAGGTCCATCAGCAACAGCTTCTATGGCCAAGCTATTGGCCAGAGCAGAGGTGGTCATCTGGGACACCATGGGGGCACCTGAAACATGAAAACCAGCTCAGCCCAGAGCAGACCCTCACCCGCGCACAGGCTGCGCCCACACCTGGGGCACTGGCCTGAACACGAGCGCAGTAACAAGCTCGCAACAGTCAGCACATCCACGGGACCCTGACACAGGCGCTGCGGCCGATGTAGCTGGGATACCGGCTCCAGGCCCCGCTCGTGTGGAACAGGCTCAGAGGCAGAGGCAGCCACCGCCAGGCGCCCCGGGGTGCACCCTTACCGTCATCAGGGCCTTGCAGAATGAGGTACTGCGTTGTCTCTGCCCCGCCATCCTCTGCGCTGGTCACAGCGATGCAGCCTGGGAGGAAGAGGAGAGCTGAGTGGTATCTGCCAGATGCGGGGGCTGCAGAGTCCCTGGGGCTCTCCCGGGGTCAGACACAAGGGGGAAGGGATAGGGAAGGCCTGGCTCCAGGGACGGAGCCCGCCCTGGGCTGCTGGCACCGCGGCTGGAGGAGCAGCTGGACAGAGAGAGGGCTGTCCGGCAGCCACGAGCTCCTCACCGAACCCTCCAGCTACTGCAGCACGGCAAGAGAAACCCCCGCTGATCGAGGCACATACGTGTGCACGTGTGTACATCCCCTGCACCTCCCCGGGCCTGGCACAGCAGCAGCTCCCCTCCCCGGCCACTCCAGAGGGAGAGCGGGCAGGCCCGCCGCACGCCAGCAGCCGGGAGCACGCACTCACTCTGGATGATGTCAGGCCCAATCGTCGACTCGATGATTTTGTCGATGGCAGAACCCAGGTCTGAGGAAGTCGAGGCAGTGGAGTCCGAGACGACAGAGGCTCCATCAGTGATGACGCTGGAGTGGACCAGGACTTGTGGGGACTCTGACACCATGACGGACTGGCTCACGGTGGAGACACTGGAGACCAAGGTGGACTGGGCGATGGAGGATGAGTCTGGCAGGTAAATCCGGGGAATGCCATCTGTGCTGGAGCTGCTCTCCGACACCTCTTCCTGGTGGAACAAACACAGGCCAGAGGAGTTCAGCTGAGAGACCTTTGCCAGGCCAGGCCTCGGGGCAGCCAGCGCAGGCAAACAGCACTGGTGTACCGCTGCAGCACCCCCGGGAAAGGCATCCGCGCAATTCTTTTTGTACCACCGAGGACCCCGGACCTCCAGGGCTGCTCCTGCTACCCAGGAGAGCTCTCCTCCTCAGAGCAGCAAGCAGCGACCCGAGCAGCAGCCAGCGTCGCCTGCGAGGCGGCTCAGCCACCGAGCCGGCTGCTGAAGCTGGGTTTGCCAGCCGGGCCCAGGGCAACCCCGAGGAACCAGAGCCACCGCTGCCCCCTTCCCCACGCCGCCAGCCGCCCCGCGCTCCCCAGCGGCTCCTACCAGGGAGACCCCGCTGCTGTCGGAGCTCTGCCCCACGCCGGAGTCGTCCGCCCGGGAGAGGGGCCCGGGGGCGGCGGCGTCGCTGCTGTCCGCCGACACGGCCTCCGAGCTCCCGACGCCCAGGCCGCTCTCGGAGGGCTCCTCCCGCGCCGCCGGGGCCGCGTCACTGCTGCTCGCCACCGCATTCTCCTCCATGCCCACCCCGCGGGGCCGCCTACGCCCGGCCTGAGGGGGGAGGCCGCCGCCGTCAGGGCCGCCGCCCGCCGCCCGCTC
>Ga0065711_1047972_pt1 | contig 12050 bp, 3 predicted proteins | sample Hoacrofraction12_FD_59098 | JGI IMG/M metagenome (GOLD analysis project Ga0065711, IMG submission 59098) | Hoatzin crop microbial communities from Cojedes, Venezuela - Epithelial fraction 12 v2 (version 2) | ecosystem: Host-associated > Birds > Digestive system > Esophagus > Crop | place... | reverse complement strand
TCTGCAGGTATTGTATATAGTTAATGAGTTATACCCTTAGATACATTGATTTTAGCCTAGGTGATTAATATGAATACAGGTTATGGTATGCACTTCACATCTATATATCTTTTTATTAGCATTTGTATTCTGTTTATTTTGAGTGTTGCACTGTAGCGGGGCTGTTACTGGACCATAATGCCAATACTGATGCTTAGGTGTGTCAATGTAGAACTTGCTTTAATTCATTAAATAAAAAAGGGGGAGATGTAGAGGAAGCAGTGATTATATTGGTTCCGTGTATAATATGCATAACACAAAAGGCACTAGAGGCAACTGTAAAGAAAATTTTTGTGATGCAACTAACACCAATTGAGCAAATGTTTTTAAGGCAATGATAAGATAGCTTAGCTTTTTTTTGAAAAGAAAAAGGGGGAGATGTTGGGGTTGATGTAGCTTGAGAGTTAGCATGACTAGGCCACTTAAGCAAAACAGTTAGCATAACTGAACATGCCGCTGGAAAAGACAGCTAAGAATAGCCATTGAGAAAGTTCTGATAGTGCACGTGGTGTGGGTTAGCAAAAACAAGACGTGTTCAAGGACGTGGAGGCAGCCTGTTGCTATTGGCGTTAGTGCATAGTTACCAATCATAAGGGAATATGGGGTGCGTGAACAGTGCGTGATTTCTGTCTGTAGCCTATCCGAATAAGCGTGATCGTGTGTGCAGATATGAAAAATGTATATAACCACGCAAGTGGAGCAATAAAGGGAACTGACTGTGCATTGTATCAATGTGTGAGAGTCGTTCCTGTCCCTGCACGGATGCTGAAACTCGGCAAGGATGATTCTTAAATTACTATGGTAATCCTAGTCACTTTTGAAGGTGACTGTTACCAGAAGCAGCATTCTAAAGAAGCATTTTCATTGAGTTCAGTGCCATATTGTTAGTTTGTTAGTATACTAGGGAAAAGTTAAGGTTGAACTGAAGAAAAATGACACATAGCAAAATATAGGGCTACAAAGACTTTGGAAGGTTCTCTAGCCCACTCCCCAGCCTAAAGCAGATTCACCTAGGCTGGGAAATCCAATCTGAGAGCAGTGAGGGTCTCCAGGAATTGCTGAAGTGGGTGAAGCTGCCAAGAAGTTTGATGTAAGAAAGATGTCCAGAGAATATATGTAGAGGGCTTGTGTCATGACCTGCTTGTGTTTAATCAAATCTGGTTGTGGATCAAGGTCAATAAAGCATGTGCTCTGTCTGAAAGCTAGAAGGAACACAGAGAACTTCAGGTAGCAGGTAGGACAGTAGTTCGTGAGGGCAGAAACCAGTTCTCACTCATCTGTAATGTGCTGTGTGGAATTCAGAGTTGGAGACTGGTAAGGCAACTGCACAGTTCTGTGTAGGCAGCGTAGCTCGCAGTAGCAAACAACTAGTGGAGTGGTTGTTTATCCAGCCCCCATTTTACTAAAACATCAACTTTGATAAAATGAGATTAGAAATCAGAGATTATGAAAATCGCTATGTTGTATAGATGCAACAATCAACTGTGGAGTGGTGTCATTGTGAGAACAATTGAGGAATTTAATAGTGTTTCTATCAGAAAAGGCCAAATCTTTTGAGCTACGTGGTTGAAAAGGTTTTACTTGTTTTGATTAAACTTTCAGGGGCAAAGACTTTTCAGGTCTGAGATGGAAATTCAGGTTAAGAGAGGAGTTTTACTTAACTAATTTGCAGTAACTTGATTGTCCGAAGACTTGTCTATGGCATTGAAGTCTTTATTAATAAAGTCTGTACTTTTCATTCATCCAAACAGGCACTCCTGTCTTTTTAAATATCAGAAGTCCACTGTGAAACTATGAAGAATTTTCATGGAGTAGAAAATATTTTCCACCTAGTTATAGTACTTATCATTAAAAAGGCACAGCTTGAGAAATGAGTAGTTTTTAACTTTAAATTTTCACGCCCCCCAAATTATCATGGGTACAAGGAAACCGAATCTGAAGGTTGCATTTGTAGCAGTTACTGAAGTATTTTGATTGCACTTTGGGGGAATAAATCACTATTTCATGTTCCTTATAAAACCTTCCTTTTTGGAGGCTGCTAGATGACATGGATATGAACATGCCACAGGGTTTTTATTTCAAGTTGCATTCTAAACCAGGAGAAGTCTGTCTTTTGAGTAAAACTAGAGTTAAGGAAGTAAAACTTGAATAAAACTAGAAAGTTTTTGATCTCATGAGGAACTTATCATGAAAAAACTGAACTCCTGTTAGATTGGCTTAACTGATTCTTGGTTGCAAGTTTCTTATCATTTTGGAGTAAACCTACAAGAGGATCTTAAATACTTTAAATTAAGAAATGTTTTGGGACAGTACATGTCTCTGCTACACACATAGTGTGAATTAAAGAGTGAAGCTGCCTTCTTTTTACTCTTGCTCTCTCCTCACTTTCTTAGTCTGTAAATGCACAATGATACTGATCTAGGAAGACTGTGACATTGGGATTTTTCTTTACTCAGAGCAAGCAGGGGCATGGAAAAATGATTCCATTAAAGCAGATGTTACTAAAGAAGTTACAAGAACATCAGCTATGGTACCTGAAGAAACACTGCTGCAAGAAATTACAGAATAGAATTTCAACAGAGGTTACACAGATATTTGCAGACGCTGCTGTAGAAATAGAGCGCTTTCAAGTGCACAGCATTTCCATTTAAAGGCAGGTGAAACAATAATAAACATTTGCAAAGTAAATTAAACTGTATCTAGAGTATTGTAATAAATAAAAAGTCAAAAAGAAATTCACTGAGAGGCCTGCAGCTGCTTTCCAAATATGAAACTTGGGAAAAAAACCCTTGAACACTGAAAGCTTTTTAAAAAAATACTGATGCACATACCGCTTCCCAAACTTCTGACAAGGGATCTAAGTCCCATGTGAATTGTAAATGAAAGCATCAGCTGCATGAATTCAATGTGAGGTTAATTTTCAACATGCTCAGCCAAGGCAACATTTTAAACAAAGATTTATATTGTATTAATTATGCTCTTTGCTAATGAGTGAGCGCTGAACTTTGCATTCTGATTAGTGTAGGGAGATGTACCAGCCATTCTCAGAGTAAGGGTCGCTACGCACCTGCATATTTGGATAGATAGGTATCTAAATCTCCTTGGAATGCAAAACCAGACAAGAAAGCTTCTGTTATTTGCTCTTTTCTGGGCAGTCAAAAGTACCCTGAGAGATATCAGTGCTTCTTCTTCTAATCATACACAGCATGGAGTTGAAGAAGCAATCATGTAAAATTTCACTGAATTTGTGTCTTATTCAAAGCAGATAGAAAGCATGTGTGGAGTTGGAAATAACACTATGCATGCCTAAGGTGCTTGAAAGAGGTGTTCTTTATTAGCTGACTGCTTCCAAAGACCTTTACTTGAAAGAACATATGCTTCTGATGTGGCCTTCCCGTTGACTCCCTGTGTCTGGAAAACTAAATTGCTGGCAGGTACAGTTTGCAGTGCCATTGCATGATTTTGCAGTTAAGAGGCTATAGGGACCCCTTCAACCTGTTTTCAGTTTCTGTGGCTGCCACAGATTTCAGTCACTTTTCTGCGTTTTCTAACTCCTCGGTGGTGATTCTTCTTCGTTCTTTGGTTTTGTCCACAGAGGTTTTATGCAAAAGTAACACAGAGGCACTCTTACTAGACATGCTTTCTCCTTCCAGTGCAGTGGTGAGCTGATTGCATTTGTGGTCTTCAGCTGTACTATTGGTGCTTCTGACAACTTCAGAGAAAAGCTTGTTTTGATTTTTAGCTGAAGGATGCAAGGAGGCTTAGTTCTCCTTTCCCAGAGTGTTTGAACTTGTCTGCTGTGACTGACACTGAAATCCATTGAACTTTTTATTGTGGATCTGTACTTAGACACATCACTTTGAAACTAAATGTATATCAGTGTCTCTCATATTTAGATATCTAACATTTTATTAGATATTAAGGAAACATTAGTGTATAACTAGATGAATCCCAGTTTAGATAAATGCTCTTCTTATTGTTAAAAATATATTTTGTAAGTTTTTGTCTAGTGGCATATATTTTTGCTGATTCTTACTGGGTTTTCAGTTCTTCTAGTAATAATAGTCTACCTGTGTAATGGATTACCAAGAGATTATTTTATATCATCTCATGTGTTGTGATCTGTCTTCGAGTGTTTGGACTGTAGTAATCTTTCACAGTGTATCTATGCTACGTGATTATATTAACATTTGAAAATGAGTGAATTCAGTGTGATTATTTACCTAGAGACCTGAGATGACTTCAGTATTTGTCTCTGAAGCAATTTCATAAGAACTATGAAATACCTTTAGCATGCTTCTACTGTATTCATGAGGGTTTTTTTGTCTTTTAAATGCATCATACTTTTGGGGACAAACTTGGCTAGTATGAGGACAATTGCACTTTTTCAGAAGATTTTTTTTTCCTTAAGGTTTTATAGTGAAAGGTGCTTAAATAAAAAATATTGTGATTTATAGAGGTGTTGAATCTTGCACTGTGTCATGTCAAAGCCTCTAGTAGCTGTGGGTGATGAAATAAAGCCACTTGGATTTAGGTGCCAAAATACAGATTTATGTCAGTGACAACTTAAGGCATACAAGTTGGAAAACTTTAGCCTAAGTTTCAAACCCTCTTTTTTTTCCTGAAGACAGCCTTGACAGAGTAAAACAATTGCTAGACTTGAAATATTGCCACCGGTTTTTCATGAAAAGGTTAGGTTATTCATGTTTGTCCCTACTGGTGCCTTGAAATATGTTTCCGAGTAGTCGGCAGCTACTGTTTGCATGCATGCTGCTTTCCGTGGGATGGCCAACTGTCCAATTGCAGTTCAGAATGGCACAGTTATGACAGAGAACAGGCTGTTCCTCCTTGGCCACAAGAAGCAAAGCGAAGGTGTCTGAGAGTCAGGCATGTGAGAACTGAGGTTTTAAGTTCTATCAGAATACTGCTGCTACAAGGGAGAATGCATTTCCTTTGTAGGTGTTCAATACTGATCATGTGTATTCAAAGCCCAGAGAAGTCAATAAGGGAGATATTGCTTCCCATTATATTCCAGAGCTGACTGTCCAGAGCAAAGAGACACCTGCCAATGTCATAATCTGATTGTTTACCAACTTCTGAGAGGTGATGTATTGTAATCAGGAATCTCTCATTCCAATCACCTTAACGTAGTTCTGCAGTCAGGCTATGACAGTTTAGGTTGGTTTCAGTATGAAATAAATTAAGCAGCTAGGGAAAGTTAGGTAAGTGGACTTTCTACTTTACCAGCAATAAACACATGTTCTTACGGGACTTGAACGATTGTTCTTCTTTTATCTTTTTTTCCTGTCAAAATAGTCTACCATTCATACTCTCTTTCTTAGCATTGTTTGCCAGTTGTACCGGATACACAATTTAACTTAACTGGTCCACTGCTTGACAAGCTCTGTAGGGTACTAACAATTGGCATGCTTGAATGAATTGGTTTTTAAACATCAGGGCTACTATCTGAGGAATGCCATATATATTGTATTTATCTTTTTATATATACATATATATATATATAAATCTTTTTCAGAATTTTCTGAGGTTCATTTTCCTTCTGTGTTTATTGCCTTCTAAGCTTTTAATTGTCTGAACTTGGTGGTGAATTCATCATTGTCTTCTTTTCATTTGTAGTGCCCGAAATCTTGCCAGTTCTTCTTACAAACTATGAAATATTTCAATGCTTTTGGCAACTTTATTCCAAGTACCAAGGTGTCTGTAACTCACAGGAGGTTGATCTGTTGTGATCAACCTGTTTTTGTTTAGCCAACTAGTTGCCAGCAAACTGCTCCACTGACAGTCCAACTCTTTCCTCAGCTCTTGTGTCTGCATGCCAGGAGTGTTTTTCTATCTATGTTTTGGGTTATGAATGAAAAGATATAATCACTTGCATACAGAATAGCCTAGAGTATCAAGTATGGCTTGTTTCCCTAATTAGCTTTGCTGCATGTTGCATCCTCCTAGCTGTGACCTTGTTCACGTGTAACAGGGAAACAAGCTGTACTGTGCTGTACTTGACCCATAAGAGGTTATGGTCCTGCTATCTGCCTGGTCTTCAATCAGAGCAGGTCGCTACTGCCTTACCTACAGTATTATGCTTTCTGTGCGCTGTGTTTACAACTGTGGACATCTCCAAGATGGAAACAAGGTTTCTTGTGTATCTCTATAATGCATATCTACTCTTAGGTAGATGTTTTTCTCACTGACTCTGAGTTTGCAAACAGAGTCAAAATATTAGGCTCTTTGGTGTTAAAATGACACGCATGGCATTTATAGCAACTGAGTACTTGAGATCCTCTTCCTGATCCAATCACTGAACTCTTCAGTGGAAAAAGGCACTAGGACTTAAAAGGGTATGGCGTCTTGATTTTCACAGCCTTGGGAGCCTAGACTGAGATGTCTGGATTTCAGGTCTCTGCAACTCTGGCCTTGGAAAATTTAAGTCCAAGATATTTTCAGTTGGGTCAGCGTGAACCAAAGTTCTGAGAATGGAAGGAGTCAAAAAACTAGGGCTTTATTTTCAAATATGTTTATGACTATGTAAACTGAGTACCCACTGAAGTCTTATAAAACTCATCATTGTCAGATATTATGTAAATACTGGATGCTTATGAATAGTCCCTTTATCACGCCGTGCAGTGCTTTGTCCTCCATCAGAAAAAGGCTAACAATGCTTGCCTTAAAAGGTTACATTCATTTATTCTCTTTTGCAGCTTCTTGGATGAAAATCACTGTTAGTTGTAATTTCACACAGTCTAAATCATAAAAGGTTGAGTACTGGGAGCCTTCCCCTTGTATTCAGAATAATCCTTTTGTGTTGAACTGCATTACTTACGGTTCATTTTGCTTCTTGTTCCTACATTAATTTTCATTTTTAAAAAACCCATAGAAACTATACACAACAACTATCTGCTGTACTCTGACTGTTCATTTTTACATTGGCTTTTGAAGTAAAGCTGCCTGTGTGTTTTTATATTACTTTTATGTTAATTGTTTTTGACTTCTCTGTCTCTGCAGTAATATTCTTAAAAATGTGAAGGAACAAGTGAAATGTGACCTTTTACTCTTCAAAAAATGTTGTCTGTTGCTTAATCAGTAGTCTGTTTTTTTTAAGTTCTGACAGACGTTATTGAATCTTCTTCCCATATTCTCTTAAGTTAAAAGGAGGTGGTACACAAATATATTGCTTAGGACTGCTATTCAGATATTTATTATGTACAGATTATTTCTGTATAATTCAGAATTTCTGCATATGCATGTGTTGAAGGTCTCACAGGTTCTTCAGGCTGCCCAGCTAGTATAGTGTCATGCTTTCTCCACTTCTCACTACAGTTTGTGTACACAATGCTGTTTAAGTTGGGTTGAATCTGATAACCATTGTTGCTGATTTTTCTGATCTCAAACAATGTTTAAGCTGATTGACATAGTACAGTTCTGGAGAAACTCTGAGGGACTTAGGACAGTTGTTGTAGTTCTTAGTAACCCCTCACAGAGATTGTAGCCAGGTTAAATGGGTTTGATGCAAACTTTGCTGTTTAACTTGTAGCTGTTTCCCGGTGCTGGAATAGTGAACCGTGGGCTGTTAGACGGTGGAGGTTAGTTCAACTCTGAGGATGTTTATAAACTACCCAAAGATCTGTGTGGGTGAGAAAGTAGTTCGCAATTGCTTTGTTTTGTCTAATTTTTTGACAGATTTGTCCATTGAATGGGCATGTCTGGCTCAGAATTGTTTGGGATAAAAATACTTCAGAATCAGTTTAATGTGGAAGTTAGATGACTAGATTTTATTTCTGCTCATTTCACACAATTTGATCTCTTCTTTCTAATCCTTGCTGTCTTCCAAGTGGGCCATGAGATTTCTGTTCAGAGTGGCATGGGGCTCACGTTCTTCCTACAACTCCTCTCCCCCTAGGCGTTTTCCTGTGTGGAAAAACACTTAAGAAACGTACAGCATATGCTTTTCACAGGAGATACGCTCTGTGTGTTGCAGCGCATGACTAGACTGATGTCTAGTGTGCTAATATTTACAATGGAAAGCTGATCTTATTGCTGAACCATGATGACAAAGTAAACACCTCCTCAACAAATGGAGTGCAGCTGAAGTGCAGGTTCTATACAGAGCTGCTTGTGCCATAAAATGGGTAACTAGTCTTTGTGATACGGAAGCTGTAGAGGCGAACCATGCCCAAAAGCACTTACTAAGCTTATGAATGTTTTACTAGACCTGTGTTCTCAGGGCTGCCAGATAGTGTCTGTTGTTGCAAAGGAACATATGACAGGCCTTACCTTGTACTGAGACCTTACTGTGAATCCTTTTAACCAAAAAGAGGAATTAATCTTCCTTACGTTCCCACAGTTGGGAAAAGAATAACTGTACCCCTCTGCAGGAATTTTGTTGCAGCCATTTGGTTTAGTCCCATGGCAAGAACTGAAATCCACAATATCACAGCTGAAAAGTCAGCATTACTAGCATGGAAAGAACACAGTCGTATATTAGTTTATGCTATTGCAGACTCTCCGATCCCTTACTAGATTTAGGTATAATGATTCCTTTAGGAAAACCGAAGAAACTCAGAAAATCTTACCTGTGCCAAACAAGCTCATCCTCTAGAATCTTTTAGCATTTTCTTACTTTTTCAGTGGAAAAAATATCCTGGGGACATGATACATTAGCAGTACCAATGCTAGATTTCCCCACCTTGCTATAGCCCTTCTGGCAGTTCTGGTCTGGGCTGTTGGTAGGTTCTTACTACTTAAGACACAGCCAGTGAATTCGCTCAAAGATGCTCTGAAAGGAATCCAGAGTTTCTAATTAACTTTTCATTTATGCAGCCCTATATCAGAAAAGTTGATTACTTATTTTCGTCTTGGTTTCATGCTGATTGTCTCACCATCAGGTACTCAAGACTTGCTACTTGTACTAGAAGTTGGCAGACTGCTGGGAACGAAACACTATTTAGAAATACCTGAAAAGTCATTTTGCTGATATAAACTTTTCCAGATCTTCTTTCTGAGGCACAGCTTCTGATACCCCTGGGTCAGCCCAACTCTAGTTCAACATTTATCTGTCCCAACGAAGTACTGTCAAAACCATTGGTCTGCCACTGCAACCTGAACATCTGCTCCCATTGAGAGATCCCCATGAGGGCTTAACCGAAAGAAATCAAGCTATATATCAAAACTAAGTGTGTATACTCACAGTTTTTAAGTGCAAGCTCTATTAAATGTCCCTTTTTTGGGTTTACACCTATTCTTGATTTAGCCATTCACATGAGCACATTGTCGTTGCAGCTTCTTGAAAGAAATGTTTTAAGGAATCCTTTTAGTTGGGCAAAAAGTTCTGAAAAATTAATTGCTCAGGAGGTAATCTGAAAATAGATGTTTTAATTGAAATCCTACACCCAGGTCTTTAGTGTGACTCCTTTCCTTTGTACTTGGTAACCAAACACAAACTTGTGTCTGAAATTGTGGCTTCTTTTCCCATTCCAAGAAACGACAGCAGATAGACACAGCAATACAAGCAGAGTAATAGCGAACTGCAGTACTACAAAAGAAAGATGTGTGTACTCTCAGGTCAACGTGGTTGGATTAAAATTTACCAGAGAAAGGAAGTCCATGAAGCAAGAAAGAGTACTAAATATGATATTTCAAAAAAGGATAAGTAGTCAGCCATGAAAAGCGATTTAAAAGCTGAGGAGCTGACAGAATGATCTGAACTGTCTTAGAAGAACTTCTGCAGGAATTTATTGAACAGTCGCACTGAAAATGCATAAAGCAGAGGGTGAGGACAATCTCCCCAGCTCTAGCCACTACACTAAGCAGCTTTAAGTGTTTCTCTTGGTTGTCCCAAACCTGATGCTTGGTGGTAAGATGGTCCTGCTTCCCTGAAAGGCTGAGGGAGATAGGACTGTTCAGCCTGGAGAACAGAAGACTCTGAGCAGGCCTTATTTCGGCCTTTCAATAGTTAAAAGGGGCTCATAAGAAAGATGTGGACAGACTTTTCAGGAGGGCCTGTTACAGTAGGACAAGGGGTAATGGTTTTAAACTAAATGAGGGTACATTCACACTAGAAATAAAAGAAATCTAGCAAAGGAGGCAGGAGACCTGCATGGTTGAACAAGGAGCTTCTAGTGGAGATCAGGTGGAAGAGAAAGGTACATGGAATGTGGAAAGAGGGGCAGCCCACTTGGGAAGAATACGGGAATGTGGTCAGAGCATGCAGGGATGCAACGAGGAAGGCCAAGGTCCACCTGGAATTGAAGCTGGCAAGGGATGTCAGAAACAACAAGAAGGGCTTCTTCAACTACGTCAGTAGCAAAAGGAAGGCTAGGGACAATGTGAGGCCGCTGTTGGATGAGGCGGGTGTCCTGGTAACGGAGGACACAGAGAAAGCAGAGCTACTGAATGCCTTCTTTGCTTCAGTCTTCAGTGCCAAGGCAGGCCCTTAGGAATCTAAGGCCCTGGAGGTAAGAGAAGCCCACAGAGAGGATGACTTTCCCTTGGTCGAGGAGGACTGCGTGAGGGATCGCTTAAGCGATCTGCACGTCCACAAATCCATGGGCCCCAATGGAATGCACCCATGACTGCTGAGGGAGCTGTGAAATGTCATTGCTGAGCCACTCTCTATCATCTTTGAGAAGTCCTGGAGGACAGGGGAGGTGCCCGAGGACTGGAGAAAGGCCAACGTCACTGCAATCTTCAAAAAGGGCAAGAAGGATGACCCAGGGAACTACAGGCCGGTCAGCCGCACCTCCATACTGGGAAAGATGATGGAGCAGCTTATCCTGGAGGTCATCTTCAAGCAAGTGGAGGAAAAGAAGGTTATCAGGAGCAGTCAGCATGGATTCACCAAGGGGAAATCATGCCTGACCAATCTGATAGATTTCTACGATGGCATGACTGTCTGGGTAGATGAGGGGAGAGCCGTGGATGTTGTCTACCTTGACTTCAGCAAGGCTTTCGACACGGTTTCCCATAACATCCTCCTACGGAAGCTCAGGAAATGTGGGCTGGATGAGTGGTCAGTGAGGTGGATTGAGAACTGGCTGAATGGCAGAACTCAGAGGGTTCTCGTTAGTGGTGCTGAGTCTAGCTGGAGGCCTGTAATTAGTGGTGTCCCCCAGGTGTCAGTACTGGGCCCAATCTTGATTAACTTATTCATCAGTGACCTCGATGAAGGGTTAGAATGTACTCTCAGCAAGTTTGCTGATGACGCAAAACTGGGCGGAGTGGTAGATACACCAGAAGGCTGTGCTGCCATTCAGTGTGACCTGGACAGGCTGGACAGTTGGGCAGAGAGGAACCTGATGAGGTTCAACAAAGGCAAATGTAGGGTCTTGCACCTGAGGAGGAACAATCCCATGCACCAGTACAGGCTTGGGGTGGACCTGCTGGAGAGCAGCTCTGTGGAGAGAGACCTGGGTGTCCTGATAGATGACAAGTTGACGATGAGCCAGCAGTGTGCCCTGGCTGCCAAGAAAGTTAATGACATCCTGGGATGCATTAGGAGGAGTGTGGCCAGTAGGTCAAGGGAGGTTCTCCTTCCCGTCTACACTGTCCTAGTGAGGCCTCATCTGCAGTACTGTATCCAGTTCTGGGCTCCCCACTTCAAGAAAGATGAGGAGCTACTGGAGAGAGTTCAGTGGAGGCCTACGAGGATGATGAGGGGACTGGAGCATCTCTCCTACGAGGAAAGGCTGAGGGAGCTGGGCTTGTGCAGCCTGAAGAAGAGAAGGCTGCGAGGGGACCTAATAAATGTTTATAAATATCTGAAGGGTGGGTGTCAGGAGGATGGGACCAGAGTCCTTTCAGTGGTGCCCAGCGACAGGACAAGAGGCAATGGGCAGAAACTGAAGCACAGCAAGTTCCGTCTGAACATGAGGAAGAACTTCATCACTCTGAGGGTGACGGAGCACTGGAACAGGCTGCCCAGGGAGGTTGTGGATTCTCCTTCTCTGGAGATATTCAAGACCCGCCTGGACAAGGTCCTGTGCAGCCTGCTGTAGGTG
>Ga0065711_1047979_pt1 | contig 12051 bp, 9 predicted proteins | sample Hoacrofraction12_FD_59098 | JGI IMG/M metagenome (GOLD analysis project Ga0065711, IMG submission 59098) | Hoatzin crop microbial communities from Cojedes, Venezuela - Epithelial fraction 12 v2 (version 2) | ecosystem: Host-associated > Birds > Digestive system > Esophagus > Crop | place... | reverse complement strand
TTGAATATCTCCAGAGAAGGAGACTCCACAGCCTCCCTGGGCAGCCTGGGCCAGGGCTCCGTCACCCTGAGAGGGAAGAAGTTCTTCCTCATGTTCAGCTGGAGCTTCCTCTGCTTCAGTTTGTGCCCATTGCCCCTTGTCTTGTCGCTGGGCACCACTGAAAAGAGTCTGGCCCCGTCCTGCTGACACCCACCCTGCAGATGAAGCCTGCCTTGAAGCTGTGAGCCACACTGCCGTGCTGATGCCTGTTTTTCATGTTTGCAGGAATTGCAGTGGATAAGTACGGCCTCATGTATTTTGTTGATGCCACTATGATTAGAAAAGTGGATCAGAATGGAATTATATCAACCCTGCTGGGCTCCAATGACCTAACTGCTGTTCGACCTCTCAGCTGCGATTCCAGCATGGATGTCTCCCAGGTAGGCGCTCACTGCGTTTATTCCCTTCTCAGCTCTCTCTTAGAAGAGATGGGCATCTCTTTTGGATGACTGCCTGGCCACTTAAGAAATACATTATGCAGCACAAGATGATAGCATATTTGATTCGTTACTGAAATGAGTGAACCATGCTTTTACTGTGGCTAACACAGGTTATTTATGCAACTGTAGAGAAATAAGGTTGAGATAATGGGAGTTATTGTCTTAATTGCCTGTTTTTCTGTAATTATTGTAGAGCTTCCACAATGTAGCATTCATTCTTTGCACAGAAACACAATTAGCCAAAGTTACCACTGCACGTAGCTTTAATATTTCCGAAAGACAAAATCATTGTTTGAAATAGTTGCCGTTCATGACTTGGTTTCATGATTTACGCTGATAAACCCCTCACTAATTTGCTGTTGTTACACATGGAATTTTAAACACTAGAAGTGTACTTTTCAGTTACGAGTTTTACAGTAATAATTTGTGCAACTCATAGGTACGGCTGGAGTGGCCTACTGATCTCGCTGTCAATCCCATGGACAACTCACTTTATGTCCTAGAGAACAATGTTATTTTACGGATCACAGAAAATCATCAAGTTAGCATTATTGCTGGACGCCCCATGCACTGCCAGGTTCCTGGTATAGACTACTCTCTTAGCAAACTGGCTATTCATTCTGCACTTGAGTCAGCCAGTGCCATTGCCATCTCACACACAGGAGTTCTTTACATCAGTGAGACAGATGAAAAAAAAATTAATCGGCTACGCCAGGTAACTACCAATGGAGAAATATGCCTTCTTGCAGGGGCAGCTTCAGACTGTGATTGCAAAAATGATGTCAACTGTAATTGCTATGCTGGGGATGATGGGTATGCCACTGATGCCATCTTAAATTCACCATCTTCCTTAGCTGTGGCCCCAGATGGTACCATCTACATAGCTGATCTTGGAAATATCCGCATTAGGGCTGTCAGTAAAAACAGGCCCGTTCTTAATTCTTTTAACCAATATGAAGCTGCATCTCCAGGAGAACAGGAGCTGTATGTCTTCAATGCTGACGGGATTCACCAGTACACTCTCAGCCTTGTTACCGGGGAGTACTTGTACAATTTCACCTATAGCAGCGATAACGATGTCACGGAGGTGATGGACAACAACGGCAACTCCTTGAAGGTCCGTCGGGACGCCAGTGGGATGCCCCGCCATTTACTGATGCCGGATAATCAGATTGTCACGCTGGCTGTCGGCACTAATGGTGGACTCAAGCTAGTCTCAACACAGACCCTGGAGCTCGGATTAATGACATATAACGGAAACAGTGGTCTCTTAGCAACGAAGAGTGATGAAACAGGATGGACAACATTTTATGAGTAAGAATGTTTTTGGCTATATTAAGCGTACATTTATTTTTCAAATGGTAGTGAGTAGGCCCTGAACTGGTCCTGCTGAAATTTGTCGCAGGCTTTTCACTGGTACTGAATCAGGCCGTTGCATCTCAGTCTAGCATGACACGGGGAGTGGTGGAGTGGCTTCTAGATGTCAGCATTTTTGCCGTGTCCTTCGGGCGGGTACCGAACCACCTAAATTCCTGCCGGCAGTTTGAGGCCGGTGGGGAAGCTCACCCACCTCGGGCACGCAGGACCGCGTGCCGCACTCACACACCCGCGTTTGACGCACCGGATCGGGCCCCCCGCCCCGCTGAGCTGTCAGCAAGGCTGCCGGTGACCCACGTCCAGCCCAGCCCCCCGCAATCCCTGGCTCCTCCTGAGCTGCCTCTCTCGAGGAACCCCAACCCTGCAGTTCCTTTTGGAACGCAAAATGAGGTCTCTTTCTGTTCAGACTCGAATATTACTCTTGGTTGGTAAAATGCTGATTAACTTCACTGATTGTTCATTCTTGAGACAAGTGAGGAAATTAGATCCCCAGCTATCTGTCAGACCCCTGGTGTAACTTCCATAATTTGTAGATAACCCGAAAGCACGCTGGTGTTCAGGAGCACAGAGATTAGAAAGACACAACTTCCGCTTGAAATGAAATTCGTCAGAGGCAAAGCTCAAAAATATATTAAAAAATCTAGGAAAAAAGAGTCAGATTTTTATTGATAGTTATCCTATTCTTAATAGTCTTATTGCCATTTACTGAACAAAACAGTTTTTAAAATAGAAGCTGAACGATACATTGAGAATATACGACTTTGAAGTACGGCAAGTCTGATGCCTGTATATTTTGTTTGAAATAATTAATGATTACTAAATAACCTTTCTCAAATTAGTGGGTAGAAAGTATGAATGGGGCTTTCTATGTAATTTTAAATTGTAGACTTTTTTTTAAGGCTACAGACTAGCAATGACGCTCACGTCTTTTAGTTTATTAATGCGTTCATCTTGGCCACCACATCCTTTCTTTTTAGGAAAAACATAAGTAACGCAGGAATAAAAGGAACTGTGTGCAAGCTGCTCGAAATACATCAAAATGAGCATTGCACGTCAGGGTTTGGTCCACGACGTGTTTCGGTTCCATAAAAAGGAAAGCAGTGCCCTCTCGTGGTCCCCTTCCCAGGTGGCCCTGGAAATGGAACCACCAAGATTTTTTTTGTCTAGACTGTGCGCAGAGGTGTGGGGTTTTTTCTCCTTCATATTTTACAAGGAGTATTTCTTTACCACACATTAGTTACAAAAATAATCCAGTTGTGTGAACGCATGAAAGTCTTGCTTGCTGATTACAAGATGATGTAAAAGCTCACGGTGCCAGGCAGTGGTAAAATATCACATTATTGCTCACGAGATGTGGATGTCCTTCTGCATAGGTTTTTTTTGTTGTTTTTTTTTTTTGTTCCCTCAATAGCTCGCTGAAGATTCAGATCGGAAATCGTATAAAGTAGTTATTTCTCAAAACACCAGTTATTAATTGTAGAGAATTAAATAGCAAGGTAATTTAAAGCTCTACATGAAAATCAATGGAACATTAAAAAAGGTCATCAGAAAGTTACAGGTTACGAAACTGGTATAACCAGTGGTGGAGAGACACAGAAAGCACTACGTTAGCATGACTTAGTAGAAAAATTGTATTATGAATCCTAAGTAAATATAGAAGGTAGGTGCTTTGATGTCCTACTGAGATACATCTGAAAGTATAATTTAAAGTGTATACAGTGATGACGTGTCAACTAGATTTTTTTTTTTCCAAGCTCAAATAAGGAAAGACGTGCACCCCTTGCCTCAGGGCAGTAGAAGTGAGGTACCATATTTGGGTCTGAATAGTACAGCCTGAGGTACTCTCTTAGGTGACTGGTGACTTTGATGAGGCAGTGGAAGTAGCTTACTTTCTCCCAGGTTTGTACATACATTCTCGTAAGCATAGAGCCGACAGATGAGAGGACAGTGTAGACATTTTTTGCATTAAAAATGCATTTACTTTGTAATGCGTGTATAAAATGAACTATACATGGTGACTGTTATCTAGGTTAGGAAAAAAGCCATAAAATGCCATTCACAAAGACATGAAAAGAAGTTCTGTATCTCTGTATGTGCATGGAAAACCCTGAGTGAGGACTAAAGCTTCGCTACACGCACTGGAGAGACTCGTTGCAAAATACCAGAAAAATCGAGGCATCTCCTTTGGGCTGATCCTAAGCAGCTGACTTAGGGCAACACCTTAATGTGCTCTGTCATCTTACGTACCCCCACAGCTGAGGGTTTTATTAATAAGATTATGAGAATTATTTAAATCAAATATACAAACCCAAACCATCGCCGTACGCAGTCACTCAGTACTGGTTTCTGGTTTCTATTTGTTCTTCGTAGCAGCTCCAAGGGGGAAATTCTGCATTCATTGCTATGCAATTTATTTTGGTAGCTACAAGTTAATATCAGTCAAAGTTGAAAGAAATACTACTTAGCCAGAGAGAGTTTGTAAGGACAACAAAATAGTTTTCCATGCCGATTAATGCATGCATTCATACAGAGATAATCAATACCCCAATTTGTTAATACGGCAGCAGAACTGGGAAAGAACAAATGTCTCTTAAGTAGTAAAATACTACATGAACTATATTTCTTATAAAGAAATCATTTCAGTGCGTTTATATCAACCAGACATTGAAGTGCCATGCTATATTATTGGGTATTTTCCTTTGTTTTATCTGAAACTGTGCCCTGACAATGCTCTCGGGATTGAGTTTGTGCAGTACGTCTCTTCATGCATGCGTACATGGAGAGAAATGCATACAGAAACTCTGAGTGTGCGTGTGTGTGTGTACACACGCCGTACGTATACTACATACACAGTGCATGTGTGTGTGCACACAGTGCGTTTCAGCAGGAACAGCCAAGGCTCGTCAGTAATCTGACAGCTACCGGCAGGCTCACATGGGGTAATTTAAGCTTGGTTTTGGGCATGAAGCACAGAGCTTTGAAGCCGTCCTCAGTGATATTCCCGTTGGTCTTGGGAGCATCCTAAGAGAATGCTGCAGTTTTCTCCTTGAATCAGCTTGGTTTTTATAAGGGAGAGAAAATAGGAATATATGAAAATGCGCTGGTCGGGCAGGCTTGGTCGCACTTAAGCAGTATGTTGGCAAGTTAGCAGTGGGTGCAAGGAGATGGTGGGTTTTAAGATACTGGGACTAAGAAAGGATCTCTCCCCTTGTGATTCTAATAGTACAAAAACTTGGGATGAGACCTTACTCTAAGTAAAGTCAGTAACAAAAGCGCAGTAATTTCACTGTCTCCAGAACCCACCTCATTTGAAGATAGACAGATTGCCTTATCAGATCCGATTCAGCTGGCCCGATGCTGTGTCACAGGCTGTGATAGGGAGCTGCTGCTGCTGAAGAAGACGCGAAGTCGTCCCAGGTCAATTAGAGTATTTTCCATTGCGAAATTTTCTCTTTTTATTCACTTCATTAGACCCGGGTTCATGTCATGAAGAAGACAAGTGTATAACCATTTAACTCCTGTATAGCTTTATTCTTATTATTCGGATAAATGTCTGGGTGTTGTATTCTGCTAAGCACCTGCTCTCACGTAACACATAAATTTAAAAAAAACCCTCAGTGATATGTCACTTCTAAATGATGTCATGCATAAAAGGTTTATGTTTTATTAGTTTTAAAGATTTTACCTTTAAGGTGTTTTTTTGAAAAGAGGATTTTATTGATTCAGTGGATAAAATAGAAGTGCCCTCTTTACACATTGGTATTGCAGTGTGTATAGACCGCTGAAGTAGTGACTTCTCTACATGTCTAGCTCGTGAATTCAACAGTCTGCAGATCTTCATGGACAACACTTTTGTACGTATCGCTTGAAGTGTGTCCATCACTTGCTTATAAACCTTTTTAGTGTCCGACATTGCTGATTTCAAAAATTGTGACCAGCACTGGGAAACATGCCCCGTGGCGGGGGGCGGGGGGAGGTGGGCAAAACACTGGTTGCTAGAAATAGCTTTAGAATATTTTCATTTTTCTGCTGCAGTCTCTGTACATCCTCATCCATATTTACTTTTTTAGACTGCCCTTGCACTTTGAACAGAGATTTTCAGCGAGTAGCCCACAGCAATCCCCAGGAATTTTTCCTGGGTTAATTAAAAACCCAGCAATGTGAATGAAGAGTTTAAATTAATGTCTCATTTGCATTGCCTAAAATATAGTTGCTGATAGGGACTTTCGCCCGCCCTTTTTCTGGATGTTCCCCAAGCTCTGCCTAGTCACGCTGAAGCCACGCACAGACTTTTCCAGTTTGTCCTAGATAACATGGTCTCTGCTGGAATATTTGCCACCTAAGCATTCTCTTCATCGCTCTGCTAATCACTAAGCCCGCTGAAGCAGTCCACATGCAGACGCTCAGGGCGTGTCTCATGATTAACCTTTGAGATTTTTGAAGCTGTCCATTTTTTGTACTTTTTGGTTTTCCTTGCTCAATGGATGCTTGACTGGATCAAGTTCTTCCCTCATCTCTACTTTTCAGTACAAGTACTTTTCAGTATTTTTTTTGTGAAGACCTTTATATAGACTTACCCAAACCCCCTTTCGTAGTTTATCTCAATATATTATCTTTCATCCAGTATCTTGCTGATATGGTAATAAAATATGTATGTATAAATATACGTACACATGGGTAAAAACTTGTGACTTCTGTTAAGAAAAATCATGCTGCTTAATCTTGATTTGATCCTAAACTGCTTAAATGAACACCGTGTATTATTGATCCCTTTTAGGTCACGCGATGCTTTGTTTTATTGATTTTCTTCTTTGCCTAATGCTTCCATTGGTTCTGGTAAGGCTTGTTGCTCCACAGGTGATTTTTTTTTTTTTCCCTTCCTCCTCAATATTCAGTTGAATGGGTGCAACCGTTTGCAATGGATTTGAAAGGCAGATTTTATCTTTGCATTAACTGAGGAGCCAACTTGTGTATTAATTGTGGCAGTAATGCTGTACAGTTCAGGTGGCCTACTTTGAGGTTTCTGAATGATTTATTTGTAAAAAGTCATGTTGAAAGCACTGATTTTTTTTCATCTTTGCAGCTAACCATGACGTCCAAAGAACTCAGCTAGCTCCATGGTACTAAATGTGCTCCTCTTCTCTTCTGTTACTCTCAGGCAGTGCAATGGATTTACCAGTTCTCTTCCAGGCTTCCCGCTCCCTGGATTTCTGCGTTCGAAGGATGACCAGTTGGTTTCAATCTCTACCTAAACTTTTCCCTTTATCTACACAGGACGTTTTTTTTCTTGCCTTTCTGCTGCTTTGAAGTATGTGCGCTGTGGTAGTGGCTGGGTGAGAGGCTCTTGCGCAAGTAGAGAATCGCAGCAAGCAGAGTGTCAGACTGGAATACTGGTTTTGTTTCAGGTCCCCATTTCTTGCCCGTAAGATCCAAGGGATTGCTTCTCTAGAATATGTATGCACACAAATACGGCATACTAAAGCAAAGGGAGAAACAGTGTGATTTGATTTCAGGCAGCATTCCTTCTTTTCCCCCTCCTCAGGCTTTATACCTCTAAATAAATTTAACTCAATAAATTCATGGAGAGCCCTTCTTCTTTTATTCTTTTTTTTTTTTTTATAATCTTTATGCCTCTGGAGCACTTAATTAATCTTCTAAGGTATATTCTGAGTGCTGACTGCTGCCCTTTGTGCAACTCCAGCCTATTCTGTGCTTTAACTTCTCATCGTTCATCTTTATGAGCCAAAATACTGACCCCAAAATGCAGTTCAATACCACAGATAAGGTCTAAATGAAATTATTATGTTCTCAAGCTGATGTCTTTTATAATCTCTTATGGCAAGTTTATTCCTCGATATGTCACTTAAGACCATGCTTAGTAGTTTCCACTAAGTATTCAGTTGCAAATGTGCAGTGTATGCAATTGCAGGTTGTAGTATCCATCATGTCTGCTTCCTTAGAGTGAAATGCATCTGTTAAAATACAGATGATTTTACTAATTATGGTTGTTTGAGCCAAATACTACTCTGTAGATCTGTAATAATTTAATTAATTAGTACTTTAAAAGATGCTAGCCTGGATTTACACTCATGTAGCTGAGATCAGTATCTCTAAAAATTATTATTTCATCATTATAGACTCTTTCAAGAACAGAGAAATAGGTATGGCCAGGATGTTCTTGAAAATCTGTTTCATTCTGGGGTTTTTTTGCACAAATGTGGTGCATTATTAATGCCTCGGGTATTGAAATGAACATATATCCTCATGCTTTTCTGCTCTCACTAACTTTTCTATTAGCTATGATCATGAAGGGCGTCTGACCAATGTAACACGTCCCACTGGAGTGGTAACTAGCCTTCATCGAGAAATGGAAAAGTCTATTACCATCGACATTGAGAATTCTAATCGGGATGACGATGTCACGGTCATCACAAATCTCTCCTCTGTGGAGGCTTCCTATACAGTTGTTCAAGGTACCAAAGCACACTTCTCGGCACATCTCCTATCCACACACACAACTCGAGAAAGCAATTCGCAAAAGATTCGTGTCATTAGTGCACTCGTGAGCAGGGGAAAAGCGTGTGAGGTTGGCAAGACGCACTCCCATAAAGCTCACTCCTAAAATGACAGGTCTTCGGGACAGGTAAGAGACATTTCGCAGTCGTGCTTTGTGTTAAACACGTCTGGTCGTTATCAGCGGGTGTAAGTTAGTCCTCCCGCTGCCTCTTGGCTCGGGTTCGCTTTACCCCCTCGCGTATTTCTCTGCAATTCACTGCGGAATTGGCTCTGACCCCAGGGCCACCGAGACGCGCTCTGCCTGCCAGATGCCGGCCGCTTGGCTGCGGATCCTTGCGGGGAGAGAGGCTCACGTAGCCTCCTGCTATTAGAGATGAAGTCTGCCAAACTTACGCGCTACCATTAAATAAAACATGGAGCAGTCAGGGCAGCGGACGACCCTGCGCCGCAGTTAGCACTGGGAGAGCGGCGTTCCAGGCCAGGCAGGGCAGAGATCAGCAACGGAGGGGTGCGAGGTTCGCGCAGAGCTTTCCAGCACTGTGTCTGATGAAGGGAAGACAGGCAGGTATCAAAGATAGACTGAAAGGAATTTGGTGAGTGATGGCAGCTCTTTAATTAAGATATAATGTCACTGCAATAGAATGTCATCATCGAACAACAGCCTCCTCCTGGCCTAAACGTCAATGTCTGTTATAGCGAGACACGTCTGGTTACAAAGGCTGTATTGCGTTTATACCAGATGATTAATTATGTAGATGCTGTCCTTCTGTCAGACAAACACTGATGCGCTGGGGACAGTTGCACCCTGCAGCGCTCCGTCCTGGCTGAGAACGGGCTTGGCTGGAGAGCAGCGTGGCCGTCAGACTGCGGGGTTGTTTTCAGACCTCCGAAGGCAGGCGGGCGAGGGACCGCGGCTGCCAGCTCGCACTGCTGGAGCCTCGCGCCTGGAGGGCTTAAAGCCAGCCCGTAATTCCGTACAAAGCCTCTCCTTGGGGACGGTTTTCAAGCAGAGGGAAAGAAAAAGAAGAGGCGCTTGCTTCTTCCCGCGCAGAGAGAGTCCAGCGGTCCTTGGGTTTGGTTTTCTTTCCTTTTGTCCTGGAGTTGAGTGTAATGGTCGGTTGTTTATCCAGCAGCTCAGTTCTCGGGAGTTTTTGTTCATATTAGAAATAAATTACGTGGTTGAACACATATCACTGTGCATTTTGATTCACAATTAAGACTAAAGGGAAAACTTAATGAAATAAACACAGTATCTCTCTGCAGGCTCACTGTTACACCACTGTTCTTTACATGACTCTGTAACATCTGTAATTTCCACCATAGTACCACGTAAATGGTAATTGCAGGCTGACTTCATTTAACATCAACAGGAGTGCAATAAAAAAACCAATCAAATTAAGCTATATGTTTTCTTTATGACTGGAGTAGCTAAATTATTTTCTTTTCATTATTGCTGTAGATCAAGTGAGGAACAGCTACCAGCTCTGTAATAATGGTACTTTGAGAGTGATGTATGCCAATGGCATGAGCATTAGCTTTCACAGCGAACCGCATGTCCTGGCTGGGACTGTGACTCCCACCATAGGACGATGTAATATTTCTCTGCCGATGGAAAATGGTTTAAACTCAATTGAATGGCGTCTGAGGAAGGAGCAAATTAAAGGCAAAGTGACTGTGTTTGGAAGAAAGCTCAGGGTAAGTAGAATCTGTCGTTACAATAACGATCTTTTCTTCCTTGAGCAGAAAATTAATTTTCCGTTTCGAAGGACGCGTCTTTCCTATTTTCACTTGTTAAAAATGCACAGCTCCGGGGTTCTCTTTGGTAGGCCAATCTTTATTGGAGAGGTTAGTTATCGGCATGGGATCATCTGCCGCAGTCAGCTATAGAAGCATCATTACTAAGCATATTCCAAAAAAGGTTGGTAAAAATACCCGGAATATTGCTGCAAGTCACTCTGCTTCTGGTGGCTGGGGAGTTGGAGGGGGGGAAATCCGACCGCTCACCATTTGTAAAGATGCGATGGCAGCCTTACCACAGTGAGTCCTGGGGAGCAAACACAATTACAGCTTCAGCGGTTGCGTTCTCCGTCTGTAAAATCTCCCTGCAGATTCATTGAGACAGGCATATTGTGTTTATTCCCCTTCCCAAAGGGCACATTTGGAAAATAATTGCCATAATTACAGTGTCATAAGCATAGGATAAGACAGACACACAGGTCATGTAATCCATCCCCTGCCAAATTAAAAATCTGCTGCAGCCCGATTAATCCCATTCTGTGCTTAGCTGGCCTGGCTTTCACCCTGTAAGTATCTAAACTTTCACTGGCTGCTCCAGTATGAACAGTTTGGGAAGGGCTTTGAGCTACTGGGCAGAAAGCAAATGCAGCGCTGATCCAGTCCTGGTTCTTTTAACAGCTCTTTCGACATCATTGGATGCGATACGCGGTTCTGTGTGTTCCAGATGATATATTAAATGCACTATATGTCAATAATTATGTGGTGATTTACACAAAAAAATGACTTGGAGTTAATTTTTTTTATTTTCCTCTTGGTTAACATCTAATTCACAGTGCTGAATTAACAAGTCTTCCCTTACTCTCACAAATGCTCAGAATGCGCCTGTTGGGGAGTGGGGGAAGGTTAGGCAAAAAATGGAATGAGATTAGCAGCTAATCCTTAATGACTAGATTTCAGGGATGTGTAATTGATTTTTGATGTGTTGACCTGGAGAAGTTGATTATAAGTAGGAAATACCTCAGCTCTGCATTTTGACTCAATGTTGAAAATAAAAATAAATAGGACCCTGAAATGAAATCACTGTAATCCTAACTCTCAATGCTAAAAATTTAATAGAGGTACTTGTGGTAATTAGCTGAAGTTAAACACGTCTTAGAGCTGAAACCTTGCCTGAGATGGGTTTTCTTGCATCGTGTTTATGCAAATCAAAACACTGCTTTATCTAGCAACACCTCAACATTTAATTGTCTGGTGTTAGTTCCTGTAACAATCATCACATATCCATTTAGCTCTTTTAAATGAAAATCACTGTGAGATTATAACAGGTTGAGTGGACTGAAAATGAAATTTGAAAATGAGGGAGAAATCATGGAATTTATTTGCATCTCATTTATTCTAATCCATCTCTATAAACTGTGTAGTGAATGAAACAGAGCAAGCACGGTGGCACGCTGGGGGAGCGGGGCCACCAACGAGAGAGCGTGCGGAGCCATCTCCTGGGTCCCGGCGCAGAATCAAGTATTACTGAAAGGGATGGTGAGGGGAGGGAATTCGCCTCTCCCGAGTACTGGCTGCAGCCCGTACCGCTTGTCTTCAGTTCTTAAAGGGGGCTTGTGAGAGAGATGGGGGCAGGTTTGGAGCAGGGCCTGCTGCAATGGGATGTGGGGCAATGGCTTTAAACTGGAGGAGAGCAGATCTAGACTGGGTAGAAGGAAGACGTTTTTTACAGTGAGGGTGGTGAGGCACTGGCACAGGTTGCTCAGAGAGGTGGTCGATGCCCCATCCCTGGAAACATTCAAGGCCAGGTTGGACAGGGGCTCTGAGCAGCCTGGTCTGGGTGGAGATCACAGAGTCACAGAATGGTCGGGGTTGGAAGGGACCTCTGTGGGTCACCCAGTCCAACCCCCCTGCCAAAGCAGGGTCACCCAGAGCAGGCTGCACA
>Ga0065711_1008858_pt1 | contig 12051 bp, 7 predicted proteins | sample Hoacrofraction12_FD_59098 | JGI IMG/M metagenome (GOLD analysis project Ga0065711, IMG submission 59098) | Hoatzin crop microbial communities from Cojedes, Venezuela - Epithelial fraction 12 v2 (version 2) | ecosystem: Host-associated > Birds > Digestive system > Esophagus > Crop | place... | reverse complement strand
GGGCCCCCCACCCCGGCCCGCCCCGCCATACCCGTCAGGCCGAAGCACTCCTCCTTCCAGTACTTGGACTCGTAGATGCGGGTGCGGATGATCTTCTCCACCAGGTACTGCGGGTTGGTGCCGTGGATGCTGTGCGCGTCCTTCACCGTCCGGTTCGCCATGGCGCCCGCTAGATAGCTCCCCTCAGCTCCGCGGCGGGCCGCCCCGCTCCCCTTCCGTGAGGGACGGCGGCAGCTTCCGCTTCCGGGGAGCCGCCGCCCGCTGCCATCTTATCTTTGGGCTGCAACGCCCTGGTCCGGCGGCGGCTGCGGGGCGCCAGGCACAAACATGGCGCGGCCTCCGCCCGCCCCCGCCGCCGTCTGCGCGCCAGGGGGCGGGGCTCCGGGCGGGCTTTGGCGCGAAATTCTATCGCAGCGCTGGGTAGGAGCTGGCGCTGCCGCCGCGGTGAGCGGGCCCGCGGGCCGTGAGGGAGCGGGAGGGTTGGGGGGTGAGGGCGGGTGGCGGAGCGCCTCGGGGTCTCCCCGCGTGTCCGACCCGGCCGACGCTGTGGCCTCGCCTGAGAGCCGGGAGCGGGCTCCCCGCTAAGCCGCTGGGCTGGGCTGGGCTGGGTGAGGGGGGAGCAGCATGGCGCGGCGTTCTCCCCGAGCCCCGCTTGGTTCGCGGCGGCCTCGGCCGCATGGCCGCTGCCGAGTCCGAGTGAGCGCCGGGGTGCGGGGGGGCCTCCACAGGGGTTAGATAGCCGCTGGCCTCCCCTGCGAGCGAGCGAGGCGGGCGGTGACGGGGTCCGGTGCGTTCGCCAGCGCTGGGCGTCGGGAAGGGGAGCGGAGGGCCCGTTCCCTCTTCCTCCCTCAGGAGGGGCGGCGGGGTGCTCCCCCTCAGGCCCTGCGCGCCGGGAGGGTCGGTGGCGTCTCGGTGGGTCGCCTGCAGCCTCGCCCTGCTTTTCTTTTTAAATAATAATCGAAAAATCGCTGGTTTATTTGTTTTAGCTTTTCCTTGGGAGTCATGAACACTCGACAGCAGAGCAGGGTTATCTACTCCTGGTATGGAAAGCCGATGAGCTCGGACAGGAAGCTGAGGACTTTGCAGTACAAGTAAATAACATTTATTTCTGGCTTTATTTTGTAATCAGTGAAGGTTTCTTTAGCTTTCTGTCATCATTTAACGCGGCAGCCAGTAAGGAGTAGTGGTTTTGAGCACTGTGTCACCACACCGTATTTATAGAACAAAAATGTTGTTGCAAAACTCTTGAATTATGAATTGTATAAACAAAACTATTTATTCAATCTGCGGATAAGTGTTAACTGTCCATTTGAAATATATGTGAAAGCTTTTAATCAGGAAACTCAATTATAGGCTTTTATCTGTAAGATTGGCAGGCGATAAGATTTAATGATATGTGAATTATAAAGAATATTAAATTCTGTTAATCGGAATGCACTTATCACTTTCTAGGGGAATCCTGATTAAATCAGAAAGAAGCAGAACAGAAAACTGTATTCAACTTGGCGAATTTGTTTTAGTAGAAGGGGAGAATGCAGATCAACCTTTTGTGGCACAACTCCTGGATTTATATGAAGATGGTAAGAGAAATAAAAATTTGCCTACTATCTGAGACATCTTAAAACATTTTAAAGATACCTGTTTCATGGGGATGTATTTAGCCCATAACCTCATATCACTGGCCTGATTTATTAAGGAAATTAGGCTTAGGTAGTCACTGCTTCTGTGTTCATGTGCTCCCCAAATATTTGGGGCCGGTGGCTATTTTCAACTAAATTTGATAGATCAGCAGAGAGTTTAAAGACATTAAATTTTTACAGCCTTTTTGCTTAGTTGTCTAATTTTAAAGAAAAGGTCCTTGAGGATGGTAGTGTGAGCTCATCCTTTAATTAGAGGTTGGAGAATCCAAATGGAACAAGAACACTGCAGCCTTGGAACCTGCATCTTATTAGACATCAGGGAATTTAGCAATAAGATACAAGGCTGAATAAATGGGGCTCAGTACTTCTGTCCCTTGTAGAATTCCTTGTTTATAGATAAAGGTAGATACTAAAAGATAAATCATGGAAGGTGAGTGATACAAAAACACTGTCTGAGTCCAAATTGGAAACTACTCATTAGCTATTTCTGATTTCTTTGACCGACTTTTGTTGTTTGTTTTGCACCAGCGTAATAATTTTTTAATCTTTACTCTTTTAAAATACATACCACTCCAGCCTACTTATTTACTAATGCAGATTTATTGTGATATAACTGGATATTCTTTTCATGATGGAATAAAACCCGTGAAGCTTCCTTGAGAACAAGATTTTCCTTTTGTTCTATATTTTCGACAACTTTGTTAAAGATATGTGGCTTTGGTTTTCATTCAAAGATGAACACCTAAAAATGTAGAGAGGAACTCAATATTCAATTGTAATACGTTTCAAATGTTTCTTTTAACTCTCCACACTGAGAGTTTGAATAGAGTTTATTCAGATCTTCTTCTAGATGTTTCAACAGCACCATTCTCTGCGTTGTTAGGCAGTTAATAAATATGTTTCTAGTTTACCTCTAAAATAACATTGAAATTATAAATACTGTTCTGAAACTTCTCAATTCTCCTTTTATGTCACTGTTTTCAGTTAGTGGGGTCCGATTAGATCATATTTATGCAAATAAGGAACCTCTTCATTTGTGACAGTGAACTGGTGGATCAGCTGGTCTGCAGGCGTTTTGTGATTGAGATGCTGTGTAGGTGTTACCTTTGTCCTTGAAAGTCTCAACTCAAACATTTTAATTTAGCTTAGAAAATGGGAATTTTTACCAGATGCTTTCTCACCTGTGTCCAGGGAGGGTTTCTGACCTTGATGGCATTTCAGCTAAAGTCATTGAAGTCTGGTGATAACTATTTGTTATGCAATAACATTGTTAATGTTCACTGACTTTTTTCCATCGTTACAGGTGCTCAGCAGAAACATGCAGTTGTGCAGTGGTTCTCGCATATTACAGAGATACCTCAGAATAAACGGAAACTGCTTAAAAGAGAGATTTCTCCCCAAGAGGTGTTTTTTGATCAAATTCCTGGCTATGACACAGATATAGCTGTGGAGACCATTATTAAAAGTGTCATGGTATGTAATGCAGCCCCTTTATACATAGAGGGAAGAAAGAAAGAAGCAATATGAAAAGCTAATAGAACAGTGCATCTTATTCCCTCCCAAGCCAAATGTGTATTTGTTAATGCAGTTAACATAGGATAGTTGATAACTGTTGATAGTCTGTCTTTCCTCCATCTTGAAATGACTTTGGTTGTTGGCAGCCAGGTCATTTAGAGATTTGTGTGGAAAGAAGTAATGTGAATGGGTGTCCTGCTGTGCAATCAACTTATGCTACTGTCAATGTAGGTGGAAGGTGTTGCCCTGTATAATGAAGGATTGCATGAATTCCAGTCATAAGCTCTGCGAGTAGAAAATAATTGAATATTAAATTAACAGTAAATGTTAAGGTGTATGTGTTTTGGTGTTTTCTGGTTTTGCAGGTAATACCTCTGCATCTGGGGGAAGAACTACCTATTCCATTAAACAAGAAACAAACTTTCTATGTAAAACAGTCTTGGGATGGGAAGTGCTTTAAGGCTTTGTCCCCTGACACATTCTCAAAGCTGAAAGAAGCTAATAAGAAAGGAGATGGCATCCGAAACTCTACAAACTCATTCATTCCTTTGGACATCATTTCCCCCCTGAAAAAGGAGAGAGAGAGTGTTGTTTGGAGTGCTACAAAACCAAAAAATGCTGAGTTGGAAATAGAATCAAAACATTCTGCTTCTAAGTCCTCCCTGGCTAAGGAGCGACATTCACAAAGAGTGGCTAGTGGCATGAAAACTCCAACAGCGAGGAAGAAGTTGCAGTTAAACAGTATGTATATGGCACTATTCAGTCATTCGGTAGTTTTGAACGTCATCTGTTTTGTGCCTCTTCATTTTGGGTAGTTCAAACAATGGTAATATTCAACATCAGTATTTTTGGCTGCCTTATTCAGGCTTTGGGGTTAGCCCAAGCTTTTTGGGTGTATCAGTTGTTTGTCTTACATCTGTTATTTCAAGCAACTGTACTGCTTATATCCAACTGCAGTTGCAAATGCTTTAGTTGTAACTGGTAAGTCTAAATTAAAGTGCTTGGTGGCTGAAATTCTACCAATCAGCCTAACTTGACCTCAGAATGTCTCACTTTCATTATCTTCTGACTAATGGTATGCTGGAGTGTTTACATTGGGCTGACTGAATAAGCACATTTGATCCTGTGTAACATGCCATATTTTCAAACTGGAGCCTGAGTAATGTTGTAAGTAATAGAGGTGGGTTAGAAAAATGAAAAAGTCTGTTCTGTTTAGTCATCTTTTGTGGAGGAAGTGTATGCCTTCTGGTGATTCAGTTCCTTGTTTCTGGAGTGTAATGCCATCTACTTTCAATTAGATTACAGCCAGGGAGCCAGTTGTACCATGTCTTCTGAAAGTTAACCAAACCAGCCATATTAAAGCCTGACAGAAGTTCATTTTGCTCTTAATTCCTAGGTCCCACAAGATCTCCTAGAGGCAGGCTCCTGGGATGTGAAGTGTTGGAACTTCTGGATGATGACTGTGATGCTATAGCACTGTTAGAACCATCAGCTACTAAAAGAAAAGTGAAATTCACTGGCATTTTAGGCTCGCCACCAAAAATGCCTTGCGCTAATGAGAAGTCAAAGTCCATGTTTGATACTGCAGAGGACTGGCAGAAGTTTAGCGATACAGTACAATTATCCCCCTATAATAAGGTCAAAGACTCCAGTGAGAAAACCAAGGATCTTAATACAAAAGATGACATTATATCGTAAGTGATAGCCTTTTGATAATTATTTTCATATGGGTTTTTATTTGTATGTAGTTCTTTTCAAGCACACTTACGAAAGACTTCTGGAGAGAAAAGCAGGTGAAGTCTCCGTGTGAACCTTGTTTTGCCTGTTGAGATCACTGAGAGGGGAATAGTCTAAATAGTTAAAAGTGCACTGTGGTGAAGCTCTAAAAAGTGTGTTACTTGGAGGTGAATGAAAAATTGTGGAGATCATAAGTGGAATTGGCTTTAAAGATGGGCAAAAGCAGTTTGTGGTTGCAAGAACAGACAAGTTTGGAAATGGGAATGGTAGGATGATATGAAAGGGAATTGAAGCCATATTGATCGTTATGGTTTGTACTCATCAGTACGGATAAAAATCCATTTCCCTGCAGTCATTATATGACTGTCATACAGGCTCAGATGTGCCGAGCTTATGACAACTATTGAGATACGCTGAACTATAGAAAGGGATGCGATTAGCCTCATGAGAGTTCTCGTGATAATTGTATGTATACTTTCATGCTAATTTTTATGTAGAATAGAAATCAGGACTCAAAAAGCTTAATTGTTTAAATATATCTTCACATAGCCTTTAAAAATGGCGTTAAGCTGGGGCAGGAGGAGAATGGATAAGACTGGTAGAAAGTGTAAGAAGCCAAAAACCAGTCACGTTCCTCCTTTCCTCCTTTCAAAGAGTAAAGATGTGGGTGCAACGCTTGGTGTATCTGCACCCCATTTTTGACACTTATTGTAGAGCAAAAAAAATTTACTTTTCATTAATAAGGTAATAGCATTTCAGTGGTATTTATAGATCTAAAAAAATTGTGAGAACTGTCTACAAATAATTAAAGTAATTCATCTTGATTTTATGTCCTGTGAACTAAAAGGAAAGCTGTATTAACAGTAAAGTGTTTCAGTGGTCGGGATGAAGTGCCCAAGAAGACAACCAAGGAATCTCAAAACACAGATAGAAAAATCTGCTCCAAAGGGCAGATCAAAGAGATGCCCAAAGAAAATTGTATTAGTTTTTCTCTTAAAAAAGGAAAAAAAAACAAACCAAAAAAACCCACAGAAACCCAAAACAACAACAAAACCCCCCTACTATTCTGAGCCCCTGTCCCTGCAGTTTACCAATGTTATATTTGCCACATAATTTGGCTGCTAATTCAACTGTGTCAGCATCTGTTCAGTGCTTTTCGCCAGCGTATATGGGTCTAACTGGAGAAGTGAGGGAAAGCTGTTCTCATGCAGCAGCTGTCAGTCAGTGTCAGTCTGTGAAATAACTGCTGTTGCCAGCTGAGGGTGCCTCAGGAGGCAAAGCGATGTAGTGTTGGTAGGGTCTCAGACACATTTATTCTGAACTAATGCTAGTGCAGTCACTGTTGCCGCAGCATCACAGGTCACCTGGCAGCTCTGGCTCATGCGGACTCGAGGTGTCTGTCTCTTTAGACTTAGCAGCTTTCCTCAGCTGGTTTATAGAAACACTTACACGTTACTGTAAGAATCCTTACAGTACAGACCATGAATGAACTATAGTAAATATTTTGTGGCTTTCTTGTCAAAGATCTATTGAAGAGAGGGTGGAAGAGGGGGGAAAATTGTGCTGTGCTATCCATGACATAGCTAATCTGTTAATAGCTGTGAACAAGAATTCATACTGGATTGACAGCCATAACAATTAAGCTTGAAGTTTGAAAGGCCTTCTCTCCATCTTTACAAGTGTGATGCAAAGAGGAAATACAAATAGCTTTGTATTCTTTCTTTACAGTTTAATTGGGCATCAGGAACTGGGTAGTCAGAGCCCTGTATTGACCCCTCGTTCTCGTAGAACATGCGCACAGAAAACAAGCGCTCGCATTGCAGAGCAAATCAGGTAAACTTTTACGTCCATGATATCTTACTCAGATTGCTATTGATAGCTTGAAGCCTTGAGAATTTGTATAGCTTGATATTGAAATTCAGACGGCTCTAGAAGCACAGCTTAACTGCAGTGTGAGTAAAAATTTTCTTATGCTCAGAAACATAAAGCCGACTCATGGTGTTCATCAGAAAAATTACTTCCTTTTAAATGTGTCTGTTAAATAGCCATGGAAAGTTAACTGCTCGAGTGGAAAATATGTTGGCTTGCTGATTATGATGACTACAGAAGAAGCTGAAAATGTACAAATGATACTCTGTAGTGTGTAGAGTTGTATATATTTTCTTAAAACTCATGTAATTTGTTTCTCGTAGCATATTAAATTCACTACAGTTGAACCAGGAAGAGGATTTTCTGTCTAGCTCAGACAGCTCTTACTCTTCAAGTAGTGAGGAAGTAGAGAGTGATGTGCTCTGTACACCGGAAAAGAAAACTAAACGAAGCAGAATATTCAGCACCCCAAAATCTTCAAGGAAGTCTTCAGTTCACACTCCTGCTAAGACCCTGAAGAAAACTGTAAGGTTCCATATAGAAGAGATGGTTTTATTATTTCTGAGCCAATTATTTGAATGCTTGATGCGTGTGTACTGAAGTGTCTGAACCCCTTAGCTTTTAGTGAAATAAGTCTTGATTCATATGATCTTTGATACAAGTTATGCAAATGTATAAAACACTTGTGTTTGTTGATCAGAAAACTCTAGCCTAAACAAGGAAAATATTGGATTGGGCTGGAGTGGAACAAACTGATGAGTCCATTTATGGCCAACATTTTTACTTTTATTGTAAGCTGCTCACTGAGACATTTTAGTTCTATTTCTGTATAGTCTTTGTTGAGTGCAGGCTACATACGTAGCAGAAAGCCGTAAGACCAACTGCATGATTGGCAGTAGAGGTGTCCTGATTCCTGAAAGCTTACCAGTGTGCAGATGGTTACCAGCGCAAACGGGATGCTCTGCAGCGTTAATGGCAGCACCAAAGAGTGTGGCCAGCAGTTTCTCTTAGTGTCGTGGCTGCTGATGGAGATGGGATACCAGGCTGCGTGCATCTTAGGCCTGACTCATGCAGACTTTATTCAGCACTATAGCCAGGTACATATTGTTAACAGCTAGTTTTTGCTCTGTGTTTATGAAATGTCTAATGCAGAAAACCTAGTATAACTAGAGCTTGTAAGCATAACATAAAAGAATAATTAAGATATCGTGTGGTTTTTTTTGTTTGGACAATGAAATTCAGATAGGTCGGTTTCTAGTTACTTGCTGTTTCTTAAGAAGCAGATCGCTTTGTAACACAGCACTTCAGAAAGGCATAAACACTTCAAAAATTCTTCAGACAGTTAAAAGATGTAGTTGTCACTGTCACCACCTCCCTTCCAGTTTCTTTTTTCCCTTAGGAAGCAAAGACCATGAGGCTTGTTTGGTAATTCCTTTTGTAAATGCTGTTTCCCTGTTCATCTTGTACTCGGGCATCACNGGGTAGTCTTTGTGCGTAAGTGGTGTTTGGGAAACTTGTATGGAATGTCAGTCTCCAGTAGACGTTGCTGTATGTAGAAAATCTGTTTGAGGTTGTAACTTTTCTTTGTAGCCTTTACCAGGAACACCTAAGACACCCCGGAATGCAACTCCTGAAATTCCCAGACGCAACCATGCAGCACAGAAACCGGCCAGTGTACTAGAAGAAGCCAGATTAAGGTAAGTGTGCGCAGGGAAGGAAATAATCTTTTTCGTGTGTCAGGTATACATAGCAGTAGGCTATGCTGAAATAGGGAAATGTCATCTTTACCATATTGAATAAATTTGTTAAAAATGCATGGTGTTTGATACCAGAAGAGCGTTTGTGAATTTGCAGTACAATACTAGATTTACAAATACTAGTAGTATTTACAATACTGCTTTTACAAATTCATATTATTATAACCAGTCGATGCCAAGTTCTTCAGAATTAGGTATCTGTCTTTATTCTGTGCAAAATAAGAAAAACAAAGATCCTTTCTTACTAGCTTTAGATTTTAAAGGTACAAGATCTGTCTCGTCCTGGTGTGTGAAAAAGCTTCACAGGTATTGTTGTAGATCTTTGAAGTGGACAAAAGATGCGTTCAGGACTGACTGTATCTTTCAAATTGAATTTTAGTTTTTCTAAGTTTCCTATAAGTGGTCTCCCCTGTTCTATCCTACCTCTACATTGACTTAAACATTTTTTTGTGAATTAAAACAGCTAGATCTTTATTGCTGCATATTCATGCTATTTGTTTATGAAGATGACTGTTCAGCCCTCTTAAAACTTAAAAGCACATACAGAAAGACTAGGCTATTTCTTTTGGGATACTTGACATTGGTGTTCACACTTAAGTATGTAAAAGATTTGAAAAAGTACAACTGTGAAAGGTGGAGCCCTGGCTATTTTGTTTCCCTCAGTAGGTCATTCATGTAGAACTGCAAAAATGCAAGCCTTGCACCTCCTGTTTCAATTTTCTTTTCTTTTTTAATCAAAAGGCTGCACGTTTCTGCTGTCCCAGACTGTCTGCCTTGTCGTGAGGAAGAATTCCAGGATATCTATAACTTTGTGGAAAGCAAACTTATTGATGGTACAGGAGGGTGAGTTTGGTGGTGAGACTGTAACCAAGATCACATCTACCTATGGCATAACAGCAGTCAGACAATCAAAACTAGTTTTCTTTAAAAAGTTATCATCACTTGGCTGAATTGAAGTTCCTAGTTGAATTTTCCTGGTATTTTTCTTCCTTAAGAAAGATTGTGCATCGAAATAATGTGGGCTCCTTTATTGTACAGGTTCAAATTAAAGACCAAAATATAACTAGTGAATTTTAGATATCTGGGAAACCTTTTTTTTTTTAAAAAAAAAAAGAGGTAAATTACATTTATAATGTATGTTAGGTTGTTAATTGCTTTAGTAGTAATAAAAGTCCTCACGATCCTCCGATGTGTTCTGTGTCCCAGTTTGCAAATAAAGTAACTGAAATATAAGGAATTGCCTGAAGTGACAGAGGAGTAGTATTTGAGGCTGGTCTCAGAGCCCAGGAATTCAGGCTCATTAATCCCAAGAGTGTTACCATTTTGCGCAGGCTGCTGAAAAGGTGGGGTTTTTTCCTTTTGTAGGTGCATGTACATTTCTGGAGTGCCTGGAACAGGTAAAACTGCAACTGTTCATGAAGTAATTCGGTGCCTTCAGCAAGCTGCAGAAAATGATGACCTACCATCCTTCCAGTTTGTAGAGATCAACGGCATGAAGCTGACTGACCCTCACCAAGCTTACGTGCAGATACTAGAGGTAAGTAAAGCCTCTTCAATGGCTCTAGTTTGAAAGAAGATGAGATACTGTGCTTTACCATCAAAACTTCAATGTGTTACGCTATTCAAGGCACTTAACATATCAATACTTCCAAGTAGTCCCTCTGAGAGACAGTATGCTTTTATCTTAGAGCTGGTTAAAAAATAATTAACTTAAGGCCATCACCAGCTTCTTGAACTACTTTGCTTTCAGCTGGGTAAGGGCAGTGGCTAGGAAATAGCCTGGTTTCCTACAGCCACTCAGGTTTAAAAAAAAAAAAAAATCTAAACCAGATTATTTTTATTTTTTCCCTTTCTATAACTCTTTCTGCACATGTATGTTTAGAAAGTTACAGACGTGAGAACTCTGGAAGTCAGTGTAGTGGTGGAATGATTACTAGAAGGGTCCTAATTGGTCTGTCATCACAGCAATCCAGCTAAAGAGGGACTGTCTCTGTGAACAATACTGTATTCCAGATTTCCACAAGCTAGTCTGCAGCATCTCATCTGGGACTACTGGCTGCGCTTGCATTTATGTGGGTGTGAATTAACCTTCTGAGGACTGGATTAACGTCACCCAACGGGTGTTAGACAGTAACAGCTCAAGACCTTTGTCAGTCTAGGCTGTCTTTAAGCCAGTGACCTGGAAATGAAATGATGGTTTCCTGAAGCATTTAGTCCCTTTTCTTATAAATTTCTGTCCCATTTATTGAAGTTTAACATCTTCTATCTGAGCAGTTAATGGCATACGTTGTTCCAATATCCCTGTCCTCATAGTTGGGAGATAAACTTGCATATTTGCATCCTTTCCTCGAACCAGCGTAGACTGTGTCTTGCTGAGGAATTTGTAGTAGCCAGGTCACTGTTTCTTTAGCATAGTGAAATGCTTCATGACTATTACCTTATCTCATGGTAATGTTAGTGTATTTTAACACTCTTTGTTCCTATCCCCGTCAGCATATGTCTTTAAAATTAATAAAGAATAGGCCTTTGGAAGTAAAACTTGTTGCCCACTGTGGGCCCGGAACTCTTTAAGCTAGCCCAGTTGAGTATCCTTGAGGGGAGCATGTAGTCAAATGAACAACTTATTTCTTGGGTTCCTTCTGCCTCAGCTGTTATCCGAGTACCCTAGCTAGGCTGCTGCTACTTTTCTGATTGCTGCATCTCTTGCTGTGGGTCGATCTTGAGCTCCAGTTTGCTGATGTTTCTTTGCATGACTCTGAAGCAAATTCTGGAGTGTACACTACTGCAGTTACCTCACTGTCATAGGAAAGTTTATAAAGAAGGAAACAGGGACAGGAAGGCCTGACAGATAAAAGTGATAAGGTTAAACACCTGGGTACAAGAAGCGTGCCAGTTCCACCACTGCAAACTGAACGCTGGTGTATTGGATGCCCAGTTCCAGAGCTGTAGAATCGGGATCCTCGGATCCAGCTGCTTTCTATGATTGATTCAGACTGTCCTGACTGACTTGGAAACATGAAACAAGTATAGATTATACATTATTGTTATGCTCCGCTTTTTTGGGGAATTACAGAATCTCAGGTCAGCTTTTAAGGGATTCTGGAGAACAAATACAACTTTCAAATGCAGTCTCCATTTTGCTGTATGGCTGACTCTGAACTACATTGGATAATTGATTCAGCATATATAGTGTAATTTTGAAATGTCATACTTTAATTTCTGTATATCTTTGGACCTGCAAAGGAACGGGTTATATACAGTCAGCTCATCTGTTTTGCCACATAGTATGGGCCGGATGAGTGGTCGGTGAGGTGGATTGAGAACTGGCTGAATGGCAGAACTCAGAGGGTTGTCATCAGCAGCACTGAGTCTAGTTGGAGGCCGGTAACTAGTGGTGTCCTTTAGGGGTCAGTACTGGGCCCAGTCTTGTTCAACTTCTTCATCAACGACCTGGATGAAGAGTTGGAGTGTACCCTCAGCAAGTTTGCTGATGACACCAAACTGGGAGGAGTGGTGGATACACCAGCAGGCTG
>Ga0065711_1047977_pt1 | contig 12052 bp, 14 predicted proteins | sample Hoacrofraction12_FD_59098 | JGI IMG/M metagenome (GOLD analysis project Ga0065711, IMG submission 59098) | Hoatzin crop microbial communities from Cojedes, Venezuela - Epithelial fraction 12 v2 (version 2) | ecosystem: Host-associated > Birds > Digestive system > Esophagus > Crop | place... | reverse complement strand
GGTGGTGAAACACTGGAACAGGTTGCCCAGAGAAGCTGTGGCTGCCCCCTCCCTGGCAGTGCTCAAGGCCAGGTTGGATGGAGCTCTGAGCAACCTGGTCTGCTGGAAGATGTCCCTGCTCATGGCAGGGGGGTTGGAACCAGATGAGCTTTAAGGTCCCTTCCAACCCAAACCATTCTATGATTCTGTGATTCGATGATTCTATGACTGTGCGAAGATAAGGCTGGACTCTGGAGCTGAGCAGGGTCCCCATACAGTGGTCACTTAAACAGAACCCCACTCTGATACTGTGCGATTTCACTGTGTCTTTGCAATGCTGTGCAGAGTGTTTGCACCTTCTGCACCTGTCTTTTGCAAGTGGGCAGATCAGCAGGTCCCATCCCTCCTCCTCTGCTCACTGTTGGCAATGATGTGAAGCAGACAGCTCAGAGCAAGTGCACACCCCAGCACCTTCCCAAAACACACCTGGTATGCAAGTGAACGATCTGGAGGCTACATGGGATGCACTGTACGAAGGATGAGGGCATTGCAGATATCCCACTTGTGCAAATGACCTCCTTGGAAGCGTATTGTGGCTCTGAGATGAAGAGCACCAACGTAAAGGTGTGCAGGACTTCACTGGCGGTCCCTGAGACACAAGCAGCACTCTGCTACTTGCCCAGGCAAGTGCAAGGTCTTCTGGCTCAAGGGAAAGAGGACTGCTCTCCTCAGAGTACACGGGCTGGAGCTGTTGTTCCTGAGGTCTCTGTAGCCATGGTGAGCTCTGTGGTCATGTAAACATTACACAATCCTGAGCCCCCGCTGTCTGAGGGCAGCAAAGGCACCATTGGACTCCTCCTCTTTGGATTGCTTTTCCTGGGGGAGCGCAGCACTTTGTGAAGTCATGACAGCAAACTTTGGAGGTGCGGGCAAGCCCGCGGCATGCTCTGAATTATGCTCACATTGCTGAGAGGATGGGTCACATTTCTGGGAATGCGCCTTGACCTCCTCTGGTGATGCTCTGGCTTCCTGAGGATGGAGAGATGGAACAAATAGATGCTTCTCACCCAGCCTTCAGTTCCACTTGAGAAACTTTACGACTCCAGGTGATTAACAAGCTTCTGAATACTTGCAAACAGGGTCTTGCCTGGTGGACAGACCTCCTGGGGGTATGGTGAGGACAAGGTGACGGTGTGGGCAGCACAACCTGGGGGCAATGGGGCAGGAAGCAGGTGGAGAGAGTGCTCTGGATCTCCCCCATCACTCCTAATGAGCTACCTCCTGGTGACAGCAGGACATGGTCTCCAGTACAAGTCCTTGATGTGCTCCTTGACTCAGTGGCAACGTGGTTTGCAGGTAAGACCAACACTTTATCTGTGATGGGGAAATGGACTTGTTATTTTCTGCACAAAACCACCTCCTCTGCTTGGAGAAAGGTGGGATCCTGTCCTGCAACTAAATTTAAGACAGATGGGCTGCTGTTCCCTAAACTATTCTACCACCTACAGGTACCAAGTTATTAATTTGCACACTGCAGTTTTCTTTTGAATTTCAATTTTTAAAATGCAAGAAGAAAATATAGTGCACGGGCAGCTTTAGCCCTTCTTGAGGAGCTGCTGGCTGCTCTGGTGGGAAATCCTCAAATGAGCCAAGGAGAGGCAAAGCAAGATGAAGCAACTTGATTTGTCCATCTTGTCCTCCAGTAGATCCCTGCAACAGCAGGAGAGGGGAAGATGTGGCTAGAGCCACAGCCAGCTGGTCAAGAGGAGCAGAGCATCGCTTTGAAGCCCAGACCTTTTCCACAAGCCAGGTCTTGGCCCAACTCTGAGCTTCCCCGACCTGGCACCACCCTGCAGACGGACAGCCAAACATGAAATGCCCTTTGGACACTGCCAGTGTGCGGTCATGAGGAGCTGGGAGTGCTTATTGTGAAACAGGAGTACCATAAGCAGACCTTTTACTGCCTGTCGGAAACAGATTTTTTCTTGACACACAAGTGCAGAAGCCATTCCTATGGAATGAGAGCCCTGACCAAGTCTGGGTGACAGAAAAGGGTTTCCAGTGAATTGCAGGGAGGAAGGAAATCCACCCATGGGACAGACGATATTGTCTTCTGTTTCACTTTGTAGCGCTGATTGTTGAATGCTTTTGATTTCACAAGAATTTCTGGGTTTTGTAAACTTCCTTCAGAGATTTTTCTGGGAAAAATGGAAACCATGCTCAGGGTTCTCCTTTTCCAAACAAACAACTCAACGTTTTCATTCAGATCAAGATTTTCCACGGACAGCAATGCGTATTTCTCAATCAGTGTCATAAACATGGTAGGCACTGCATTACCATCTAGGTAATATTTGCATTCCAGGTCAGAGCCCTCTTCTGATAGACCTTGTGCAGTATGAGACAACCTTGCTCTGAGAACTTCATAATCAGAATAGAAAAGACAAAGGGCGAGAGAAAGGAGAAATAATATCATAAATACGGCTTAACTGATGGGGCGTTGAGGTGGCAGAAGATGATTTGTTTGACGTCATGATCACAGGAAACCTAAGCCAAAAAGAAGAACTAAATCCATCCCTCTTGGAAGGCTCAGCGCATATCTTTAACCACAGCCCATCCTTTCCCTCTGGCACTGGTGACTTTTGATCGAGCCTCTGCTCTTTTTAGGGGATGGCACTTGGTGTAGCACTATTTTCTGAGGATCAGTCCCTTTATCAGGGTGTTTCTTGGCCAATTCATCGAGTTCATTGCCTGGCATGAAGCCTTAATGCGTGATGCCTGCTTGTTCCCATCAGTCCCTCCTGGAGAGACCCAGGGACCTGGTGAAGCTTTGCTGTACGGCGTCGGGTGTAGGAAATGCTGAGGTTGGGGATCTTAAGCTTTGCCACTGCTTTGGCAATGATAATAATGTTAATGATAATAACAACAACAACAAAACCAGACCTGGGTCTCATTGGCTTTCCCTGGCTGCCTGGCACCTGCGGCCATGATTGAGGGGATCCCACAAGGTGGGCAGAGCACAAACGGCAGTGTCGACTCTGTGGGGACAGCAGGAAAACAAGGGGTTTATCCATGTGGGAATGGAAGAAGATGCTTAGGGCTTGGTTTCACCACACCTGGCACGCTGGTGGATCCCTGGCAGCACTCCTTTGACCATAATGGAAAACATGTACAACACATGACTGAACTCTGGAGACTTACACTCACTTTACTTCCTGTGGCAGTACAAATCGTAGGATGGCCAAGGGAGCTGACCCTGCTGTTTGCCCTCCTGTGTTTTCTGCAGCTGATGGACAACTTTACCAGGCCAAATACATGGTCCGGTGATGGGGACAAGCCACTTGCTGCTGACCCCAGGAGCAGCTGATGCTTTGGGAAGGGAAGGGCTTGCGGGAGTGTGGTGGGGCATGTTGCCGAGCTCTGCTGGGGCTGGCGTGTGGAGCGGGCTGGGATTAGGGCTGGAACTCGCAGCATTTGGGCCATTGTGCAATGCCGGGCAGCTGGAGGGTTTCACTTTTCAGAGGGGAAAAGAAAATGTGAAAAACTAGAACCAGAAAACTCTTTTCTTCCCTCCTTTTTTTGGACCTATCCAGAGCTTTCCACAATGTTAGTGATTTAAACCAGGCCTGGAATATGAATGCAACTCTAATATTTCTACCTTACTCAGTTACATTGATGAGTCAAGGAGCTGGCTGAGGCTGAAATGCAGCAACGTATATACCCAGGCTGCAGCTGAAATCTCCTCTTGCATGGACACCTTGTCAGCTAGGGCTGGATCCAGAAGGTTAACAATGTTCTGTCCTTTTGGCTAATTCTGCGAGCATGGGAAAGAGAATACAAACAATTTAAAATCTAGATGTTCCTTCAGGTCTGGGGCAGAGAAGACGGAGCTGATTTCACTGGCAGATGGAGGGAGATGGAAGGGAACCACATCCTGAACTCTGCATCCAGGCTAAATCTGACCTTGAAACTGACTTCTTGGGGCATTCGAGCCCATGGATAGAAGAGAGCTGTACCATTTCTTGGGGAGGAATGAGGCTGCACCCCGGCACGGGGGCTGAGAAGTGGAGCAGGTGCCTGGGGTGCAGGTCAAGCCCCTCCGGTGCAGGCATCCCTTGCTCTCTGGACTTGGAGGTGGCAGTGGGGAGAACTGCTGGTGTTTCTTCACAGGGAGCAGGGTATGGACGTGACCTAAGCAAGGAGCAGAGGAGTCCCACAGCCAAACGTCTGCCCAGTGCTGGGAGCATGCACTGGTCTTTGCCCTCTGTAACCCAGCCACAAGCCCTCAAAATGGCCTCTGCTCCCTTTTCACCCCTCATCCACACCTTCAGCCTTCTTACAGTCTCCCCTCCTGCATCACCAGTGCCAAATAAATCTCCTTAGAGTTTAAATAAATGCTGTAGTGTCCTAAAAGTCTTGCAGCCTTGGAGAGGGAAAAAAAAAAAAAAAGGAAAGAAAAGGTATTAAACCTGAAAGAGAAATAGATGTGCATCTTCTTCCCTTTGGTCTCTCTGAAGGCTATTAAGTGATGCAGGGTGACTGTGGACAGGTACATGCAAATAATAGGATCAAGGCAGCAGTACAAAGGTTTGTCTCCCAATCTTAATGCAGGTGTGGGAGACACAAACCAGGTGGCTAAAAGGCTCCTTTGTTTGAAGCTGTCAGGAGGAGAAGCTGATAATCTCATGCCTCATCCCTAAACTCTCTTTCAGCCGTGTCAAGGCATCTCCTCACATCAGGAAGTTTGCAATGACATGGCTATGTGCTAAGCTCAGTTAATGTGGTCCGAGGTTTAAACACTTCAGGTTGAAAGTGGATAATTGGTGGTAGTGGATTTTAAAAGCTCACACAGGTGCCTTTGAAAAGAGGTCAGGAGTCAAGTGCATCTCTCCTATGAGAAATGGTGAGCCTTTCCTAAGGAGATCAAAATTCTTCCACGGAGAGCCCCAGGGCCTTGTAGGAACTGTTCTTAATTTAGTTCTGTATGTTCCAAATAATGGAAAAACGATACCACATGTGTACACGCCTAGGAACCGGGGCACGTTTTCTCTGGATAGATAGGCTTTCACCTGGCACTCCTGGATCATTAATTAAGTAATCCTCTCTCAGCCCAAGCAGGAGCAGCGCAGGAGCCACGGTCAGTGGGGGTTCTCCCAGCCGGGGCACCCGAGGCAGAGGAGGTACAGGGTGCCAAGCAGGGGTGGTGACTGAGTGACTTTGGCTCAGAGGGTTCCCAAAGGGCGAGGACAGACACCCAGCAAGCATCTCCCTGGGGGTCCGGAGGGCTGAGATGTGTCTCGCTCAGGTTTTCCAAGCAGCCAACAGATCTGGGCACAGTCCCCGTGGGGTGCTGCGGTCCTGCTGATGCCACCCCAGCCCATGAGCTCTCCATTTTCAGGTCCACGCTGCAGGCATTGTACATGTACAGCCCACCAGCTGAGACCTCCCTGCCGCAGTCTGAACCTTTTCTTCGCAAAGCAAACACCACAAGCACCTCGGCAAATACACCTTTAAAAGATGACTGCTCTCCCTTGTCGCTGTATTATTTTCTCGAATTGTGCTTAATTAAGGGAAAGCTGGAGGAAATTAACATCCAATTATTTTCTTACTGTGGATTTTTTTGTGTCGGCTGCAAGACATCAACTTGCCTAAACATGCAGCACATGAAAGCAGCTTTTGCTGACGGCATATCGGGTTGCAAAGGCCCCGCACTTGCACCGAGCTCTCCCCAGCGGAGCCCTGCACCTGCCCGGAGCTGCGGAGAATTTAACAGGGCTCGGCGTGGAGCAAAGACAGCTGGGTGGATCAGGGCCAGGAGAAGCTGGTTTTGTCCCATGTTGACCATGTGTTTGAATTTGCAATCTGAGCACCCAGGGTGACATGTGCCAATAAAGTTGAAAATAGCATGGTTATTACTCATATTTGCATTGAAAGAGCAATGCGGTCTGCGTTTCTAAGTGGTGCCTATTATTAGCTCCTAACCCCGCTGTCACAGATGCCTCTAGGTTTACCTATGTAAGCAGCTCCTTTGATTTGAAGACCATATTATTTTCTGTTTTGGTGTGTGCAGCCCAAATACACACAGAGGCAAGGCATCACATGAGAACCAGCTTATTGCAGTCGTGAGAGACAGCAAGGAATTTGCTCCTTGAAAAGGCTGCAATGAACATGTTTATATTTTTTTGATGGGGTGATATGGCATTTTTAGCCATAACACTCCTACCGGTTCTGTTGGATGGATGCTTTGTGAGCAGGTGTTCATTTTGCCAGCAAGGTCATTTGGATAAAATAGATGCTCCCATCAGTCCTCCTTAAATCTTTGTCTCTGTTGGTGGCTGGGGACAATTTGAGAAAGATTACCATAGGTGAAAAGATATTATGTATTTGTTCTTATTTGCTGTAAACCTTTTTGTGTGATAGTAGCAAATCAGAGGCTCTGAGTAGACACAAAGCAAAAATGTGGTCCCTGCTCCAGAAGCTTTAGACCACCACAACTGCTGATCCTCTGGATGGTGGCTCAGAGCTTATCCATTTCATTTCAATTTTATATGGCATAGTTTGAAATTAAAAATTGCTGCAAAGCAAAACCAAATGAAACCTTCACCTTCACAGCATGGACCATGGGAATTATTGAAATCCTTCTTTTTCATTTAGTTTCTTACCTGAGAAGCGATGAAAGTAATGTTTTCTTGCAGAAGGTTTCACTTTTGACACAGTGATCTTTCCCAAAGGGACAAATATCTCAGTCAAAGACATTTCCCAAGCTCTGGTTGTAAGGAACTTAAGAACAGCACTTTCCCTTTTTTTTATTAATATTGTTTGTTGGTGAGATGGCTTAATGGCTGCAGGGTGAGTAGACAGAGAGGAGGTAACATTGTTCTTCTCCAGCGAATGTAGTGTTTGGCATGACTTCAAAACAACCCTATTGTTTGTCATCTTCTCAAAATACACTATAAAACCCCTGTTAAAAGGGAAGATAACGTTTTCTAAGCATAAGTCAAGTGCTGGGTTGCCTTTTTTAAAGCTTCTTGATGAGAATTAATGGTGTTGGATCTCCTGTTTTAAACACATTTGGCCAGGTTTTCTGGAGGCACCTAATTTATCTTGAGGCTCTTTGATCTATTATCTAACTGTGAGCTTGTTCGTAGCTCATCAGCCATCCTGGTTTTGACAGGGGGCCTTGTGATGAATAGCCAACAGCGTACAGTGTCGGGGCCATGCGTATCTCTGGCAGGAAGGTGATGGGAAAAGGCTAACCTTCTTCCACTCCTTCCAGCACTCACCAAAAACAAAAATAGAGTCTTAGACCATCATGTGTCACTTGAAGCCCTTTGACGTATTTCGTACATCGCAGCGTCAAAGCAGACCCTCGACGGATCAGGTCCATTTAACAGGGAAATAGTACCCTCGTCCCCTTGTGAGAGTTTGGGTTGGGCTTCAGGGAAATTCCTCCTGCCAAGTGGATGAGCTGCAATAGAAAATTGCTTTGGCCAAGGCACAGACCGTGTCCATGGAGCCATCAGTAAAGGGGAGAAATCAACAGAAGTTTTGGAAAAAAAAATTATCTAATTAATTGGGAGAAATAAAGAGTTTATGTAAAAGCCCTTGAAACAAAGAGTAATTTTTCCACAGTTTGGACCCAAACAAGAATTTTCTGGTACATGATGTAGGACCATCACAGATGTGTAGACTTTGGGCGTGAGATCCAAGGCCATTCTGGAATCAGCCGGAGCAGTTTTGCAAAATAAGGACATTGCCTTCTTTTTTCTGCTTTCAGCATCTATGTATGAGAACGCTCGGAGTAGCAGCTACAAAGCTGCTGGAAAGTTTGTCACCATAACACTGGCTGTTTATTCTTTGTGTGGATGAAAGAACAGCTTTCTTCAATTAGGCTTTGTACTTCAGCTGGCAGGCGGGTGCCGATTGTCTGAAACTCCACCTCTCCACACAGCTTGTTTTTGGGAGCTGATGGATGCTGCTCACATCAGTGCGCCTGACCGCAATGCTGATCTGTTCTGCTCACAATGGGACAAAATAGGACACATGCAACCAGCAATAACAACCACGTGGATTCAGTTGTATTGACTCTTCTGGCCTGGAACAACTTTAAAATCATAGAATTGTAGAATGATTTGGGTTGGGAGGGACCCTTCAAGGCCATCTAGTCCAACCTCCCTGCAGTGAGCAGGGACATCTTCAACTGGATCAGGTTGCTCAGAGTCCCGTCCAACCTGACCTTGAATGTTTCCAGCGTAGGAGCATCTACAACCTCTCTGGGCAACCTATTCCAGCGTTTCACCACCCTCATCACCCTCATCTGTGATTCATCATAAAAAAATTACTTCCTTGGATCTAGTCTGAATCTACCCTCTTTCAGTTTAAAACCATCAGCCCTTGTCCTATCCTTTCTTGATGCTTTTGTCCCTGCTCCATCCGTGTGCAAGGAGCTGGCATACCAGGGAGAAGCCTGCTGGTTCCTAACGAAGAGCTCAAGCTCATTTTAAAGCCAGTGCTGTTGTAAGGACAGCAGACTCTTTCCATTGACTTCAGCAAGTTTTGAATCAGTTGCCTGGATACCCAGCTATGTAACACAGCGTGTATGACCGGCCGATGGATATCTATTTAATCAGAAACAGCGTATGGGAAGGGAACTGTCTTGATACCAATGTGGATTTATAAGACACTGGTTGCACTTTGCCATGCCGTTTTGCAGATTGAGGGAGTTTGGGGGGTTTACAGTTTACTGGAAGCTGATAGCAAAGCCATGGCAAAAAATCAAAATGCAACACCCACGGCAGCCCTTCACAGGAAAAAATGCCGTATAAATTAGGATCTAGAGAAATTTGTGATTTTTCTTTGGAATTTCTTTAGAGTGAAATGTGTTTCCTGGGTCAAAAGATGACAGAGAAAAAATCATGCAGAGACTCTGTGATGAATGAACGATGGCTTGTATTAGTTAAAACAAGACATACATCTTCACACCCGAGCAGGTACACACATCTAGCCAATAGCTCTCTGCTATTTCTCATCTCTCCTTTTCTGTTTGTACCTCTTACCATAATCAGTCTAGAGAAGAAGGGATTCCAGGAGATGTGGTTACCTGTCACACCTGCTGCCAAGAGTTCAGAGACCCGCAGAGATATGATGCGACCTTGGGCACTCACATGGCTGATAATCCTCTGCTGAAGCCAGAGCTGGTCTTCCTTGGTGACCACAGAGGATGGATAAATAGCCCCAGAAATGTCGCTGCACGATTGCTGTGGTCTTCCTGGCCAGACTCCTACATGGCCCCAATCCATCCCTGCAGCAAATGGTGGTGCAGCAGCACCTATCGCACTCACAGCCTCCAACCTTAGGATTACAGCTCAGCCTAAACTACATCTATGAGGGTGTGGCCGGGACTGCTGCCCGGGGTGCCATGTCCTCTCTGGGATGCATCACGGCCCGCCAAGACTGAGCTGGGTGTCCATGGGAAGACAGGCATGAGGGAAAGATGAGGAACTACTGGAGAGTACAGCAGAGGGCTACGAAGACCATAAGGGTACTGCAGCATCTCTCCTATGATGAAAGGCTGAGGGAGCTGGGCTTGTTCAGCCTGGAGAAGAGAAGGCTGCGAGGGATAAATATTTATAAATGCTTACAAATATTTCAAAGGTGGGTGTCAAGAGGATGGGGCCAGACTCTGTTCAGTGGTGCCCAGCAACAGGACAAGGGGCAACGGGCACAAACTGAGGCAGAGGAAGCTCCAGCTGAAGGTGAGGAAGAACTTCTTCCCTCTGAGGGTGATGGAGCCCTGGCACAGGCTGCCCAGGGAGGCTGTGGAGTCTCCTTCTCTGGAGATATTCCAGACCCGTCTGGACAAGGTCCTGTACAGGCTGCTCTGGGTGACCCTGCTTTGGCAGGGGGGTTGGACGAGATGACCCACAGAGGTCCCTTCCAATCCCTGCCATCCTGTGATTCTGTGAATGCAGGGACGAAGGGAAGAAGAGAGAAAGTCTCACCTGGGAAAAATATCTTGTTGCTCTTAATTAGAGACAAAATAGGCTGTTTTCTTTCCTGCACATCTTCTGTGCTGACCCTCTTAGCAGGACTCTACCCAGATCAGAGCATGCCCAAGAGGTCTGGGTGGGTGAATAGTGAGTGGTGTTGATGCACGGAGAGACAGCAAAACCATGACTCTGAAGGGAGCAATACTTCTTCATGGTAATTGGAAATTATTTGTAAATTGTTTCCCTGGGAATAGACACAAGCACCAATGCTGAGAGCCTCTGCTCAGCCTCGGGAGAAAGAACTGGTCTTCGTGCTCTGAATTCAGACTCTGAATTTTTTTTTTTTTGTCCTTCAGGCTCAAATTATTTCTTAATAATAATCAAGGGAGAAACAATGGCCCATTCATGGGCACTTTCAGCTCTTCCTTGTCTGAGGTCCAAATGGGCATTGCTACTGAGAACTGCACCGCGCCAAGGCTTGGCAGACCCAGGTGCAACACCCTTCTCTCCTGGGGATTTCCAGTCTAACCCCGAGCCAGGTAATTGGGCAGCTAAATCCCTTTAAAAGTCTGGGTCTTTTCCTCAGTTCCCTCACTGTAATTCCTCGTCTCACAGGTGGGTTGTGAGATTAAATACATGAAAGACTCGGAGGCACCGAATGCCGCCGTGATGAGACCCATCTGACAAAGAGATCAGCTAACTGCAGCAGAGTGGAGGGCAGCCCGAGCTAGAAAATGCCTTAGATTTTTCTACCCGACAGCAGGATGGCCTTGTGGATAATTGATTTCCCCCTCGCAAGGCTTGAAGTATATTTTTAGGGAATGAAAACATTTTTATTTTCACTACCTATTTTTCTTTCCTGCTCAAATAAATGGCTTTTCCTCCATGCAGGCTGGCCAGCTGCACTGAAAATTCAAGTAAAAAAAAATCTCATTAACTTTCCCAAAGCCTTAATTGTCCCATTTATTTCAAGGCAGTAGGAAAGCCCATCTTTCAGTAGCTCCCTCGTCCTGCTAACAACTCACCGTAATCCTTTTCATAATCCCCAGGAATGCCGATCGCTCGGGTGGAGTTTGATTCTCCTTGCTGATGAATTGCAGGGTATTTTATATCCTCTTGTCACAAAAACGTTCTCCTGCCTTTACTCTTTCAGCAAGGAAAGTCACTTTTATGTTACCCATCAGGGCCTTCCCCCACCACCAGTGACCTTTTCCTCTTAGGTACACAAAAGCAAATGTTCTGGAAGCTTTTTAAAATACCTGAGCAACTGGGAGTAAATGAGCCATTTCCTGTTGTTCTAACTTTTTTTTTGCAGCTGAGTAGTTATCTTAGCTCGGTATGTTAAGATAGTTGCAAGTTCTTCTGTGTTTGCGTGGATAAACATTATCTCACCTCATTCCTGAGCTGATCAAACCGATTTTATAAACAGCCTTTAATAGTGGAAAACGATTCAGGTTTATTTTTAAATTTCTTTCCGCATGTCTTCCAGGCTGAAGCTTGGCAGATGCTGGCACACGGGAAAACTACTGCATGCGTGTTTGCATTGCAGTAACTGCAAAGCCGTCCATTTCAATCTTTTTCGAGTTAGCACACTGGGCAAACTAGGTGGTTTTGAAATGACCTCATCCCAGGATCTCGGCAGAAAACAGCCCGCGTACATAGCTGAGTCTGGAATGTGAGCCGGACCTCATTCATAAACTTCCTTACCATTCCTTTACACTCAAAGGCAGGAATAAAAATCAGCCAAAACAAGCAGAAATAGTGTTCCGGAGTTAACCAAATGGGAAAATATATCGATGCATGGGTTTTTTTTATTGTATTATTAAATCAGGATACTTTTCACCATCTGTAGGAGACTTTCGATGGTAATACATTCGTGCTGTCTCCTGGATTAGACTAGAAGCCTTCCCTTCCCTTTATGTTATTTCTATGATAACACCTCCATTTTCTACCACCTGCCCTGTGCCGCTGATAATACAGAGCTTGAGAAATGCATTATAAATGGGGTGGTATGAAAAAACTATAGCTCAGAGAAGAGGCTTTAATGTAATTACAGGGTTTTTCAATTAAATCAATTTAATAGTGGC
>Ga0065711_1047973_pt1 | contig 12052 bp, 4 predicted proteins | sample Hoacrofraction12_FD_59098 | JGI IMG/M metagenome (GOLD analysis project Ga0065711, IMG submission 59098) | Hoatzin crop microbial communities from Cojedes, Venezuela - Epithelial fraction 12 v2 (version 2) | ecosystem: Host-associated > Birds > Digestive system > Esophagus > Crop | place... | reverse complement strand
GCATAGTTACCAATCATAAGGGAATATGGGGTGCGTGAACAGCGCGTGATTTATGTCTGTAGCCTATCCGAATAAGCGTGATCGCGTGTGCAGATATGAAAAATGTATATAACCACGCAAGCAGACCAATAAATCGGAATCGGCTGTGCATTGTACCAATGTGTGAGAGTCATTCCTGTCCCTACATGGATGCTGAAACTCGGCAGCTTGGGGATAAACTGTGTATGTGTCTTGTTCCCTAGTTTCTCCGCTGAAGATGCTTTCCAAGGGATAGGTCTCTCTAACACCGTTAAATTCTGGTATTTACCATACATGAGGTAGGACTGGGACCATGACTGTATGTTTCTTTATTTCCGTGAGGGTTTGGCAATTCTGGATTAGTGACTGCCCTCTCTTCACTGTCAGTCCCTTACACTCTCTTGTCTGAGTTGTCTGTCTGTGCCTGGATCCGTTGAACCTGTCTTGGGGTGGAAATCTGCAGATTAATTATTCTTAGGTTACAAGAATAATCTTAGATTAGAATAATAAGCTTTATGATCACTGGTCATACTAGGCTTGTCTGCAATCTATAGCACAAAGGCAGCATGCTGCATTCTCTGATGCTTCCTGCACTTTTCTCCATCAGCCACCAGCTGACTTCTCTGTTCTTAGGGCAGGGATTTTCAACAACTCGCCGTCCCCTTGGTTTTAGATTTCGGCCTGGGAGTTATAGTTTCATTAACCCTGGCTGGAAGCAGGAATCTCATTGATCACCTATTCATTGTCCATTCAGAGACGCCTCAGCTGTTTCTTCAGGCTAGCTTTCATCATTGTTTTGTTTCTTGTTTTGCCTCATGTGGCACTAATCTTTGTGATGCAATTCCATGTAGATAGAATGCTTTTAAAAGAGATGGATTGAGGAACTCCTGTTGTTCATTTCAAAGAAGTCTTTGTTCTCCTGCGTTAGCAGCATTTTTGGTGTAGAATCCAGAAAGACACTCTGAATTGTTGAATATATTTTAAAAGCCATCGTAAAATCAGAGTTGAAAATACATGGAGTATCTCAGAAAAATTGTTGCCAGCACTAATGTGTCTACCTTAAGCCCTGTTGTCTACCAACAACTCCACTCAGTAGCAGAAACCAAATGTGTGAGGATGATTTAGATTGAATGTTTTCGATATTCTAGTGAAACATAGGCTGCCTGGCTGCCATTGACTTCATGGAGCTCCCTCTCTGGAGAACAAGGGATTAATGTAAAATGAATGATGGTTTTCCTCAGTCTGCCTGTGTAGTATGTATTCTGTCATCAGTTTTGTGGGGAAGCTGAACTTTGTTCTTGTGATTCTGAATTAGTGCTTTCACAGTTTTAAATACAGTATTACCTAAAAAAATTCTGATTATTTTTTATTGATATTTTTGCCTAATGAACTGAGACAAAGTGATCTCTTATTCCTTGATACCACAGTGTGTCAAAATCTTTCCAGGGCTCCTATCAAAGTAGTGCTGTGGTTGTGTTTTGATACAGTATTTTCCATGACCATATTTTACTTCTATTTTCAGGCTAAGACAATAGAGTTCAGGGGGAGACACTGTGGATACTGTGTAAAAATACCTATATATTCTGGTGTCATGGCCAACAGAATCACTTTTTGCATGTGGTTGTATTCATTGATCTTTGTCTTCTAGTTCAAAGTACTAGTGACCAATTAGTGGTAAAAATAACTTGTAAATTGACCTTTTGAGGTCTCCGGTGAATTTACACAGCAAGACTCTTGCACAGTTTTTTTACACTTAGAATGTATATGCACTGTTAAAAAAATGAATGTCAGTGTGTTGCTCACATTATTTTTTTAATGCTCTGATATTTCCACTCAGAATGCCTCATTTGCAGCTGTTGTTGGGGACCGTGGTGCTTATTTCATTTGCTTACACCTGTAAAAACAGAGAACAGTTTTCTGAGGTCAGTTGGAGCACTGCTATGAATAAACTGATGTGAGTGAGAGATCTACTTCATCACTAAAAAAAAAAAAAGTCATCAGTTTTGTTACCAGTTTGCCATGTACCTGAAATCTAAAGCTGAGAACCAGAAACAACAATATGTTATTGTTTTAATAAAATATTTTATTCTTGCCTCCCTACCATCTGCTGCTCCCCAGCCCCACAAAAAAAAAAAGGAAATTACGGACTAGAGCAGAATTCAGTCATGTAAGCTTGTGTGTAAATGCCTGCATGTTTACACATTTGTTCCAATGTGAAATGTAAACCATAAAAACCACTTCAAAAGACCTACTGAGCCTGATACATATTTAACTGAAGTTTTAGTTATTCCTCACTGTCACTGACTTACCTGGTGCTTGATGAGCAGATACCAAGGGTTCATCTGCTTTTGACCTAGGGTTTTTTGTAGGTTTGTTTTTTAATTGCTAGTATTTTTCCACCTGTCCTCTGCAGTACACACACACTTTTCTGAGAATTCCAAGAGTTCTCAAGAGGAGAGGGAGCTGCTACATCACCCAGAATGTGTCAAACGGATTGCTTTCAGATATCATCACATAAACTTGTACAAATGCCACAGCTGGGAAGCTTTTTTTTAACCCCATTTACAGAACGTGGTTTGTACATGTAAAAGTTGACATACTAGATAATTTGAAAATCACAACTTGTCAAAAGTGATAAGTGTTTTAATGACTTTCATTATCATGTCATTTATCAGACCTATAGTATTGAAAATTCTTCAAGGGTTACTTGGCTGCATATCTCTGTACCATTATGACTGTTTAAGTAGTTATAATCTGCTAAGTGAGTTATCGTAGTATCTGGATAAGTAATTTTGACAGTCATAGTGTACTATTTATGTGGCAACACTGGGAGGGTGATGGGGGTTGCGGCTGGGTCTTTTTGCCAGTTGAGGCTGCCTGTTTTTCATTAACCGTGAAACTGATGTTAATGCATTTTGGACTATGTGAAGAACTTCACTCAGGTGAGATTTACCTGCCTGCAAGTGCCATGTTTCTCCAGGTTCCTTCTGGTCCACAGGACAGCATGATGCCCAGAGCCCCATAAAGCAGCCAGGAAAGCAAGTGGATGTGTGAGCGGGCACATTTCAGTCCTGAGTCCCGAGTTGTTCCCAGGGGTTTGCTAGGCTTTGTGGAGGTGGCCCCCATCACCTTGTTGTGTGCAACTGTGTCCTGCAGACAAAAGGCTTGGCACAAGCATGGCTGCTTCCCTGAGTGATTTCATTTCTAGGTGTTGTCTTCCTTTGCTGTTGGGTATCAGACTCTGTTGAATGGGGTTTTTTACCCTCATCTCACTGTCTGTGCATGGTGGTAGGAGGACCTTGGAAAGGCTGGTGAGGGACAGAGGTCACTGGGTGGGTGAGACCAGGGACAAATTTCCCACTGGAAGAACAGTTTAGCGTGGGAGAAACTGGTTAAAGTGCATATGTTGCAAAATATGCCTAAGATGCAAACAGCTGTGTACTAAGGGAAGAGTAGCTGAGTTCTTCTAAGTGCATTGTTTGTCTCTCTTTGTGTTTCATAATTTTCCTGTATGTATTCAATTTTCAGACAAATCATAAGCTTTTTCAAACTGTTACATCTATCTGTAAACTCAGCCCAGTCTTACAGAGGAAAACATTTTATCTAAAGATTTACTGTGAATAAAGATTCCTTGGGCTCTCACTGACAACTGTTCGATCCCTGGATCTTCAAACTGTGCCCTGAAAAATACTTGTACAATTGTGTTATTTTGCTCAAATACGATTATGACAGATGGCCTGGTCTTCAGGCTTTGTAACCACCTGCAGTTTCTAGTGAAGTCCAGAGGATCAGCATTTACTCAATATATCTAGAAATGAGGCTTTTAGTAAACAAGTTTGTTAATTATGTGCCAGAAGAAGCACGATCCAGTTCACTCAGTTTTAGTTATGTGCTGCAGGGCTAATATGAGAAGAAACTGTAAACAGCTATTTGTGTCATAAGAGCAAGCAGGTATGACTTTTGACTAAAGAAAACAAACAAATACATATAACACTGCCATTATTGGTTGTTTCTAGAAGACAACTTTGCACTATATTCAGAGAGAAAATAGCCGTTTTTAAATGAAATCGGGATGTTCCAAAATACGTAGGCATTTTCATGGCAGAGCTAAAAGAGAAGCTGTTTTCAGCAAGTGCCCTGACCAGCAGTTAGTCAGTTCCTCCTTCCAGAAAACCATTTGTCACCTAGAAATTCACATCTGTAAATGTCTGTTCTAAAAGCTGTCCCAACACAGTGTTTGCTTCCAAGGGGCTGGAGCCAGGCATTCACAAAGTAGTACTGCTACAGCCAGTCAAATTCTGATTGTCCAGTTGTGATGCTGTAAAAGCAAATACCACTAAGTAGCGTCTAGTGTTAACCACAAAAATGGCTTTGAATTAACTTTACGTCTTGATAAAATACTATGTTTTCTACCAGATACATTCAAATTAATATTAGAATTTACTTCAGAAACCGCAAATACAACTGGTTTCTTTACATTGTTGAGGAGCGGTTAAATAGAAACTATGTAGATGTTTATTTGCACTTTCTAAATTGCTGAAATGATTTATTATTGTGCAGTTTTCATGGCGTTACATTTTTATTGCTTTATATTGCACATGTTGGGGTTTAATAGTTGCATCCTTCATTCCATTAATTTCAAATTAAACATTAAATTGCAATTAAAGTTCAGTCATAGCTCCTAAAGCTTGAAAAATAAGCTTTGTTCATCACTTTGTAGAATGAAAGTGGGGATGGAATACAAACCAAGTAGAAAAATAATCTATTCTCTCAGCAAGATCTGCAATATTGTACATAACAAAATCTGGTAACGGTGAGATCTGTGTTCATTTCTGTACTACAAGGTTTGATTTTATGATGCTTCAGTTAACCAAGGATAATTTAGCCTTTAGCAATTATGGATTTTTTTTTTTTACCAGTACTCAGCAAGGGATTGCCTTTTGACATTGAAATCAATGTAAATTTTTTACCTAATCATCAAGACCCAAGTTGTATTTTTTACTTCAATTCTATTTTCAGGCAGTCCTTTTTCTTTTTTTAAATGTGGTATCTCATTTGCTCAAAAACCAGGTACAGAAACGTCCTTGGGATTTTACAATATAAAAAATTTAAAGGGTTGGCTCTGCAAAGACTTATGTCTATAATTAAATTCATACGTCCCAAAATTCCTGCAGAAGTCTTAACTCTTAGGAGTTACTCAGATGCTGGTTTGAGGCAGAAGGTGAGGGAATGACCCCTGTTACATCTACAGATACGGAAATGTTTACAAGTTCGTGTGTGTTTTGAGGACAAGAAGCCTAGTGATTAGAAATTACGAGAAAGTCCAAATTCCTAGAAATTAAGGAATTAAATCCAAGGATGAAATCCCAGACCCATTATAATCTGTGACAAGTGCTGCAAGTTTTCAGAAGGGCTTTCAGTCTTTTACATGTATAAAGAAGCAAGGAAGTGCAATTTTTCTGAAAGGTTAGAAAATAAAAGGGCACAAAACACAGCTGGGTATGATGTCACGAGCAGCACTCAGACTAACATAGCCAGAAATGGGCAGCAGAGAAGGAGCAGAAATCAGAAAGAGCAAACTCATTAAATATTTATAATGGAGCTGGTAACAATATGATTTTTCAAAAATACAATTTTACTGAAGTATTTTGTGGATGTTTTGATAGTTCTGCCATTCCTGCAGTGCTGATGGGGTTTTTGAGAGGACTGAATTGAAAATCTGACCTTTCTCTGAAAACAGCTATTTTGATGCAACTCGGTTTCATGAAAAGTTTCAAATCGTTTTTAATTTCACATTGGGAAATAAGCTAACATCATCTTCACAGCTGCTGTACAATACTATTTATGCCCTCTGTATAGCTTCTGCTCAGGAGAAAAGATGAGGGCAACAAATAGGATAACATCTAAAAGAGATAACAAGTAAGTGGGGTTTTTCAGTGTGTTAGATGATAAACAAAGCCCGGCATATTGAGCTCATTGTGGCTTTGAATTTACTGTTTAAAATTAGCAAACCTCCTTGCATTACTGAATAATTAATATGCATAAGATATCCCGTTGTAAAAGCTTAAAAGGGACAGAGCCCCTGATTGTAATACAGTGTTCTTAATAGCAGTTCGGTATCTTTAGGTTCAATGCAGATGCAGTTTGTACATCCAGTATAGTTATTTTTGTATCAGTGAATGTATGAAAACTTCATCTAAGTTTCTAAATAGGGGAAGTTACTTTATACTATTAATAATCATACCATTATGTGAAATAGTAATGTTTGCGATCAGCCTGGAATTTACTGGTGCACAGTACCACCTCCCATTATAAAAACTATGCCAAGGGTCTGCGCTTCTGAAATGGTTTCGGTGGCTGGAGTCCCATCTGAATCACTGACTGTATCAGGATGTCTGACACTTCTGCATTAGAAAGCAAGGAGCTTACTAAATTCTGAGTAGGTGTAAGTTACTGTCTCAGAAAAAATCTGAGATTTTCTACTGCTTATGTTTTTGTGCTGTTATTAGCAGAATCAAAAGCTGGAAATAAGAAACAAAATACCAAGATACCAAGTAGCAGTTGCTCAAGGGCAGCTCTGAAAATAGTGAGGTCATCGGCTCACATAGCTGAGATTCTCACACCTCTAATGTGTAAAATAATAAGCATGAGCAGGCTAAGGCAGTCCCACACAACGCTGTGGTGGGAAGTCTCTCTCGGATTTATATGCCTAAAAAAACAGGCTTTCTCATGACCTGCCTGTGGGTGACAATTCACTACAAAGCTTTACTGCATAAAAATGGAGCTGTTTGCCTGCTGAACTATGGTCAGTGGCTGGAGCCATTTGATGACTTTTTGGTGATGGTGGGGGGAGCAACCGTGTGCTTAAGAACAGCACAGTGTAAAATGGCACCGATACTTATCTTTATAAAGGCATAGTAGGAAATAAACTATACAGAAAAAAAGAGGAGGAGATTTTAAGGGTCAGAGGAGTAGGAGAAGATTAATATATATTTTTTACAAAAAAATATAGCAATTTTAAGTGTCCACACAAATTAGAGTTCAAGTGATCTTCTAGGGAGAGATCTGCATTTACCTTTTATTTTGATGAATTTATTATCTGCACTATGTGATTTCCATTCTGATAAAAGGCCAGATGCTATAATTTTGACTATGTTATTTTTCATCTGTGGTGGTGCCGTGTAGTAGAAGCATTTGTGTCCAAAGTAACTCATATCTAGAGATCCAGTCCAAATTATGACTTTACACTTGGAGCTGAATATTTCAGATTATTTAAAGACAGACAAGTGGAAGTAAAAACAAATGAAGAAAAACCGTGATCAGGAGGAACCATATGGTATTCTTGTAACAATTAAACTCAGTGCTCTACTTTACTGCACGTCTGCAGGATGCACAGATTAAACCCGTGTGCCCAGGCACCATGCCAAAATTGAATTAATGTTCCTAAGCTTTTTGTTTAATCCGCTTCAGTAAGAAGCGGCCATAGCAGAGTAAATAGCTGAGTGAAAACTTGGGGATGTGTTAGCACTTTACCCCTTTCCTAACCTCTCTCTCACTGTGTTCTCTCTCATGTGTGTTTTTGTGGGCGTAAGGTGAAACAGTCCTGAGATACGCAACGTGTCTCTGGTGTTTTACTGTGCATGTTAACAAGAGTTTAGGAGCCAGTAAAAAGATCCAAACTGCACAATGTCCCTTTTATCTCACTTCATAGGTTTCCAGTGCCATGAATATTCCATGATTATCCAAAGGTATTTTGCATTGCACCTCTCTAATGATTATTTTTGCAAACCTGACAAGTCTACATACACACTATGGAGAAAATTCTTGTGAAAGATCACTGTATTTTCCTCACTTTGTTTAAAAAAAAAAAAAAGTAAAAATCACAGGAGAATCTCACAGTCCTTTCTTACGTCTTATGTGCACATCCAGAGTGCTCTCACTCCAGGCTTTCTAGGCAGCAGACAGCCTGCAGCACCTGTTAGTTCCAGTACAGCACCATGCTAATGAGACTGCTTGGTTTCTAGTTTAGAGCTGTTGGCAGACTCCCATTTGCACATAGCCTTAAATGACCACCCATTGCTCTCGGGTCACTTTTTAATGGCTTTCTGTTATCATCAACCTGATCTTTTGAAGTACAAATCTGAGGAAAAAAAGAGGGTGAATGGCTAACTCAAAATACTGGCAAGCTGGAAGGACACGGGTCTATTGATAACAACCAGTAGGCAATCCTTTATTCCTACTTCAATTTTCTGTAGAGCCCAATAGTCATTTCTGGTTTGGTCTACATACTTGGAATTATTTTACAGTTACTACTTTTGTGAGACAGCCCTAGCTCCTAGTACTTGCCTCTCCTTTGATTTGTGTGGTCAAGTCCACTGCTTATATTATGTCCTAGCCATTCCGGAGTTTCTGGTATAGTTGGCAAGTTGAAGCTGACTGATGCCTTTGAGTAAAAAGAAGAAGAAAAATTAATTGATCATTCACTGTGTGCTTTGAATTAACCAATTATACCCCAAAATAATACATTTAAAATTATTCAGAGGAATAATTTTAATAAATGCATAATTTTTCAAGCTTCTTTATCTCAGAAATTGTCTGCCTTGATATAGGGCCCCAGGGAAAGGGGTTTAATTAAAAAGTAAGTTTTTCTGTCAGTCTCTGCTGAGTGCTCAGTAGACTAAACAGCTGCTGATTTTCTAATCTAAGTGTAACATGGTGCTGTTCGTCTTCTGATTTATCTCTGTATATCACACAAGGGAGCCAAATCTAGCAGGTCATGTTGGTGCACCTATCCTGCTGCAGAAAATGTTTTGTGAGGTTTGCCTACCAGACTGTAGGAATTCTCTAAGCAGTACGTATTTGCTAGCCAACATTCCTAATACTAGGTCTTTATTTAATTTGAAGTTCTAGTCATATTATACGTCACTAGCTCCTTTTATGTATTTTAATAGCATTTGTCCTTTAACAGCTGAGTCATACATGGTGGCTAGAAATTATTGCAAGTGTTGTAATAACCTTTTTAATCTTACAGGCAGAGACCTCTAGGTCTCTCTTATAAAAATGGGTTCAATTTTTTCAAAGGAGATCCACAGTAAAATAGGTCAGTGCCTCACTAAGCAAGTTATCTCCTGTTTTTCTCAGTGTAGACCTCACTAATCTAGAGGTGAGATAGCTTCGTGATCCATCTTTCAGACACAGATGTGGAATTAGGACAGTGGTAGTATCTGGGCTTCTGTGTTTACTGAAAGATGACTGTCTGAAGCAAGGGGATGTTTCACCTGCTGTGGCAGCAGGAAATCTGCAAATGTTGCAGCCTCAAGTGAACACTGATTGAATAATGCAGGTAGTGTGTGTGAAGGCCATGGCCCGTACATGTGTTTATGATTGTTACTGACACGTGAAAAAGTAGATCAGAAAATGACCCAATGGGGAACTGAGTAATTATGCTCCACTTAGCTCCTGGAAGATAAATTTCCTTTTATTAATGTTATTAATTAATTATTAATTATAAATCATACCGTTTTGCTTTCTCTCTTGAATCTCGCAGATTTCAGAAAGAAGAAAATATTAAGAAATGCTTGAAGTTGTTTACAATAGATTGTTAATTTGATATGCGTTTGATGGGGTGGGACGAATGACAGTATTTTATATTTCTATGCTTTTAGAATACTGTGTTCAAGAACTGTATAATCATTAGTTAATTAAGCACACCTTTATGCACACAAACATTTACCTCCTTGTTACATATTTTTCTGATCTACCTCAAAGTTTACTGAATTCTTCAAATAAACATGTATCAGTTCTCCATCATTTAAGCTGGAATGCAAGGATGTCTTGTGCAGATCTGAGTGCACAATGTGACATGTGATGCATCTAAGCAATGGTAGTCTCATTTCCAACAGAGCAACGTGGTCATAAAGCTCACTAAAATCAAAGCGTGTCCATAAAAATTAAACTTTTTGAACAAGCTTAATTAAACGCAATTGTAGAGCAGGTTTTTCAGGTGCTTTTTTCCTGACCTAAGTGATTTCCCTGGGAAACTCATCTTGGAGCCCGGAAGAAACCCAGATATGACTGCTGCTTATATGCTTCCCACAGAACTAGCTTTTTATCCTGAGCAGTTGTCGTTCCTGCTTCAGTGGAAAAACGAAGTCTGGTTTGTTTGGTGTGAGCTTATGCCAACAATAAATCACATGAAGTGCATGTGCCATTTCCTCCACTTTCCAATTTCAAATCCATAGGAATAGAACAGGAAGGATGGTAGTGGATTTATGCTCTTGTTTTGCAGATCTTGTTGCCCATAAAATTAGATATGAGGCAATAATAATTTTTTTGTTTTATCAAGATATGAATATCTCAGTCTTTTTCTGATTCCAGTGTTACTTCCTGTATTTTAGTATCTGTTTAATAGCATTGACTTCAGCGAGCTGGAAAAGCGTATACAGTAGTTACTGCCTAAATTTTTTTCCTATCCTTAAAGCTATTTTACATCTCTAATTATTATTTTCCCTCCTTTTCCCAAACAACTACCCTTTTCTCCCTCAAAACATAACCTTCTATGTTCTGTAATTATTTAAAGAGTAGCTACAGCTTATGATACAAAAGCTTGGCAAAGCAGTAAACCTTCCCAGTGGCACGGAGACACTCAAAAGGTCGGCAGCTCTGCACTGTAGGAGGTATTTGCAGGATTCCAGCAGAGACACTTGCGTACAGTTGTTACCCTGGAAGGCTGGGTTAAAAAAAAAAACAACAAACAAAGAGAAACAGCAACTCCTAAACAAAGTTATTGAAAAATCCAGCATTGACTGCATATAGTGGGTCCACACTGCATTTCTGAGAAAACAGGCATGGACTTGAATAGTAGTCCTTGACTGCATTGCTTATTTGCAGATTTCCATCCCACTGCCAACAGAGATCTTTGATGATCGATGTTCAGAGAACAGCGTGCCTGTGTTTGGATGTCGATCTGTATGTGGAGAGACCACATGTAAAATCTTAAAGGTTCAGATTTGATTCAGACTAAGAGTAATTCAATTTTGTTGACAAGAGTGGTTTAAAACCTTTAGTTATAGCAAGAGGAAAGTCATATCCACAAGCTAATTTATACATTTTATGAAATTCTTGGAAGCCTAGTTGTGCCATGTAGTATATGAAAAAGATTTATTACTGATGGTTTTCAAATACCTCTGTCATGACATGATGGGTCCACGTAGCTGAATCAAGTTCTTGAAGGACACACATAAGGAAAAAAGAGTGTTACTGTCATTCATGTGCAAGTCTTCAGATATCACAGTGATGCCTTGGTCATGGCGTTCCTGTCTCTGTTCTTCTAATTGAAACTCAAGATGCATCTCTCCTGGACAGAGTCTTTTCCAAGGTGTTAGTGGATTTGCGTATGATCATGCGGCTTTGATTCTTAGGCACTTTAGGATCTTTGAGGGACACTGTACTTCCCTCAGGAAGTGTAAAACTGCAACCTATATTCTAAATAACTGATCAGCTACTTTGATTTGCGCATTTGACAAAAACACGCATAGTAATGTAATAAAAGGCTAGAGAGTAATAAAATCAGAACAGAATATGAATATAAATGAGTAATATTGTCAGCAGTGAACTAATGAAGCCTGGTTTCCTAGAGGTTTGAGCTTCGGGTTTTGATTTACTGATACCAAAAAGGTGTAAGATAGAACTGAAGCTTTTCTTGTTTTTGAGCTTTTACGAGGTCTTTGTGTGGACTGTTTCATATCTAATGAGATGTGACCTCTTTGTCACCCCTGCACTATTTCTAGTACCGTCTCTGTATTGTGCAGCTGCATAATTTCATAGCACATGTGGGAAATTAGCAAATGGTTTGTGAGTTAATGTTGGGAACAAATCACAGAATAGTAGGGGTTGGAAGGGACCTCTGTGGGTCATCTAGTCAAACCCTCCTGCTGAAGCAGGGTCACCTACAGCAGGCTGCACAGGACCTTGTCCAGGCGGGTCTTGAATATCTCCAGAGAAGGAGACTCCACAACCTCCCTGAGCAGCCTGT
>Ga0065711_1009766_pt1 | contig 12052 bp, 7 predicted proteins | sample Hoacrofraction12_FD_59098 | JGI IMG/M metagenome (GOLD analysis project Ga0065711, IMG submission 59098) | Hoatzin crop microbial communities from Cojedes, Venezuela - Epithelial fraction 12 v2 (version 2) | ecosystem: Host-associated > Birds > Digestive system > Esophagus > Crop | place... | reverse complement strand
CCCCAAAATCCCTATATATTGCCATCCAGTTGCCTTGCATGTTGCTGATGCTTCGCTTGTAATATTAATGAGCCCTCGCAGGGCATACAGTGCTTTCTTTGTTCCTATAGGCGCCGATGGGGAGGGGGAGCGGGTGCCGCTGTCACACGCGCAGCAGAGCTGGTTTCGCTCAGCCCGCCAACACGCTGCACCGGCACGGCGAAGGCAGGCGGCAGACCCGGGGAGCCCCGGGCCACGTCTGCCCGCGGACGGCACCCCGAAGGTTCCCAGGCCCCGCGTCCATCGGGGCTCGGCGGATGGCGGCTCCAGGTGGCACGCGCTGACAGCTGGGTCACATGATGGCTGTCAGCACTGGCTTTCCACCGCCGCTCTCCCGGGCTCCGGCACAAGCATCCCGTCGCTTCCCGGAATGGAAGGGCTGGGGGTGCAGGCTGGAAGGAGGCCGCCTTGCTTTGCCCTCCCGCTTCTCGCCCGAGCAGGCTGAATTCCCGACGGTCGCGGCTCGCGGAGGTGCAGGACGGCAGCCACAGTTGCCAGGGACTTGGGTCATGAGACTCAACTCCGATCGCGTTCGCTAGAGGAGGAGGAGGAGGAGGATGATAGATGGACTGACATGCACGCTCCGGCGGCTGCCAAAGCGGCACTCAGCTCCCCGATGAATTAGATTGATCTCCTCTGCAGCAGCGCGCTGGGAGAGACAAAGGCGCGGGGAAGACGGGCGATATTTCCTCGCGCAGGAACCCCGGGCTGTGCAGCGGAATGGAGGGGCAGGATCGGGGTTCTGAAACTCCAGGGCAGGGCAAACGCAGCCCCGTGCAAACGCCTGTATTGCGCTTCGGCGAACTGCTGTGTTTAAGGTGGTTTTTGTGATCCTGTTGCTAGGATTAAGCCTTTTGCATTGCAGCATGGAGAGTCTTTTGTTTGAGTTAAATTCAGACCTCTTGATATGTCACCTGACAGTCTTGTGGTTTTGGATGAATATGGCTCATTGCTATTATTAACCTGAGCTGGCAGCCGGGCACAACAGGAGTTTATAGGGATTTTGAAAAGTGGAACTGCTCGGGGGACAAAGATGCTTCCCAGGTACGGTCGCTGCACAGTTCTTGAGATTATTTTAATTATTTGAAAGCTTAATATTTTCATTGTGATGAAAGTATTTCTTTTCCAGAGATGTGAAGCTTTCAGAATTTAATTTTTTTTCAGATTCCTCTTATAATTGTATACTAAATGACACTAATGTATCTTTTTTCCCTGAATTGGATCTATCTGTTGTAATTTTGCAAAGGGAAGTGCAGTCGAACAATGTAAAACATTGTGTTCAATGCTAGTGAAGCCAACTGAAAGGAACTGTGTCTCGTTTGTGTGTGTTTTTTATCAAAACTGGTATTTGAGAAGAGCACAGAGCTTGTGTGTGTGTGCGGGCATGTGCTTGCATGCATACATGTGCTTAAATCAGCTAAAAGCTGAACAGGTGCTTTTTGAAAGGACGTGCATGAAATAGTAATTTTATAGAATATTTTTGGTACTAATAATAATGGTAAATTATGAAGCCGTGTAAATGGCAAAGTTACTCAACGTGCTACACGTCTTCAACAAAACCTTCCAACCTACTGATTGTCAGTCTCGCACTCCAGGTTGTGATTGATGTGTTGACTGGACTGCACCTAACCTGGATGTATTATGTCTTTTTGCTTGTGGAAAGGCAGCTGGCTCATGTGTTGGACTTTAGAGTATAAATTAGGTATCTTAGTGAGAGCCAAGTGACTTGGTAGAAGGGAGAAAAAAATGAAAACAGACTAAAGTGAGCTTCATATACAGTTAAAGAACTGGACAGAGCTAAGGACCTTGGAAGCCAGTTGAAGTTTGGGTCCAAGTTTATTAGACTGAGTGTGAAATATCTGGCTGACTGAATATGTGCCTGGTGTACAATATGTGCTTAGTATAAGCAGCAGAAGTTTCCTGGAGCTCAAGTAGTGCAGCTATTCAAGGTGAGGATTGCTAAGCTGGTAAGTGAACGAGACAGATTTATAGATGTAGCGTGGAGCTGACCTCTGCGGTGCGGCACTGCCCGTGGACGTGTCGCCCTCCTTCCAGAAATGAAAAGGGATTGGCTTGGATTTTTTTTTTTCTTTAAAAGACAAATTATTTCCTTGTGATAAACCTTAAAAATTTAACTGCTACAAGCAGTCATCCGTGCCGAGTGGCTGTCCCTGAGATGATCCACCGTCTGTCAGCTCTTCCTTGCTACCCAGAGTGTGGGTCCGTTGAGTTTTGCGAAACGCAGCTGAGGTCAAAGTGACAGATGGCAGCGTCGCCCGGAGTGCTGGGTAAACTCCTTCGCAATCGATCGTCACGGGCTCCCTCCGTGGCCTTGGTCAAGTCACAAACGCCGAGTTTCTCTGCAGAATCAGCAGGCGTTCACCACAACAGTCACACAACCCTGAAGTAACCTCAACTCTTGTAAAGACAATTATCTTGCAATATTTTTTCTAAGTATAGGTCCCGTGGTTTCTAGTTTAGAGATCTTCTGGCCATATTGTGTCACCAACATTTAAATGGAGTTTCTTGCTGAAAATGCCAGCTTTGCAGTTTAACAGTGCAGTCTGGATCATCCTTATCCTGTGAATCCTGATGGTGTTCTTTTGTGTTTCGGGTGTTATTATTAAAAAAATAAATAAGCTGCCCATGCCTCTTTGAAGAAAACTAATGGATGGTCTTCCAAAGCTGGAAGCATTGTTAACGTGCCATACGTGGCTGTTTTCATTGCTTCCAGATTAGGTGGGCTCTTTCAAAAAGGCCTACACAGATGTCTTTGTGCGATAATGGTCAAATAATATGCGAATTATTGAATTGCAGTAAGAAGGTATTAAAATACATGGAATACCCTCCCCGGTGTCCTATATACTCAACTTCTGTTGTGTTTTCTCAAAGATGGAAGAAGAAAATCAAGTAACAGATAATAGAAGTGTGCACAGGAATTTGGGCAGTAGAAAGGAATTCCTTGCTGGAAAAAGCATCTCAGTCAGGGGTGAGAGGTGTATGATATATGTTGGACTAGGCAAGGACCATTTGCGTTCTGCTTCTGATCACCCTTCCCTATAACAAAGAAACTGCAGGATCTTAAATACTACTGGGCTGTACGTGTGCAGGTGAGCGTGCTTCGATGTGGATGTGCATCTCCATGGAACGTGGAGATAATCTGCATCTGAAATGTCCCAGTGCACCCAGTGGAACGGTCTCAGAACATAAGCTCGTCAAGCCAGGGACAGTTTCTGTCCAGCGCTTATGTCGGGATGGTCTAGGCACCACGGAAACAACAACAGGATGTGAAGAGGATCATTGGCAAGAGCTGGAGGTGAGCCCTGGGGATCCCCGTGCCTCTGTGCTGATGCTCGTCTTACCAGGAGTAAAGCAAGACCTTCCCTTTGTGCGAGGAGGGCAGGGCGAGGTGGACCTGCCGTCCGCTCTGCCCTGGCTGTTCCTGTCAGCCTTCGACAAAGGTGCTAACATGAAAAACACGCAGAACAGATAAGCTAGCATAAACTATAAATATCATTTGCGTAGATGCATTTAAAAATAGTTGGAAGTGATTCATCACCAGGCAGTTTTTATAACTATGGGTAACATGATGTAGGAAAACAATAGTTTGACTGATAGTTTCAACTTACTTTTTCAGTGATTAATCGTATTCTGGTTTTGAGCAACTTTACTTTTTAGCAAACTTTTACAGTTCCTGCCTGCTTAATATCTCGACTCATTTGCTTCAGCTGCTTTTCTTTAAGACTTCTAAAATATCTGGGTTAATTATTAAAAACTAGTGGGACACTACCTAAGCTGTGTTAGTATGAAACTGTCTTAAAAGTAAAGTCTAAGGCAGGAGGAAAAATAGTATTAAGCTAAACCCTGAATGTAGTGAAGAAGTGCTGTTTGTGTTGTAGTGGAAACAAGGAGGAAGGAATGTACTTGCTTTCAATTGCAGGGGGAAATCTTGTATTTTAATCGGTGGAGTGGTGATGAAGGATTTCTGCACCTGTCATTTCATCTGTGAAAACTTGGACAGAGTGTAATAATACCAGGTTAAAGCCGTTCAGCTGCCTCTTGCTGAGAAATGTCCATGGCAGTAATAAACTCCAGGAATTAGGTACATGAGCAAATCCACCCTTGGAGAGAATTTGGAGTTCTGGATTGCCATGCAACTTGCAGTCGAGGTGCCAGCAAGCGTGCGATGGATCTGTAAATGTAAACTACAGAGAATGCTCCTGGTGGTGGAGTGTAAAAAAGGCAGGAAAATAAACCTGGTGAAAGAGCAAGAAGAGCTGAAGAATAGTAGGGCTTATGTGTGAACATGCATTAAAATATCATTTTTCAGGCCTTGATTTCATTATTATTAATTTCTAATAATTTCATCATTATTCATGTGGAAGTTTGCCTTTCTGTCCCAAACAATTCCGTTCCCTTTGTGCTTTCTGCTCGCCTTAGCACCTGTGCGGGGCTGGACCGGGCGACCTCTGGAGGTCCCCTCCAACCTCAGCCAGTCTGTGGTTGTGTGAGGTCTGGTTTTACCTCATTTGTTTCTGAAATATCCCACGCAGCATTTATACATCGATGATTTCTACCTCATTCTATTCATATAGATATTTCTGAACATCTCATTCTAGGAGAATTACTATTTGTGCGGTGGAGACCTCCACAGGACTCGTGTCCTCCTCGGAAATAATTTGTTTTCTTGCTCAGTGGGTAAACTCACAGCAACAACTGTGTGGCAAAGTCACAAATGCTTCCACTGGTGAAAAGATTGTCGGGGTTTTCTTGGTGGTGGTTTTCATGTTTGTTTGTTTGTTCTGGGTTTGGGTTTGGTTTTTTATTCTTTAGGTATAAACAATTTCAAGGAAAGATCAAAGAGTGGTAGATAGGTCACGCAGGAAAAAGCCATCATTAAGAGAACCGTCATTTCCAGAACAGCATGGGAGATGGAGGCTCACCTTTCATTAACATTACCAGAACATTTGATTCTACATCTCCTGGTTTTCCTATAAGAATCTCAAGAAAACATCAGTTAAATGTCAAAGTTAGTTTCCATTTATAAACAGAACTAATTATATTCAGAAGATCTAGGTCAGTTTTCATCTGCCTGAAGAGCAGCGCTGGAGTATCGCCCTGTTATATTTGTTTTGAGAACGTGCCCTGCGTATTGCGCGCAGGAATTGGTACATTTCTGGGGATAATCTATCCCCGTATCAAGCTCACTGCTATTTTAAAGCTGCGAACAACAAAAGCGAAGCTACTCGGTGTCCCGCGGCCTCCTCGCTGGGAGGTGGGGGGCTGGGGCAGAGGTGCCAGCCTGCCTCTGTTTACTGTCTGCCTAAATGAACTTTCCCCCAGCTCTCTGAAAGTTTCTTCTGGTTTGGGAAGTGGCCCACTATTGCCAGGGAATGTTTTTGCAAGGCTGAAATGTGCTTAAGGACTCCATTATGTCACAGAGATAACGCTTATTGGGAATTATCGCGAATTATGATGGATAGTGTCTACTAAATGCTTGTCTAGAGAAAGTTAAAATGTCATGTGAAGAAGCTGAGAAGTAAACAAGCTCTTGTTACCTTGATCAAATATGTTTCCGAATACAGCAAGAGTTTTATATTTAGCTTTCTCTCCTCTTAGTGTGTAATCTGCTCTTGGAGCTTTTTATAAGTAGACTTTCCTAAGATCTGGAACAGCTACTGCCCTTCTTTGCCAGTAATTTCAAAGTCAAATATCAAAAGTACTCGGTAATGGAAGACACGCTTTTGTCTGTCTGAAGGCATTTCAAATGCACTGCAGGGGTGGAGCAAGCGATAGCACCTCTTTGGCAAGAAATCCGTTGTTGTTGTCACATACTGTTTGGTTGTAGGAACCAACGTGGCCTCTCTGGAAGCCAAATGAGTTTCCAGACTTCCATAGATTTCACTTAAATACGAGGAGATGGTTCCTCTGGGAAGCCAGTTTACCCAGCGGTCTCACATGCCTCTGCACTGGTAGCTGAAGTCCGGCTCTCGCAAGCAGCTGTCCCCAGCTCTAGTGCCTTTGAGCCTCTCGGTTGATAACACTCCAAATATGCATCAAACAACGTGGATTTTGTTTTCTTACATTGTCTGAAATGCAAGATGGGGCTCGTTAGCAGAGCCCCCCGTAAATGTCAGCTCTGCTCTGGGCTTGTCGCTCTGCTTGGGTTTCGGTACAGAATTTGCTGGGTTTGCAGCCTGCTCTTCATGTGGCCGTGTCCCTCTGCGGAGGATGCTTGGCTTTGGGTGCCCAAGCAGAGAGGGTGCATGGCTCTTTGCCCCCAAATCTAGGCATCAAGTTATTTCAGTTTCAAGTTGCTCAAGATTTTTTCTTGTAAGAAGTTGCTTTTGACATTTTTTTGCACAGTATCTTCTCTGCAGCTTCTGTTTTTCTCTCCTGTTGCTAAATGGGGGGGCTGAGCAGATTAGGAAATGGATTTCCTCTCTCGAGTGACCGAGTAACTGTACGTCTTGGTGCTTAGTTTCACCTCACTTGGACTACACCAGTTGTAAAGCCTGTGAGTCTATACTGGACAGTCTTAAACACTTCTGATAGGCAACCATGGCTTTGGTGATCAAATTGGTTCCCTGCTGTGACCTATTATAGAAGTTGTTGGGTTACAAATTGTCGTTAAAGTACTAATCACATAAAGCATGGGCACGGAGCTGGAAACCTTCTGGCTGGTGAATTAGAGGGGCAGAGGAGAGGAAAATTCGCCATCATCTTGGAGTCTAGCATGCCAGGTTTGCTTTAATCCATATGATCACTTATGGGTGTCTTTTTGCTGAAATAAATGTACAGCTCCTTCTTGTAAACTGGGAGCCTGTATCCTTCCTTCATGGCTGGAAAGTTCCAGGGCCTTGTTTCTCACTTCTTGGCATTTCATGCTAACGATGCTTGCCTAAAAGCCAAGGATAAGGAAGATAGAATTTCACTTGATCTAGGAAATGACTCCTAATGAGCTGAAAGGTGATTCCTGTTGGTTTCATGGATAGAGCAGGCATCTTGTTTCCTATCTTCCAAGAACTGAGAAGGTATCAGTGAAAATAGATTGCTAAGCCCATGGGCAACAATGCTTGCTGGGCTTTAAAGTGATGGCTGGCTTTTCAAAATGGACATTTATGATGATGGCTACAAAGCACGCTTCAAGGCAAGGTTATGCAGAGGTGTTCGAGCGTGAGCCCTTCGCAGAGCTCCTCCGAAGTCAGTGGCACGAGGAAAGGCAGAGGCTCGGGAAAGCTCCTGCCCTTGCTACTGACTGCAGACCCAGTTTGGGAAGAGCTGTGTTGGAAGAGGCCTGCTGCCTGCGTTCTGCTGACCCATGCAGCAGCACGGCCTCGAGTCGCAGTGGCTTAAAGGGAGATTATTTCTAAGTGTGAATGCGGTGAGGACCGGAGTACATGGTCAGGACCAAGCTACGCCTGGCGCTCTGTTCCCCAGCGTCAAGGCATATCTGTTAGCATGTGGTGTGAATGTTGTAGTCTGTAATACTGCTGTTGGTTCTGTGTCCGTATGTTACTACAGTGTTTGTGAAACCTGAAGAAGGGCAGGAAAGGTACTTTGCATTTTTTGAGCTGTGGATTTCAGTGCTTTGCCAACCCATGAGGCTGAAAAACCATGACTGCAAATGCAGAAATGCATTACTTGAGAGAGGCCAGTGTGAATATATACCTTTTTGCTTCTGAATTCTGAATGCTTTCAAGCTAGTGCTCGCGATGATGAGGAACTTTTTTTTTTTTTGTCTTTAAACACAAAAGCTGAGTTCTATGGCTTTGATTTGAAAAAGTTGGAACTTGAAGAAAAAATTAAATATCACAAGACAGAGCACAAAAGCTAGAAATGCTGCACACGTCATTGTGTATGGTTATAGTGGATTGGTGTCATTTATGCTGGTGTAATTTGGCAAGTGTAGGGGAAAGAAAAAAGTAAAAGGCATAGTTCTGGCTACAGGATCAAAGGGTTTGATGAAATGGCATTGCATTTGCTCGACTTTATGTTTTAATAAAGTTGTATATACAGATAATGTAGAAAGAACAGTGTAACAAAGAGTTGTGGTAATTGATCCTTCTGCTCTTCTATTTTTTAATTAAAGCTGGCCGTTGCCGGAGTTCGACCCAAGTCAGATCCGACTGATTGTGTATCAGGACTGCGAAAGAAGAGGACGGAATGTCTTATTTGACTCCAGTGCTAAAAGAAAAATAGAGGATGTTTCGGTGTCGGTGAGTATTTCACTGGTTTACATGGTTATAGTCTGTATTTTTTAAAATGGCAAGATTGATAAATCATAAATGTTCTGTTTTGTTCACATTAACATTTAAATATCGGTTATACACAGGGCTATATTTAAATGCCTGTTAAGTTGCAAATTATTCAAGCTTCACTGATTTCACTCTTAACAGCTTTAAATGCTATAGTGATCTCTCTGTTCATGGGCTTCTCTACTTTCTGCTCCTCCAGAGAGAAGGATTCCTTCCTGGGGCTGCAGCAGGCAATGCTGGGGCTGAGGCAGGGCGTAAACTGATATTTGTGGCTGTGACTCTATGCCATGGTGGGGTCTGCACTCCTGGTCAGAAGGTCCTCCCAGTCCTGTGTCCTGCTTGGTTAGCTTTTGCCAGTCGTTGTTTTTATGCTTTGCTGACAGTTTTTTCACACAAAGTTACTTGAAAACTTTTCCTCTGTGTTTCCTTTTGGCATGGTCTGCATGGTAATCTATTAATTCAAACTGTAATGGATGCAGTCAGATGAGGATACTTCCTGCTAAGGGCTCTGGCCAGAAGATTAATTTCTAGCCACAGTGCTATTGTAAGTGGTTGTGTGAGGTTGGACAACTTATTTCGCTGCTTTGAACTTCCTTTTCACCATCTCTAAAAACATTTGCAAACCATTTTAAGCTCTGCAAACAGAAAGCACAGTGTGAACAGAAATTTATGATCCCGGTTGGCTTTACCCATAGGACCTCCTGAGTTCTGTAAGCAGGAGTGCACAAAATAGCGTTACCCCCAAGCCCTGGTTTCCATGTTTGGTATCGCAGTACAGCCAGAAGATTCTTCATCCAGCTTTGTAAACTCTTCCGGGCTGTTGCTGAATGCTGCCAGCCTGATGCTTCTCATCCTGGTCCCGAGTGCTTCCTACGTCTGCGTGCCCCAGCCTCTGGGAGTCAGCCTGCGGCGCAGCGGGCTCTTCCAGGCTTCTCCATCGCCTGCTCTAGTGCTTGTGTAGCCGTGAATCGAGATCCCAGTTTCCTAATTCTCTTTGAGAATTTGTGAAGTAAAGCAAGTTTCAGGAATGTTAAACAAAATGCATCTTTCTTTTTGACTTTCACTTGTTAGAATGGCTTTATAATTTAGAAGGTCCTGTTCTTCTCCGAGTTCTTGCCAGGAAAACAGTTTTTTAAAGAAGAGATCTTTAGAAGTGGTTTACTGGTACGACTGGCTGGCTATGCTTATTACTATTACTTCATTAATAAAAAAAGACCTTGTATGGTGTAAATCCTCTTGCCATATTTCAACTGGTTTCTTGAAAGCCCAAAACCTCTTTAAGATAGGTTTGTACGTGCACAGTGAACGTGCAGACTTCACTGTTTTGGTTTGCTTCAGAGATCAATGACTGTGGCAGCTCAACAGCAACAGAATAAACAGCTGATAATGAAGCTAATATGGTTCCATATTAATTTTTCCTCTATTTTTCTTTGCTAAGGGGGAAGCGGGAGGGAAATAGCTGTATTGACCATCTCTGTGAAACAAGTATGTGAGACTGGTGAAGACTGTTCCCAGGGTATTTGAAATGCCCAGTACTCATCTCTAGTAACTTAGTGTATTTCTTCTTTTTTGTGGTATTAGGAGACTTTGAAAGAGAATATATTGAAACGTTTGCTTGCCATGATATCTGCCTTCTGCAGCACTCAGATAATGCCATGTCAGGCAAAACTTTCCTCGTAAAACAAAACTTTACAATAGCAGAAACATTATGCAGGTAAAAACGTGCAGGAGAGTCCTCGGCTCGGCTTGCTGCGAGCTTAGTACAGGCTTGTACAGTTAGCAGGACGTACCGGCCATTTTCAAGGAATTGCATTGTTTATTTTTCTCGCTCTTTATCATGATTTTCATTAGCAAAGACACACCCTGCCTATACAAAGCCAGATCTTGGCTCTAAGCACATTCCAAGGCACTCTTGCCCTTTTGCAGCAAGACATGTGTGTGGGCTGGGTGCTCTCCCTTCTGAAAGGGTATCTGTTCACCACCCCGCAAAAGCCAACGCTTTCTGCATCTTCCCCCATCTCCTAACGTGATTTATACCTCTGGCTTTACAAACAACACTAGGGGGGAGATCTGCAAGAGTGCCTAGCAGTGGCCAGACTGTTCTGGTTGGAGTCTAACCAGTCTGCTGCGGAGAACCGAGCGGGTTTCAGTTTGNNTTANGTTGCTGTGCTCTTCAGTTCCCATTTTCTGTTGCTTATGAGACGTGAAAGCAATTATAATTTAAGAGTTTTATGCCTGCAGCAAGGTGAGATATACTTTGCCGTATTTTGTATATATCTAATCTCTGCATGTGTCAAGAGTTGTGTGTGGTGGAACAAGGTTGAACACAGCTCAGTCATTTGAATTCTATAAGGGGAGGTATGGTTATAAAATTTAAGGAGCATCAGAGCAAACTTTTCCATACACAGATGTTTCAAGAAATAAAACTGTAGGCTCCGACTTTTTGATGAGTGAAAACTGCAGTTTCTGCTCACACCAAGCTGGGCTCTAATTATTAAAGCATTACTAGGCTGATAGTATCTGTGAAGGAAATGTGACTATAACACAAATAAGGATTTTGTGTTTTCATTGGATATTAAATCAGCCTCTTCATGTCTTTGGTAAAGCTAAATGTTAGGTAAACAAGAATTTTGGGAGGGTATTACACAGAGACAGACAGAAGGCAGCTGAGAGTTTGCGGTATGGCCATTAAAATATTTTACTGGCGCAGGAGAAGTGATGTTTTCCCCGGGTCTTGCTAGAGTTAAACTTGGCGAGCAAAGCCGAGCAGCAGTCTGGTGACTGCGGCCGCCGCACCGGGAATGTTGGCCGAAGGCTGTGCCAGGCGTTTGCACCGAGGCCAGGCGGAGATCCGCCTTAGGCAGCTGTGGGCTCTTGGCATGGCGGGGAGGCAGAGAGATCCCCTTTGTGAGTCCCATGCCTTTTTTGGTGCTAAGCAGGAGAGGCTCTTCCTCGGCTTTCCAGGGGATGGGCTATTGATCAGCCGGGCTCTGTCAGCAGAGCTGCAAGACTGCTGCCTCAGGAGCGTCAGAACATCGGGTAACTGCCCCGTCTGAGTTCTGCCAGGGTATCCCAGAAGAGAGTGGCTGCCCTTTGCAGCCCTGTGGCACAAGGTCGTGAGCAAATGTATCAGACCAGGCATTTGCATATGGAGCATACCAGGGCAGCGTGTGAGACGAGAAACAGGCGTTACTGATGCCTTTACCCAACAGCCTCGGTCCACACCCAGACATCCACATCCTTTGGATTTTTGGGTGTCAAAGTGCTTCTGCAGGCAAACTCGTGGGTTTGATCCACTGTCTCCTCTAGAGAGTTGCTTCAGAGTTTGTTCCTCGTGCTAAGAAGTGTCTCATGTCTAATGAGACTGTATGACTTGGTTTGCAGGTGATGGTGTTGCAACATATGACTGATTTCTTCTGGCAGACTCATTTCTGTGCTTGTCTGCTCCTTCTCCTCCAACACCTCCCTGCCTGCTTTCCCCTGCTGCGTAGGGGCCTCGTGGCTGCGTGAGGTCCCGCACACGTCCACCCCATTGGGTTGCACTGAGTTTCCAAGCCAGGAGCGTTATAAATGGGGACCTTATAAATGCTTATAACTATCTGAAGGGTGGGTGTCAGGAGGATGGGGCCAGGCTCTTTTCAGTGGTGCCCAGCGACAGGACAAGGGGCAATGGGCACAAACTGAAGCAGAGGAAGTTCCAGCTGAAGATGAGGAAGAACTTCTTCCCTCTGAGGGTGACGGAGCCCTGGCCCAGG
>Ga0065711_1047976_pt1 | contig 12053 bp, 6 predicted proteins | sample Hoacrofraction12_FD_59098 | JGI IMG/M metagenome (GOLD analysis project Ga0065711, IMG submission 59098) | Hoatzin crop microbial communities from Cojedes, Venezuela - Epithelial fraction 12 v2 (version 2) | ecosystem: Host-associated > Birds > Digestive system > Esophagus > Crop | place... | reverse complement strand
CCCCGCCTGGACAAGGTCCTGTGCAGCCTGCTGTAGGTGACCCTGCTTCGGCGGGGGGGTTGGACTAGATGACCCACAGAGGTCCCTTCCAACCCCTACTATTCTGTGATTCTGTGATTCTGTAATCCTTTGGCCTAGTAGACTGAAAAATCCTACTTCTTTACAGTTGACTGAGGTGAGAAGGAAAAGAAAAAGAATCTCCACCTAAATTTTGTCTTTATAATATATGCTTCTGTTACTGTTTTCTTTCCTTTTGAAAGGACGTCGTCTTTGCCAGACTTGTGGTCTCACCATAAGTTTCTGACATTCTGTCTTTGCGTTTAGAGCTGAACAGCTGCGTTTAATTCTGATGGAATTATTTTTTCTCTTTTGTCCTTTTATATTCATAAACATAAAGTATTGTACTAAAAATCCATAAAACAGAAGAAGAAAATACAGTTGTGAAATTATGGGTTTGTAATTAAGAAGAGAAGGAAAAGGTGAAGTATAGTCTAGGATTTGTATAGCTGAAGTAAAATAAACAGTGGAAAATTGTATCTCCACTGTTCATACTAAGGTTGAGACTTGTGGTCTTGGCTTTCAGTAGCTGGCCGAATGGAGGATTGATGTAGATTGTATCAATAGCTGTAGTGACAATTCATTGCTTTGCTGCTGTGTTTTGTTTTTTTTGTCATGTCTCTAAACTGTGATGTATCTTTGTAATTATTTAGAACAGACCTTTTCTGGTTTACTTATTTATTAGAACTAAATTGTTTTTTATGTATTTACCACCCTCCAAGACACAGTCTGCTGTTACCCATAGTAGTTTCTTCCCTGAAGGAAAAAGAGAAATGGAAGAAAGGACACACTTGAGAATATCGAGGAAAAAAAAAGAAAAAATGTGATTTGACCAGCTAAAAACTGAGGAGAGTATTCAAAAACATGTGTTTAAACACTATGAAAGAGCAGCGTATTTTAATATATTTTATATGTGTATTAGATACACACACATTTATGTTTTAAATTAACATAATCTTGTAAATAAAAGCAACAACTATTGCAGACAAATAAACGTGTTCTGACAAAAGAAATAATTATTATGCACGAAGATAGGTATAGGTTAACCTTTTGAGTACAGTTATGAAGTACAGATATTATGAAACAAAAAGGAAAAGTAAAAAATATATTTCAGAGTAAGATTATTACTCTCAACATACTGTTAAGTTGCTAAACTCCTGTCTTGATATGGAAATTTCCCTCCAAAATCCTTTCGTTTATACAAGACAAGAAAATACAATCCTGCTTTACAATTACACCAATACACTTTCCTCTGAAGGTTTGTAAAATTTTTATTACCTGAAAAATTGTTTTGTAATACACTTAAAATTTTTTTCCTTTACTGTATTTTGCCACTTAACAAGCCTCTAGAGTAGTACAATCTCAGCACCAGTAACTGCTCTTTCCCTTATTTTCCCAAAGCTGTCTATCATATTGTGAAAAAAGGTTCACAATGAGATTAAGTATTTAAAGAACATAAAAAATTCTGAAGTTGAGTTGATAGTTCTAAATTTTTTTTCTTACCTAAATTTAATTTCAAAAGCCAATTATCCTACTTTAAAGTATTCAGAAAATATCTACAGAAAGTATCCTGAAAATATTAACTGTGCTAATTTTTTTATTCCACACTTCTTACAGAAAATAAGACATATAATTCCAAATTATTCCACTGTTCAGTATTTTGTCAAGGTAAGAGGGGCAATAGTTCTTAAGCTATAAGTAACTACAGTACCAACATTTTTAATGCATTATCTAACCGCTGATGAACTTTAAAAAATTGAACAAAACCTAATATACAGGTAAATGTTAGCAGCAATATTATTACTGATATTATTGAGCCAATTATGATGCTTTAGTTATGTGGCAGCATAAACTTAGGTCATCTTTTTTGTCCATTTCAATATATATAGAAAAGGGTATACCTTCCTGCTTGCACCTGTCCTTTTCCACCTAGAGCTTTTTTTTTTCATAAAAACTACTTCTTTGTAATTAAGCATTATTTATTCTTTCATTTGAAGATATATTGCAAGAAAATCAGAATTCAAATACTGTACTCTCATGTGTTTAGGTTCCTCAAACCTCCTTCTTAACATTTCTTTATACAAATTTTTAAGCCTTTATCAACCTAACTAATTACCACCTCTGGTAAGTGTCTTTTTTTTTTGTATCTGCAGGCTTGTATGCATTCATATCGACTCTCAGCAAGATTTTTGGAACAGTTCTTGTATCTGTCTCTCTCTCATCCCACCTCTTCTGAGCACGAGATTTATATGTTTTGGTATCTGATTTCTGTCTTGACTATTATTAGCCAGAATAAAAAAAAGTATGAAATGTTCTTATATAAACGGATTCCTGATAGCTTCATTTATGGAGAACATATACATTATTTGATGTTTCCACCTGATCACTTTAAACTTACTTTGGCTTAGATTAAGTAGGAAAAGATCACACTGGTAATATAACTTAGACATAACTTTTATTAAAAGTACAGTACAAAATGTGTTTCTCTGAAAGCTGAGCAAAAGTTAAGATTCTGTTATACAAAATGGTGTAGATGTATACATGGCAGCAGAATGTCTCTGTCACAAAAAGATTTAAAATTAATAAACCTTTATTACCCAAAAAATTATAAACAATTAAACAGATCTGTCTAAAGACTCTAATCTGAGACCCAGATTTTCCCAGCCTGAATTGGTATGAATGTTCTCCAGTTATACATAAAACTGCACTGAAGACAGTGATAAGAATATATTACACGAGATAAGGAGAAAAAAAATTTTGAGCCCTCCTAATAGCCAGCAAAGGGAGAAGATCAACAATTTAAAAATAATCTCATAAAAAGCTTTTAAACTGCCCACATAATGTCTCACTGCCCACTGCCTTTAATAGCTGACCATGTATATCATATAATGCAAATCATATCCAAATACACAAAACCAATCCATTTTTACAGAATGTCAGAAAGTATAATAAAACTTAATGTTGAAGAAGCATGAAGAAAAACAAATGCTAAAAAAGGTCCTATTAAAGATAATGTGCTCTGTCACCTGCAAAATATTCCTGGGATCACTGATGTCCTATCGGAGTAACAGAAGTACCAAAAATGCTTAAAAAATAACATCATTGCAACGATGATTTTTATTTCTGGTGTTAATATTATTAGAATGTGGCAATATTTAGCATTTACACCTCTGCCCCCCCCCCAAAAAAAAAAAAACAACACTCAAACCCAAACCAAACCCATCAATGAAAAAAATTAAATGAATGAAACAAGGAAGACTAAAGACTATTAAAATGGAGGCGACAGGGAAAAAAGGACAAATCTTTGGAATGCTACTCAGATTTTGCAACACGTACAGTTTTCTTCATGGCACTTACCAACAAGATTAGGCAAATAAGTGCACGTATGACTAAGTATTTCTATTGGATTTGCATGGAAAGGTTTTGGTAGTAGGGGGACTACAGGTGTGGCTTCTGTGAGCAGATGCCAGAAACTTCCCTTATGTCTGATAGAGCCAGTACCATCGAGTTCCAAGACAGACCTGCTGCTGGTCAAGGCTGAGACAATAAAGGATGGTGGCAGTGCCTCTATGACGGCTTATTTAAGAAGGTGGAAAAAATTTGCTGCACAACGGCAACTGCAGCCAGGGAGAGGGGTGAGAATATGTGAGAGAAACAACTCTGCACACATCAAAGTCGGTGAAGAAGGAGGGGAAGGAGGTGCTCCAGGTGCCAGAGCAGAGATTCCTCTGCAGCCAAAGACCATGGTGACCCAAGTTGTTTCCCCGCAGCCCATGGAGGTCCACAGTGGAGCAGATATCCACTCACTGCCCTTGGAGGACTCCATGCCAGAGCAGGTGAATGAGCCCTGAAGAAGAAGTGACGCCATGGAAAGCCTGTGCTGGAGCTGGCTCCTGGCAGGAGCTGTAGCTCACGGAGAAGATCCCATGCAGGAGCAGGTTTTCTGGCAGCAACTGTGCCACCCACTGGGGACCCACACTGGAGCAGTCCTTCCATGAAGAACTGTACCCTGTGGAAAGGACCCATGATGGGGCAGGTTGTGAAGAAGTGCAACCTGTCAGAAGGACCCACATTGACAAAGGTTGTGAAGGGCTGTCTCCTGTGGGTGGGACCCCCGCTGGAGCAGGGGAAGAGCATGAGGAAGAAGGAGCAACAGAGACAACATGTGATGAACTGATTGCAACCTCCTGCCCCCATCCCTTGCACCACTGCGGGGAAGGAGGTAGAGAAGCCCTGAAGGAAGCTGAGTCTGGGAAGATGGGAGGGGTGGGGGGGAAGGTGTTTTTAGATTTATTCTTATTTCTTGTTATCCTGTTCTCTTATGAATTGACAATAAATTAAATTAACTTTTCCCAAGTTTAATCTGTTTTGCCTCTGACAGGAAATGCTGAATGATCTCTCCCTGTCCTTATCTCGACCCATGACCCTTTCTTTATGTTTTCTCTCCCCTGTCCAGCTGAGGAAGGAGAGTGACAGAGCATTTTGGTGGGCACTGGCATCCAGCCAGGGTCAACACACCACAGTATTGTAAGACACATGCTCTTCTCATTAACCTCTTTTGTCTGTGTTTGAAAATTTAAATAAATTGAAAGACACTAAATTTAGCATATGGAAGGCTGGAGTAGTAATTGACCATGACAGGCTGATAAAAATTTGTGGGTACTGTGAAACAGAAAAACTGAAAGGTGGTGAAATACACAGGAATCAGAAAAATACATCCAGACACAGAGAGTGCAACAAGAAAAAACATTGATCTAAATGCTCAGAAATAGTGATCTGGTTGACTCAAATTTTTGCATATCCCTCTTGAAGCCTTGTCAAGGGAAACAGTCTTCAGAAGGTTTGTCGAATTTATCTGAATGTATGGAGTTTGTTAAGACATTTCACAGTGAGCTATCACAGTGGCTCTTCAGCTCTGAACACAGAAGACACAGGTTTTTGACTGTCTTTGGCATTGAAATACCGTGACATGACACAGTCATGTATTGTACTAGTCAGTATCCATTTATCCTTCGACAGTTAAGAGTTGTTGAACTAAGAATAAATTTTGGTTTTAGCCATTTTGCAAAATTAGAAAGCCTCAAAAAAGTATTTGAGGCAAGCATATATAGTAAGAAGACAAAAAGAATATCATTAAAATATCTCTGTACCTATCTCACTAGTTTGCAAAGACTTTGCTTCTGATAGTATTACTCAAGTCTCAGATCTTATCTTCTAGGAGGTTAGACAGAAAACAATAGACATGAGCATATGACTGTAAGGCTTACAGATTTGAAACAAAATTTATGCAATGACTCAGTACTGAATAGTACTTATTTTAGACAGCCTTTTATTGTCCAACTCCATGTATCGGAAATTTGCCTTAGGACTGTGGTGAATCTTGATGGGAGAAGGGAAAAAAGACCCAACACCTGATCATTTACAATAATCAAAACAGATATTCTCAAGAATGAAATTATTCAGAATCATGAGAAAAACATTACCTGTCACAAAAAAAAGGGCTCTGGAAGCCTGCAGATACTGTTTAATGGAGTAATATTTTTCCCACTGACTGCTCATTGCCCCTTGGCATGGTATAATCAGATGTAGAGAAAGGATGCTTCAATTTTGAGATGATACTGAGTTCTGCAGTGTTTTAAATTCATAATTAGTCATTGAGCTGACCCCAAGTGTATCAATACAGACAATTTATTCTGATATAAAAATGATTGGAGAGTTTATTTTTAAAAGAACTATGACTTACAGCAAAGTTAAATGTTCATTTGGAAATATGTATGTCTAAGCAATGGAAGGATCTAGTATTCACTTTCAGTGTTCTTTAAAAAATGAGTCATTGTTTTTATAAGTTATGTGCGCGTTTTGAACTAACATCAACACAAAAATTCCAAAGAAAGAGACTTTGGTGCTTATATGCCTTTGGTTTTTTGTTTTTTTGTTTATAAAGAGAATTTCAAAGAAAAGCCAGAAAGTGTAACTTGGTAGAAACTTTAAAGTAGGAGAAAAAAATCTGTTTATTCATTAGAGCAATGGTAAAGAATTCAGGAGTCTCCATTCTTTCTTGACTTTATCACTAATTTAGTTGGGGTCTTAGAGTGCTTTTTTTAAACTTAGCGCATCTTTGTGCCTACATCTGTAAATTCTAGAATAAGTAGAAAAGATTGTATATGTTTATGAAACCTGGACTAAATGTTAATGGTGACAGTCTGCTTCTAAATAAAGTGAGGTAGGTACAGAGGACATAGTGCACCTTAATTCTGTTGTGATAGTACAGTATTTTGACAGTGAACCAGTGTGAGGTTGAAGATTGAGTTCTATAAATATTTGACCTAAATACCCAGCATAGAATCTTGGTTTTATTTTGTTTTCGTACTGTTGATTCGATTTTTTATGTATTTTCTTTTTTACTTTTTTCCACCATTGTATAGGAAAGTGGTCTCTATAGTGGAATTTTCAAGTATGAAAAATTACATAAATCATAATATATTTACAAAATTTTGCTGCATGTTTTGCAGAAAAATCATTTAATAAAAAAAATAACTATTTTCCACAGGAAATTTACATTCATTAGCATAAAAATTCTACTGTGCTAAACAGGAAGTACACCAGATTTTGTGTTTATGACAGATTACATAAATAGGATACATCTGGTTTAAAATATGTATAATTTATATCTGAGTTAAATCAATTGAGGTTCCAGTTCTCTTATTGAAGATTTTTTTCCTCATATTCATAAGAAGACAAGGAAAAAATCTAAAATGGATTTTGTTTATAGTAATTTCACTTTTTTTTTTTTAATTTATGATTTACAGCACAACATCTACAACATCTATACGGTAGATATTATTTATTGCTAATGTAATTTTGGTACTTGGAAAACCTAGAATTTTCATCATTTCAATCTGCTAAGGCCACACAAATAAAATAAATAAGGTCATCAGTGTTTGTTTCACTTGAATAAAAAAGCTAATTCAAAATTAACCCCTGTGACATCCTAAAATTTTTTTAATGATACACACACTTTAAATTCCAAATTGCAAATTGCTTATCCACAAAATTAATAGTGTTCTTGCAGTCTGTATTATTTCATTTGCAAAGATCCCTTTATTAGACCAAATTTGGATCACATTCACAATGATGATCTCAGTAAGTCTGAGTTAGTTTTGCACCTGAATCTTGGCCAGATAATCATAATATTAAATTCCAGTAAATCAAGTCTTAACAAAGAGCTGAGCTATTTATTTGGAACAAAAGTAAACCAGAAAATATGCATTTGAATTTACTAACAGATATCTATTTCTGCTTTATTAAATGAGAACTCTTTTTTCATATGAAAAGTATCCCAAATTCTGAAAAAAATAAAATTCTCTAACTTAAGATTTAATTGGTCATTCATTCAAAATCTCAGTTTTCAGATGACACCTCACTCTGTAGGTCAAAGAAAGATCATTCTATGGGCCTGAATTTTTTTTTGCCACTATTACTATGTTAGGTAGAATTGTTCTTAGGATTTTGTTTAGTACTCGTAGTCTCATAAAACTCGGAAATTTCTTATCTACACTGTTTCTGTTTTGTTGTTGTTTCATTGAATATATGCCATAAAAAACTCTGACAACACTATATTGAACACCATCTTTGGTTTCTGTAGGAGGCAATCTTTATCTTTCCATTTAACCAGGAAAGCAATTGTTGGTAAGGCCATAAGGCTGCAAAAACCCTTAAGAAGTTAATACATTGGTCTTTGAATATTGAATGATGCCACAGCATCTGTCACAGATTCCTTCATGCACCAGTAAGTGAAGAATGGAGGGTGTTTTGGCTGTAGTCTCTAATATGACATCCACCAGAGAGCAGATATAACAGAGAAAGAAAAAAGTTGGCAGAGGGCTTGTGGTGATAACTTTCTCACAGCAGAAATGAGGATCTCCCTCCTTGCTCTGTTATACAGTCCTGCACTATCCATTGCCACATTTGGGGCTGTTTGTTGGTGGGAATTCCTGACTTAAATATTGATACTGTACTTCAAAATACCAATGACTTGTTTTTAACTAGTAAGAAATTCAATACAGATCTGAAATTATTTCAACATGTTTATGGCTCAGTGGAGGCTGGCAAACTGTATTTCAGCATGTCTAACAGCTCAGAAGATGTGTCAGTTTTCAGTTCCTGCGTTACTATTCTGCAAGATAGTCTTACTTCTACTTGATTAATGAGAATAAAGACTGGTATAAAGTGTTGTTCTACTAAAATGTAATAAACCACTTTGTTTAAGCTTCGTTTGAAACATAAAAGACTTATTAAAAATTATTACAGGGTTCTTTACATTCATCAGCTTTCGAACTGCTATATATGTAAAATAAAAAACATCAACTTTATGCCCTTGGATAACAGACGTCATCAGAACAAGCAAATAATTATTTTCAAAATATTTTTTGTTACTGAAAGTTCCACATTTTGAGGTATCTATACTGTTAACAAATTGCTTTTTCTAGTCTACTAAAGAAATTATTATGCAAATACTGCAAAACAAGTTACAATTCATGTATTTTCTTCAAGCTAATTGTCTAAATTTCCTCTGCAGCCACAAAGAGAAATAGATTCTTCTAAAATTAGTCATTTGAGTTATTTTAGATGCCTGTCTCAAGAGTGAGTTACATAAAGCCTGAGGAATGCTTATTACCATCAACTAAAAAGGAAGCCTAGAACAGTTGCTTAATGTTTTACTTCTAAATTGCAGCTCTTTAAAAGTTATATAGGATGAATCTCACCATATTTAAAGCATCCTCTATATTTTTAGGGTAAAAGAAACAACATTGATGAATTATAAGATGAACACAGAATCAGAATTATTTTTATTAGGATTAGAATAATATAATATTTTTACATATACAAATATTAAGAAGTTGTATCAAGTGTGATATTAACTGAAATTATGCTGGTTTATTGTTCTCAAGCACAGTTCACGTGTCTTTCTCATCAACAGAAACTGTATTTGTAAACAAGCAAACCCAGCAGTTTTCCTCATGCCACACTTTGATTTCAACTTCCGCTTCACTTATTGTAATTAGCTAATCACATTCTGGAATGTATTTCCTTTGCACACAATAAAAAACATGTTCAAGTATCAAAGTACAGTTATCACAAAACTGTTACCTTCAGCATTCAGTCAAAATTTAATCAGAAAATAATAAATATTATTGTGACACTAAAATAACTGTTTTAGAATAGCATGTATAAGTAGAGAAGACAGTAAATTCTATGGGTGGGATAAATATTTTACGTTTTCTTTCATGTCCTGCTGGAATGAGATAGCCTTATGTAGGAAATTCTTCTGCCCTTCAGATTTGTTTCTTCCTCTGTGTTTTTCAGCTACCTCTTAGCTTGGAAAACTTAAACTTTTGGGGGTGATATTTTAATTAATTTAAATGACAAAATGTTATGAACTTAAAAAAAATTTTGAAAAACTGAGGTATCCAGCCAGAAAGTACTTATCTGTGAAGCTGTAAATGCTAAAGGACTGAGAATTCCTTCTGCCCCTCAGGAAAATGCTGCAGGAGAAGGATGAAGAGACTTACTTCTGAGTCTTGATAAAAGCTTGTGATAAGGAAAATACGAAGGTAACTAGCATGCATTAACAGGGAAGACATGATATTTATGGTATGTATACTTTAGCTGTTAAGTGTGTATTCGTATATCAGGTACACTGAAAATTAAAATTTACACTTATGAACCTGTCATAAGCAAAGAAGCCTTGACTTGAGGAATGTTATTGTTAATTAATATGAACTTCTAATTACTGATTCAGATATTAACAGAGGGGGGAGTTAATTAAAGAAACACTTAGCAAAATTACTTTTGTACCCACTCTTCAAGCTCAGCTTCAGTCCAGCTCTTCTCTTCCCCCTTCCTCAATTAGAAGGCAGAAAGTATTGATCGGTATTCACAGCTGCTCATCTGCAGTCCTGGTGGACAAGCAACGGTACAAAGCTTGTCTTGACACAAGACAAACATGGGGTGTAAACAGCTTCTGGTAAACAGATGAAACAATTTTTAAGCTGTAAGTGTGAGATACTCAAAAGTTTACATTTTATGATGATCTCACTTTTTTCACTGATCTAGGGCCAGAAGATTTTACTCACTTTTTTTCAACTCACTGCAAGAAAATGGAGAACCACCTTCACAAATACTGTCATAAATTAGTAGGGTACAATCTGATGAAAACTTTTTGTCTTATACTTGTAATGTGTTTCAAGAACAGAGAAATTCACCATCAGGCCTCATTATTTAGATGATAAAAAATCAGGATACAAAATCAGAAATAAGCAAGCAAATTCATTAGAGGTATGTTGTTTTCTGCCTAGGATCATCTGAAGTGCAGTAGGAGAAAACTAACAAAACCCACTGCAGAAATACAGAAACATCAAGATAAACTTCATGCAGAGGTTCGTATGCATATCCCATTGACTATTAGGGCTGGTTTACACAGTCTTTCAGATGTCTGTTGGCCAAGAAAGAGAAAACTGAAAGTGCCTTACTGTAGCTTTTCAAATAGCCTACTTAAGTTCTGAGGTAATACAACATGCAACTGAAGTGAAGATTCCCACTTCAGTGACATTTTGTTCTAAACCACGGAAATGGTCAAATGGAAATGAGGGTATTTGAATATATGTTGAAGTTCAACAAGGGCAAGTGAAGGGTCCTGCACCTGGGGAGGAACAACCCCATGTACCAGTACAGGCTTGGGGTGGACATACTGGAGAGCAGCTCTCTGGAGAGGGGTCTGGGTGTCCTGGTGGATGACAGGTTAACCATGAGCCAGCAGTGTGCCCTGGTTGCCAAGAAGGCCAATGGGATCCTGGGGTGCAGTAAGAGGATTGTGGCCAGCAGGCCGAGGAAGGTTCTCCTTCCCCTCTGCACTACCCTAGTGAGGCCCCATCTGGAGTACTGTGTCCAGTTCTGGGCTCCTCAGTTCAAGAAACATGAGGAGCTACTGGAAAGAGACCAGAGGAGGGTTATGAAGATGATGAGGGGACTGGAGCATCTCTCCTACGAGGAAAGGCTGAGGGAGCTGGGCTTGTTTAGCCTGAAGAAGAGAAGACTGAGGGGAATCTTATAAATGCTTGTAAAAACCATAAGGGTGGGTGTCAGGAGGATGAGGCCAGACTCTTTTCAGTGGTGCCCAGCGACAGGACAAGGGACAACGGGCACAAACTGAACCATAGAAAGTTCCATCTGAACATGAGGAAGAGCTTCTTCCCTCTGAGGGTGACAGAGCACTGGAACAGGTTGCCCAGAGGGGTTGTGGATTCTCTTTTTCTGGATATATATTGAAGACCTGTCTGGACGTCCTGTGCAGCCTGCTTTAGGTGACCCTTCTTAGGCAGGGGGTTTGGACTAGGTGACCGACAGAGGTCCCTTCCAACCTCTACCATTCTGTGATTCTGTGATTCTTTGTATCCATTGCATTTTGTTCTTTTCTTTATTAAGTGAACTTCTACAGCTTTAAAAAAATCATATCCTGTCTCATTTGGTTGTACAAATACACTTTCAGTGGGACTTATGAAATGAGTCTCTGAACCATTTTAGTTTTACAAATTCAATCAATATTCACCTGACTCAGACCTATATGATTTTAGAAGCATTATATATCAACTTATCATAGAAAAGTGAATTATAGTAAAGAAGCCATGAGGTGAACAATAGTCTTCTCTGCATATAGTCAAGATCACAAAAACAGCTGTCCTGAAACTGTACCTGTTGTGTTAATCTGTTTTGGATTTGCATAATGATCATTTTTTCATGGTGGAAAAATTATTCTTTTTTCTTTTTTTCAGTTTTACCTGTATAATTCAGTGGTAGGTGGGTGTCAGGAGGATGGGGCCAGGCTCTTTTCAGTGGTGCCCAGTGACAGGACAAGGGGCAATGGGCACAAACCGAGGCACAGGAAGTTCCGTCTGAACATGAGGAAGAACTTCTTCCCTCTGAGGGGGACGGAGCAC
>Ga0065711_1047975_pt1 | contig 12053 bp, 8 predicted proteins | sample Hoacrofraction12_FD_59098 | JGI IMG/M metagenome (GOLD analysis project Ga0065711, IMG submission 59098) | Hoatzin crop microbial communities from Cojedes, Venezuela - Epithelial fraction 12 v2 (version 2) | ecosystem: Host-associated > Birds > Digestive system > Esophagus > Crop | place... | reverse complement strand
GGGGGGGCTTGTTGATACTTTTCTACCAGAAAAAAGAGATCAGTATTCATGTGCAGTCTACCTAAACCCTCACAGCGCTGGGCAAAATGCCTGTCCTTCTCTCATGTATCATGTGCTGAGATAATTCCAAAGGAATGTTATTTAAATATCTAGCAGGAGAGACAGATGAAAAAACGATTTTGCACTTTTTTGTTACATTAACCACCAAACTTTTAACATAAACTCCAAACTGAAATCTTCAGTTGCTGCCAAGGAGCTGCTGTCTTGTTTGAGGACCTAAATAAAATCTATTGTATATGTATAAATAATTTATTTGCTTGATTTTATTATGATGACCACACTGTTAACTCAGTACATATTTAGTAATATAGGCTATTACCCATAGAGCTTACTTTCTACATTTTACTTACTGCTACTGTAACTTTATATAGCTCGTGCCTATTTTGGCAACACCCTTGTATCTTTAACAATATAATATATGGCATCTTGCATCTGAATCTGTAAAACACCTCATCAGAATCTTTAAAATCTGGAAGCAGTGGAGCTGCTTTTCCAGTTCTCTGCCAGGCATTCAGGTGATTTTATTTACCCTTTTTTTTTTTTTTTCTGTTCTCCAGTTTTATTCTGGCCTCCTGGAAAGGTGCTGTTTTTTAAGTTAAGGAAATTGCCAACTGGAAAAATATACCTTATGACTGTTTTGAGTACTCAGAATTGGATGCTTTACTGTGAAATATATTTTATCTCAAACAGAAATACTATGCTTGAACTCAAAATCAATTTAGTATTAAAGCATACACAAGGAAGAGCTACTGAAAATAATTTATGTCATTCCACAGTGGTTACCAAGTATCTTCCTTGATAATGACTATCTGATAGTAGGTATGGTCTCTCAATATTATGGTAAATTTCAGACAAGTAGAACAAGATAACAGGGAAGCAATGTTGGTAATGGGAGCAGGTCTCTTTAAAGGATTATGAAAGGAGGAGGGCCAACATATCACACAGGCACCTAAGGCAAGAGGCTGTCTTTCCTAAACACCTAAAAACTAAATGCTAGCATTGATTATAAGGAATGGACTGCTGACCAGAATAAAATTGCCTGGGGAAAAACTTCACTTTAAATCTTTCATTTTTCCCTTAAAATGTTTTTAATAAGGGTCACACATGCATGAGCTGCAAGAATGTCAAGAGTCTGCAGCTCTGTATATCCTGAGGACCATTTCCTCTTTTGAATGAAGTTTTCCATTCAAATATAAAACTTTTGGGATCCAGTTGGATTTATTTGTGCTGCTTCTGTCCGTTAGATATTTTGGAAAATTCCACACACAAAAAAAAATAGCTCTGAAATGAAAACAAAATATGAAACTTTGAAAGTACTTGCAAAACTGTACTTTCCAAATTATTATTCAGAGTGTTTAAAACAACCTTTCATTCAGCTTTTTGGAAAATTTCCCAGGTTCCAAGAAGTCTTAGGAGCCAGGAGTCCTAGGAGCCCTCCTGGAAAATCCTCAGAGCTGGTTTAGTGCTGATAAACCCTCTTTCTCTGGCTGCAGGTCACATAGAACATTTTTTAATACCTGGACAGATGACATGGAAGAGAACTGGGAGCTTTGGAATTTGCATTATTTCTGTGATATTTATGTGCAAATGGGTGGATCTCTGGAGACAGCTTTCATTTTAAAAGACTGGTATTTTCCAGCAGAAAAATATTCTTTAGAAAAATCTACAGTATGTTCAGAATTTCCTTTTTCTAATGAATGCCAATACAATCCAGTTAATAGGACTAAAAGTGAAATGGAGTCATGAAGGGATTACTGACATTCTGTTTTGAAAACACTCACAGAATGTCTGAATCCTGACTAGTAAATTGCTGACACAGACTCTAAGCTTTTCCAGGGAAAATGAGAGATGCCAGTTCTGACCTGTGTCATTGCAAAGCTGCAGGTCCCATGCAGGACTTGATGGTGGTTCTGTCTCTAGTGTTCTTCCTCCCCTCTTAGAGGTATAGCAGCTTCCTGAGATGCTGCCACTAGCACACTCAGAAATGTCAGTTCTTATCTGATGTGGCAAGATGGTGTCCAAATAAATTTTTTAAAAATGAGATGATTCATGCAGATTTTGAAACATCTGAAGCACAGTCATTCACTCAAAATTTGATGTCACTGTCGCTGGTGTTAGTAATAATCTGTTCTCATATTGTGTTTTATCTCTGGACTCAGGAGCACCTTAGAAAGCAAAAGAAATACCAGCATTTTTATTTCACCAAATGCAAGGAAAACTGAGGTAAGGCTGGTGAACTGATTTATTCATCACTACGCATAAGTTTAGCAGAATCCAAGACTGAGCCTCCAGTCAGGCTGCATGCCACAATAACAAGGATTCCCTGAGCGCTCAGATCATCCCTCTCCTGTGAATAATGACTAATTGTACTGAAAAGAAGATTCTCACTTATCTTAGATGTAAAAATTGTTCACAAATATTTATTCGTATTTTTAAACAGCATTGTGGGTGTGTGGGCCCTCTCAATGTGTGCATTTTTCATTAATATCCTAGCACAGGAGCTTGTTGGCAGGCATGTTGCTGTAGCAGACAGTTTGATTTCAATTTTGAGGAGTTTCTATGTATAGTAAATATTGATGTGCAGCGAATAGTTTGACTTTATGTGTACATTTGTCCAGTGAAGGAACAGCCCTGTCCTGTTGCCCTTCACTCCACCAGAATGCCTGCACACAAAAGAAATTGTTTGAAATAACAGGTATAAAAATGGAAGTATTCACAATTAAATGTATCCTAAGAAGTGACTGCAGACTAATGTCTGTAGTGAAGATCATTAAATAGTTAATGTTATGGATATTCATATTCTTGGTACATTTTGAAGAGACAAATAGGTAAAAACACTCTCCTGAAGTCTAATGGGGAAATTGTTTTCTGTAAATGTGTCTTTTGTCATTTAGGTAATTTGGTGTTGCTGCATGTGTAAGATTTGCTCAGTCAGCCCGAGGAGTGCGACCAGTCCGCACTAAACTCTTTTGTAGGCTGCATAAGCTTTTCTTCACTATGTTTGACTTTACGCTTGAGCGGCGAAGCTGTGCTCTGTGGGTAAGACTTGGGGCACCGTGACTGGGTTCCTTTCTTTTATACTACGCAGTGAAGGGTCTCTGTGTGGGCAGAGACGGGGCAATAGTGAGGAGGTGAGGGGTGGACATCACCTTGGTCTTTCCCCAGCTGTGCAACCTGTCATCAGACCTGCACATCAGCTCGCTATGCTTCAGACGTGTGCAGCCTCTCCTCTGCGCCTCCCTGGTCTCACAGCCAAGCTCTGTCTACGCTATTACTTTTTCCCACTGGTATCAGTAAGTCCCAGTGGAGAAGAACTTAGAGAACCACAATGAATTAGACGATTTCCCCTCTTACGAAAAATACTGTAAACATGTTGTTTTCTCTGGCATGTATAGGACTGCTTTTGTCAAGTCATAGCACATTGTCACTCATCCCAGTGCCTTTAGCTGTTGGTTTCATTATCACAAGCTTATTCAGATGCTTCTAGCTTTCTCTTTTTTGTGTATAATAAGTAATTAGTGTAATTTAATGTCATTGTTGTTGCTTTTTCCAGCACAGAATAATAATAAAAATCCAATATAAACATAAAGTTAATCACACTGTAACTTCTCTTACTCTTCTGTACATATCCAGATAAGTCCTCAACAGTGATCTGGGGTTTGACAAATGACACTTCTAAAAATTTCTGTACATGCTTATTGATAACAATTTTATGACCGAAACGTTATCATCATAGGTTCATCATATACAGATACTTTGACATATCACAGAATAAAATATGTCTTTTTCAGAAGTGTGAGATAAAGCCAATTATGACAGCTTTAGTGAATTAGGCAGTGGAAACAATCTAAGGAAGAGTGCTTGATGTTCAGCTCAGTTAATTCCAATTAAAGCCTTCATAGTAATTTTGAAATCTAATGTAGAAATGTCCTGTTACTATTTGGTCTGTTTTTCCTGAGTATTTTTCAGAAGTGGCATTACCTAGATTGAATACTTATTTTAAAAAGGAATTTTTGGCTTTTTTGTTGTTAAAATCACAAAATATTTCCAAAATATACGTGGTAATGAAGAGAAAATTGTACAGAAGCCTTTATCTGTTTGTTTAAGCATCCCCATGACATCACAGACTACTCATGCTTTTCTCACGTATTTATCGTGAGGTCACTAGATGCTTCTCATGCACATTTGATTTCACTGATCTCTGTTGTACCTTTTTTCTGTCACGTGTTTATTTCTCTCAGCACATGGACATATATCAATGTCATGTTTGTTTACATGATTGTGAAGATTATTGTTTTATTTCTCTAAGAGTTAGTGCATAGGTGCTATGAGTAAACTGTGTGATAATCTATGTAAATGATGTGTACAGAAGCTATACTTTGCCCTTGGGGGAAATGCAAATTAGAATATTTTGTAGTTTGTTTGTTTTTAAATACAGACACTTTTCACTTCAAGGCTCAGGACAGACTCGCTGTTTATTTTCCCACTGCTCATCTTTTTTTTTTTTCTTGTAAATATCTCGGCCTTTAATGATTAGTTTGTTACTTCGGCAGGAAAAAAATGCTTGAAGAGTGAAGTCCTCAACATAATGTTTGGTGTATTCTATAGCTCTGCTGTAAGGGAATTGTCTGCTTGTAGAGAGGTGTGTAACATACTCACAACTCAAAGCCATTACAGTGATCTGACAGTCTTCACTCTTTTTCTCCTAGTGCCGTCTTGTTTTCTGTTAGATTAGTGCTTGTAATATTTTTTAATCCTGGATTACTAAAATGCAGAGTTCACTGATTTTCCTTATATGAAGCTAGAAAAGCATTCATAAAATGTGTTGGTTACTGTACTTGCAGTTCTCTGCTGATGTAAATTTTTGTATTAATAAAATTATTTTTATACTCTTTAAGTACCCTTTTGGAGAAATGTTTTAATGTAAGTTGTCTGATTCTGTTTTAAGTGAAGGAGAAAACCTGGTAGAGGTTGTCTCTTTAAATCAGATCTGCAGTGTTGATGGACCCTCTAGCAGGCACGGTAAGAACCATTCTCACCTCTGCAGCAGGGAGCTTGACCATATAGACTCTCACATTCAGTCAAAACGTTTTTCCTTTTAATATGCACTGTACCAATCCTATTCCCATGGTTACAGCTCGTGCTTCTTTGGTTGCTTCCAGTCTGTTTGAAAAGGAAGGCAGCATACATTTCTTGTACAGGAGTTTAAAACATCATGAAAGCAACCCTGTTGTGATTTGCATTTTAAATGTTTCTCTTTTTTTCTCATTGTACAGAATGCTGTAGCAGTAGCTTCAGTTCATTTGCCACAGTCTGTCTTCTCTCAGTCTTCAGCCTGGCAATCTGTTGATAACTCCACTTGCAAGCTACAGTTTATTGTCTTTCGGAATGGAAAACTCTTTCCTAGCACAGGAAACTCATCAAATCTTGCAGATGATGGGAAACGTAGGACGGTTGCCACACCAGCTGTTTTTGCTAAAATAGGTGAGGAGTTGTTATGCATTATTTCCTTTAATCTAAAAGCTACGGTATTCTTATGTAGAGAATAGAGGAGTAGAGCATACAGCTTACTGAGAGGCTTGAAACAGTCTCTTTCTTTAGTATAAATGTTTGCAGTTTTTTCTGTCTGCATGATTTTATTCAAATTATCCTGCAAAGAAAGAAATGCACTTGCTGTATGACTAGAATGCAAATTTTGGACTATTGTTTGTTGACAGTGTTGTTACAGATGCTGTTTCTTAAAGCACAGTGCTATAGGAAAGAACCTTGTTTTATTCTTTACAATGAAAATTGCGATATTATCTTCCTAGACACTGACAAAAATCAGGCTTTTGGAGTGCGAGTAGTGCCCTGTTGCATGTATCAGTACTCACCAGTATACTTTTTGATACGGTGGACATAAAACAGGTGTTGTTAAAGGCTTTTGTCTAAATGTGATATATTGTATGTGCTAGTGAGTCATTATTTTGAGTAATTATTCACCCAGGCAATTTTACTAATTTTATTTGATACTGGATAGTGCTCTTATTTCTATTAACATTTTAAAAATGTTTAAATGTGACTTTCATAGTGCAGAATTCTCTCAGCTGTTAATCATACCATGAAACTGAGCCATTTCTGCAGTTACATGGGCAATAGTGTAACACTGGTTGTAGCTGAAGAATCTGAAACCAAAAAAATTCTTTGTGAAGGATGATTAGATCATCTGGACACATTATGGGACTGAAATGTTCAGATTTGTTTATACTATTGCAAACTTTTCTGAATGTGAGCACTAGCTTTGATTTTTACCATTAAGAGTGTATGTCTATTGCTTTTTGCCCCATAGTTTTGTGTATCTGATTTCTTTACACAGCATTCATCAATGAAGGGTTTTCCACTCCATCTCTCTGATTCAGTTTATTGCTTTTGCAGATGGGTGCAGTTTTGGAAACCTCACCAGCCCTCTTACTATAGGGTTGAGGCACTTTGCACGGGGTATAGACCCCATTGCAGCCTTCTGGGATTTTGACCTTCTAGATGGACATGGAGGCTGGTGGGGAGAAGGGTGCCACATAATTAGTTCTGCAGGCAATATTACCACCATTCAGAGTACACACTTCAGTAACTTTGCAGTGCTAATGGTAAGTATATGACTTAGCAAATATACCTATATTTGTCTCTCTTTTTTGCCATAAATACATTTTCCTTTTACATTCATCTGTATCATTCTTACTTGTCAGTAACTGACCTTCTATTTTCTATATGTTTAGTGTAAGACAGTCTTAAAGAAAGTAAGTTATTTAACTGCTAGTAAGTGAATAAACCGGGTGGTCAGTTTTAATATCCAGAGACAGGCCTAATCAGAAATTACATTAAATTCAGTCTTACAAATGAAAGTTCCACCAAGGAATGATTAGTACGTAATAGTTATAAATTATAAGACAGGGTTTAAAAATGTATAGTCCTGTGTGCTTTTACATCAGCACATCTCAGAGGCTGGTCTGCTTTTGTTCCTGCCCTGCACTGTGTTGATCATACTAATTAGTTGCAGGCGTACCGCAATGTTGAATCATTTAATAAATGGAGAGGAATAACATCTTCTGCTCTTGTAAGCACAGTGCTGTCCTTGTTGATCCTGGAGGAGTTTTAGTTTGTATACCAGTGCTGATAGCCTTCTTACGAAATTGCTGTTCGTGAAGAAAAATGTTTCTGTGCAGTGCTAACACATCAGCCTGCTTTGGTCTGTTCTCAGGCATGCTTATAGTTCCCATTGCAGTTATTTAACTATCCTGCTTAACAGAAAGTTACCTTCATGAAAGCAAAAATACTATGCATGCAATAATGACCTGTTATTATTCAGGGAATAAAGGAAAGCAAACAAAAAATTTCTCACATAGGTGAGAAAATGTTTGCACCATTAAAACTATTTATTACAAAGCAGTTGTAAAAAGATTAGCCTGATGTGTACTGTTAATACCAGATTGATCCTGAATGCTGGTGCATGATTGCAGTGTAGATGCTGCTTGTGTACATTACAGAGATGTTTATAGTTGAGTAAATAATGTATTGTGTGTATGTGTAAGGGACAGCAAACATAGGCGACAGAAATTGCGAGGACGTGTGCAGAGAATACCAATCTGCTGCTGTCAGATGGAGCCCAGATGGCAGCCAATCATAGCACAAGGCTGTGGCACCCATGAGTTAAATGCGGATATTGTCGTCCACTTCGTAAGAACTGATTTCCCTCAGAGTTGCTTGAACATTTTTTCACCTATTCCAGAATTGTTCAGAATTTAAGAGCTGTTCCTAAGATGTGACAACACCAAATATACCTCATTTTCTGCAGCTTCTGAGTTCCCTTTCTTCCCCCAGCCGCTTGTTTCCCTGAATGTGAAACATGATTTTGCTTTGAGGATGTTTTTGCAAATTCATTAAAGAAAGCACCTGTTGACTTTGCAGGTGCCACACCCAAAATGGCTGCCTCCTGCTTCAACTGCTTGGGTTCAGCCTGTTCTTCTTAAACTTTGGGTAGTTACTAAATATTAACTCACTGCTTGCAAACAACCAATTCCATGGTTTCACTTTGTTTGCAAAAATTGTATACTGGCATAAGGGCTACAATTAATTTTTGGTTTGTAAAGCCAAATGCACATTTATGGCTGATAAGACGTAGCAGATTGGTTTTTCTACAACTCTAAAGGCAACTGAGGCACCTTTTACTGCAGCGTTTGCATCTGGTATGTAATTCTGTTTTAGGTCTTGTGTTTGTTTTTTTATGGTAATTCAACTTTGCTTTATTTCCTGTCTGTATCTTCCATTTTTATCTGTGCAAGACAAGAAAATAGAATCTTAGACTTGCTTTGCAATTGATACGGTAGCAAACAATGTGATATGTTCTTTAGCTCGTGTTTCGCAGTCACTTTTACAAAAAAAGATGCCTGACTTTAAGTCATTTTAATATATATACACACGTACATGCACAAATATATCTTCCAACAGCTGTCTTTCTAAACAGCTATTGGAAAACTTTTACAGCTCTGTTACATGCAATCATTTTAATTCAAGTGTTATTTTTTAATTGGTGTTTTGTGGCATGAAGTCAGGGATTGTTTTATTTGATAGAGACTACGCTTTTCTGCTTAGCTATTAATTTAGAATATGAAGTGCCTATGTGTCTCTTCTTAATTCACACCTGAGTGCCTAACATATTTTAAAATACTAACAAACTGACAGCAAATTCAAAATAGCTAGTATATTGTATGTAGCCGATGAAATTAGCTACAATATCATGATACATGTTATTAATCTATAATTCTCTAATCTATTATACCATAAAAATTAATAATTGCTCATTATGTTTTGAGGTAATAACAGAAAACTAAAGTAGCATCTCTAAACTGAGGAACAGCAATAGAGCAACAGTGATGAAGGTTTACAATTCCGTCAGAATAATGTATATCCTGCTGTGGAACAAGATGAAATAGAAGCCTCGGTTAATCCAACTGTCCGTTTTATAGCTAGTACAGCACATGTTCTGATTTGTCATCTTTTTAAATAATAAGACAATGTTCCCTGAACTGCTTTTGTATAGTTGTTTCTGCCTATGAACCGTAAAAGGGTTATAATAAAGGTTTCTTGGAGTCCATTTTTAGAAAGGCAGTAATCAAGGATTTATCAACTATGATTGATAATTATACTAAGTAAGAGGATTCATGTAGAGCTATTTCATTTTTTTCTGTGACAGTTGTTCAGGTGATACCAATGAGAGAGTGAGTACAGCTTGGAGTTGGGATGGAATGGACGTACAAGCTCCTTCCCTCACACTGCTCTCATGCTTTCACTCTGCTCTGAGTTGAGCCAGTGGAAGGAAGTAAAATGGTAGTGTCAGACACAATACAGCATTATCTTTTTCCGATCAGCTATTGAATGGTATGTCCTAGGGGTGCGAATAAAATACTGTGAACTAAACTCCCAAGTTAGATTCCTGCCTTTCCTTTTACATATTGTGTGTTTGGACCAGTGCCCTATTCTGTCTTTTCTCCTGTTATCAATAGGAGGAAGAGAGACAGTCACACTCTAGTTTCTTCTGGAGGTGGCCAAAGCCCTTTAGGGTCTTGAACTAAGAACCTCTGCAATATGATTTTCTGTTTTAGAGTAAAATTGTGAACCTTTATATCCTGAGGCTTTGGTATATCTAACTATTTGTTCTATAAATGCTGTGTATTTGTGTTCTTTTTTGAACTGAGCTGTATATCAATATTTTAATTTTTCAAGAAAATGTTTGTGGATTTATGACCAGTCTACTGTCTTGTAGGCATAGTATATGTGAGTAAAAACACTTCAGGAGATAACAGAAATATCCAGCAGAAACATTGAATTTCAAAATCTGCTGAATATGTTTTGACATACGTTGTCCTTTTTTCTTCTTTTCATTCTTCTTAGAACGGAATGGCAATTCAATAGTGATGGATATTACTGTAATTATGTACAGCATTTCCTTTTCCCCCCTCAGACTGCTTTGTCAATAGCAATTGCCTCAAATCTGCCAAATAAACACTAGTAAAATTCTTAAATTCTTAAATTTAAGTATGCTACTTCTCAATTAACATAAAATGGATTAATAAATATTGTTAGCATTTTTAATTGTAATCCTGAAGATAGGTTAAACGAACACAAAATCATAAACAACTCCTTTCCTCTTTTGTCACAATGTATCTCATTATTCCAAACAACATAGGTGGGGGTTTTCTTGGATTTTTTTTCTTTGCGAGTGTATGGAGTCTTTGCAAAAGTAGTATACATTCAGCGGATGGCTATTTGAGATACTTATGGCTGAGGAGACGGAGCTGGCAAAAACAGAGTGAATTTGAAACTATTCTGGAAGCAAACCTTGGAAAACTGTGTGAACGAGACCTTGAGGAGAGGCAAGATACTAGGAGTGGATCATGCTAAGAGTTAGCAGGATTTTTCTCCTGTTATTTTACAAGCGTTGCCTGAATCTTTTAAGTCTTTCCAGTTTGGTAAGATCACAGTACCACAAAAGCTGTATTTTCAGTATTTTCAGTGTGACTGGAGACAATTGCAGAATTTCTTAGGCCTATTCATGAAGTTCAGTTCTGAAAACAGTCTTTTAAACTTCCATGTTTCAGGTCTTCTCTAAATTAAACAGCTTGTCTAAGCCTTTTAAGAAATTAATTCATGAGTCAAGGAAATATTACAGCGATGTCATTTAGAAGGTTGACATAATTACAGTATTTGACATTTTCCCCATGGAAAACACAGGGTTTTCTCCCAACAGGCTGTGGAAACGTCGTTCAGTACTCTCACGCTTCTTATTAAGATAGGTTTAAGAATGAACTTTTCCATTTTTTTTAATGTTTAAACACCTACTTTTACACCTACAGAGTAGACCTTATCAGAGTTTAAGTGCCAAAGACTGTTAAAGTGATCCAGGAAGTTTACCTGCTATCTGCAAAATTAACTTTTGGTGTAGCCGGAACTGCTAAATTCCCTGGAATTAGATTTGTCTGCACGTGCATAGATGCTTCCCAGTGTGAAGAGCTAGATTTCTAAGCTCTGCTGTCCTTCAGAGGCCTGGCAGAAAGGCATGTACACTTCACCTCAGTCCTCAGCTGGCACGTACTGGTCACCTAACAGAGAATGCTTACCCCATATGGACATTATTGAGTCCAGCTTCACAGAAATGGTTGCTTTTTTCAGAATATTCCTGAATGTGCCAATCTTTTGCATAAAGCCTTGGGGTTAGAGTACTCGTAAGAGCAAGATCTGGCTTTTATTCCTTTCTCCTTGGATTACATCTGCTTTATTAAATTACACTTAATAACATGAAGAGAAGGCTCCGGGGAGACCTTATAGCAGCCTTCCAGTACCTGAAGAGGGCCTGCAGGAAAGCTGGAGAGGGACTTTTTACAAGGGCCTGTAGCGATAGGGCAAGGGAGAATGGTTTTAAACTGAAAGAGGGTAAATTTAGATCAGATACAAGAAAGATGTTCTTTACTATGAGGGTGGTGCGGAGGCACTGGAACAGGTTGCCCAGAGAAGCTGTAGATGCCCCCTCCCTGGAAGTGTTCAAGGCCAGGTTGGACCGGTTTTTGAGCAACCCAGTCTAGTGGAAGGTGTCCATGCCCATGGCAGGGGGGTTGGAACTAGATGGTCTTTAAGGTCCCTTCCAACCCAAACCATTCTATGATTCTATGTGTTATTTGCTCTGTAAAATGCATAAACTGGCTTCATGCGGGGGATAAAAATCTAGGCTTGTCTCCTTCAAAATGCACTAATTTTATAACAAATCAAGGCTCTGGTTCAAACTGTTTCTTCCTTTTTGCTCTTGCTTTCTGTTGGCTCAATGGATCTTGCATTCTAGGGGGAAGGGGATATTGCCCAGCTCACTAGGGATGAGCCTAGGCTTGGAGTGCCAAGGCCAGGGGTGAGACTGACAGCCCAGCTCAAGTGTGTTTACACCAATGCACGTAGCATGGGCAATAAACAGG